>Ga0160425_1001264_pt1 | contig 25302 bp, 27 predicted proteins | sample BioMet8_FD_108193 | JGI IMG/M metagenome (GOLD analysis project Ga0160425, IMG submission 108193) | Microbial communities from bioreactor (seeded with sewage sludge) at Lawrence Berkeley National Lab, California, USA - Biofuel... | ecosystem: Engineered > Bioreactor > Anaerobic > Unclassified ...
CGCCAGCCGCCATAGAATATCCCGTGGAACCGGTCGGTGTGCTGACAATCGCACCGTCACCGCAGACCTTGGTCAGCTTTCCTTCCTCTGTAAAGACATCAAGCCTTACAACCCTTGCAACTGCTCCTTTTGAAATGACTGCATCATTCAATGCGATGTTAGAGTAGACCTGATGATTGCCGCGAATCACGCTGACGTCCAGCATCATGCGGGATTCCGCCGTAAAATCCCATTTGGCAAGATCCCGCAGCTGCTCCACTTCGCTGCCCTCCAGCTCCGTCATAAACCCCAGGCTGCCCATGTTGATGCCGAGCACAGGCACCGAATGAATGGCCACCGCTTTAGCCAGATGCAGGATCGTGCCGTCGCCGCCGAAGGAGATCAGCATATCCGCCGTCTTGATCTCCTGCTGCAGCTGCATGATAGGAACGCCGACATCATCACCGCCCTCCCGATGGAAAGGAAGGCACATCGCTGTTTCAAAACCGCATTCTTCCAGCAGAACCTTGGCACGCTTGGCCACTGTCAGCTCTGTGTCGCGGTAAGGATTGGGACACAAAATCACTTTTTTCACGGTCGTTCCCTCTCAGTCTTTCAATTCACCGTGGGACGCATTGACAACAGCAGCCAGATCCAGCTCCTGTTGTTCTTCGCTCAGCCCTTTTTTCAAATATCCCAGATATTCGATATTCCCTTCCGGGCCTCGAATAGGAGAGTATGTAACACCAATGACTGTAAAGTTAGATTCCTTTGCATGGATCATAAAGTTTTCCAGCACCTCAAGATGCACGGCAGGATCACGAACCACGCCTTTTTTCCCCACCTTTTCCCGTCCTGCTTCAAACTGAGGCTTGATAAGGCAGACAATATGTCCCTCTTCGCCTAAAAGGTCATAAAGAGCCGGAAAAATGAGCTTTAAAGAAATAAAAGAAACGTCGATGGAAGCAAAATCCAACTCTTCAGGGATCTGCTCATGCGTCAGATAACGGGCGTTGGTGCGTTCCATGCAAACGACACGGGGATCATTGCGCAATTTCCAGTCCAATTGGCCGTATCCCACGTCCACAGCATAGACCCGGCGCGCACCGTTTTGCAGCATGCAGTCCGTGAAGCCACCGGTGGAAGCGCCGATATCAGCGCACGTTTTCCCCTCCAAAGTCAGGCCGAAGGCGGTCATGGCCTTTTCCAGCTTCAGGCCGCCGCGGCTCACATACCGCAGCGTATGTCCGCGGATCTCGACGGATGCTTCCGTTGAAATTGCCGTGCCGGCTTTGTCCACCCGCCGGCCGTCGACAAATACCAGACCGCTCATAATGGTGGCTTGCGCCTTCTGCCGGCTCTCCTGCAGGCCACGCTCCACCAGAAGAACGTCAAGTCTTGTTTTCATGGCATACCTCCAGCGCCGAGGCCACGATTCCTTCCGCGTCAAGGCCAAAGGCGTGCTGCAGCTGGCTGACGCTTCCCTGCGAAGCAAAGGATGTGCCTAAATTCTTTAAAATCAACCGATCCGGCGCGATTCCCTCCTGCGCCAGAATGGCCGCAATCCGCTGTCCCACGCAGCCGACGCCCATGCAGTCCTCGACTACCAGCAGGCGGCGTGTTTTTCGCACCGCCTGCGCGATCACCTGCGAGTCCAACGGTGCAATACAGTTGAGTTTCAGTACCGAAGCAGAAATTCCCTTTTCCAGCAGCACGTCGGCCGCATCCAGCAGCGGATTGATCAGCGTGCCGTAGGATAGAAGTGTTATGTCACTGCCGGAACGCAGCTCCACAATGTCGGCTCTGCCGGAATTTTCCCGGTACCGGCCTTCCCCGCCGCGGGGATAACGGACGGCCACCGGGCCTGTCAGCTCTTCCACACCGACAGTCAGCATATAGCGCAGTTCCGCAAAGCTGCCGGGACACAGCACCGTCATACGAGGGATCTGCGACAGATACTGCACATCAAAACAGCCGTGATGAGTTTCTCCGTCTGCGCCCACCAGCCCTGCGCGGTCCACCGCAAACACCACATGCAGATCGCTGAGGGCCACATCGTGGATCAGCATATCGAAGCCGCGCTGCAAAAAGCTGGAGTACACTGCAAAAACCGGGTGCATTCCCTGTTTAGCCATACCGGCGGCCATGCTGACCGCGTGTCCCTCCGCGATGCCCACATCAAAAAAGCGTTGGGGAAACCGCGCGGCAAAATCCGTCAAACCCGTACCGTCCGCCATCGCCGCTGTGATCGCACACAGGCGATGATCCGTGGCCGCCAGCTGCACCATTGCTTCTCCAAAAACAGAGGAGAACGATGCCTTCGGCGCCGAAAGCGGCTGTCCGGTCATGGGATCGAAAGGCGACACACCGTGAAACCGACCCGGATTCTTTTCAGCAAAGGAATACCCCTTGCCTTTCACCGTATTCACATGGAGCAGCACCGGGCAGCGCATTTCCTTGGCCCAGCGGAGCATATCCGTCAGCTTCTCCACATCATGACCATCCACCGGTCCCATATAGGTAAAGCCCATTTCCTCAAAGAAGGTACTGCCGGGAATAACGGATTTTTTCAGTGCTTCCTTCACTTTGTGGCTGACATGATAGAGCTTTCTGCCCGCCTCTGTGCTGTTCGTCACCGTACGGTACCACTTTTTAAAATCGTAATATTCCGGGCGGGTCCGAATCCGGGCCAAATGCTTGGAAAGCGCGCCCACGTTGCGATTGATGGACATGCCGTTGTCGTTGAGAATGACGATCAGCGGCTCTCCGGACGCTCCAGCGTTGTTAAGGCCTTCAAAGCTCAAACCGCCTCCCAGCGCTCCGTCACCCACCAGCGCCAGCACATGATAATTCTCCTTTTGCAGCGTCCGTGCCCGGGCCATGCCCAGCGCCACAGACACCGCATTGGACGCATGGCCCGCAATAAACGCATCGTGCTCGCTCTCGCGGGGCTTGGGAAAGCCGGAAAGGCCCTCAAACTGCCGCAGCGAATCAAATAATGCCTGGCGGCCCGTCAGCGCCTTATGGACATAGCACTGGTGCCCCACGTCGAACACCAAGCGGTCACGGGACGTGTCGAAAACCCGGTGGATGGCCACGGTCAACTCCACGACACCCAGATTGGACGCCAGATGTCCTCCGGTGCGGGATACCTTCTCGACGAGAAAGTTCCGCAGTTCGTCACAAAGCTGGCAGGCCTGTATATCATTCAGTTTCCGTACATCTGCCGGACTTTTTATCGTATCTAAAATCAAAGTTATCTATCTCCGTCAATTTTCTCTTTCATTGGCTGCTTTTACCGGAAAAGATGCAGCGTATGCAAAATTTTTGCCACCCGGTACACGACTGCCGTACAATCATTGATCGCCACGCTTTTGCCCAGCGCTTTTCCGCCGATGGTCAAACCGGAAATCATCGCCGTAATACCGATGGAGAGCAGGATTGAAGTGGTGCTGAAGCTCTGCTGCAGACGCGTGACGATCACCGCCGCGGTGGAACCGCTGACAATACCGCAGATGTCGCCCACCACATCGTTGCAGAAGCTGCTCACCCGGTTGGCATTGTTGAGAAGATGGATCGCCTCCCGGCCGCCCTTTTCCTTGTGAGCGGCCATGGAGTGAAACGGACGCGGGTCCGCCGCAGTCACCGCCACGCCGATCATATCAAACAGGATGCCAAGTCCGATAAACAGGGCCAATACCAAAAAAGCCACCGCATAGCCGGCTCCCGTCAATGCTGTGGAGGATAAAAAACTCAGTACGGCCGACAGTGACACGGAGATCAGAAAGACCCGCACCACCCAGTGACGGTCCCCATGTTCGCTCTTTTTTTTCTTTTTTGCTTCCTTATCCAAAGAAGAACTCCTTACCGTTTTCACATTATGATATTTTGGTACTAAACAGCGGCAGCACAGCGAATAAATCTTACGGCTTAGGTACGGGTTGGTTTTCCCCACAGCACACCTCTCGTTGCCGATCAGGCGGTTTCCCTTTCAGTGCCATGCCACAGGGTTACCCTCTGTGGGACCCGACTGCCACTTAGTCCGCACTGCAATCTTCTCTGTGCCCCATAGGACAGCCTAGGTGATTTCCACTGCAGTCACGTCGTCTCTTAGCCTCTTTTGCAGAAAGGGTTTCAAAGGAATAGCGCTCTTTCTCTGGCCGGAGAATCGGCGCTTTGGCTCCCCTATCCACCCCTCCCACGCAAGGCAGGCTACTCTGCACACAGCGTTCACGGCCATCGACCGGGTAGCACCGCATTGCAGGTTCGTAATCTGCCTCGTACACAGCGCGTTTACCGCAAGGGAGTACGCCTGTGCACAACAGCAGGTCTCCACAAATGCAGGGTCGGGTCCTCCATGCCATTGGAGAGCGCCCTACATCTGCAGGCGCGGAAATCCGCGCCTTCCTCCAGCACCCACCCCAAACTGGGCGTAAGAAGCAGGCACCAAAGGCTTCACAGTTGTGCCCTTTAAAGGATTTTTAGGCCCTTCTTAATAGACAGCAGATCTGACTAGGATACTGCGCCGCCATTTAGTAATTTATCATTATATCACAAATTTTAAAATATACAACATATTCCGTATATACAAAAAATTCAAACAGTGACGCCCGCTTTCTCCGCTCCTGTAAAAATATAAAAACGGCGGATTACTCCGCCGTTTTTTTCGCATTGACCCGGATTGATTTATTTGTCGCGCGATCCCAGCCTATCTGCCAGATCACACAAAAATTCATGGTCAGCCCAATCCGACACAGCCGCCTTGGCCGCCTCTGTACACGCCGCCACTTCTTTGGCGCAGCCATCGAGTCCGATGACATCCACAAAGGTGACTTTACCTTCTTCCCTGTCAGAACCGATGGGCTTGCCGAACACTGATTCATTGCCGGTCACATCCAGCATATCATCCCGGATCTGGAAGGCGCGGCCAATATTCCCGGCATAATCCAGTGCTTTGGCTCTCATACGGCCGGGCATGGAGGCCGCAATGCAGCCCAGCTCCGCCGCCGCACTGATCATCACGCCGGTCTTGAGCCGGTTGAGCTCTGTCAGTCCCGCCGCATCTTCAACGCTGTATACCGTATCCAGCACCTGGCCCGCCACCATGCCGTCTGCCCCGCTGGCACGGGACAAAAGCCGCGCCGCCTCCAGACGGGAGGCAGCCGACATGCAGGGCGCTTCCAGGATCAGGCGATAGGCTTCCGGCTGCAAGGCATCACCTGCCAAAACGGCCAGGGTTTCGCCGTAAACTTTGTGATTGGTCGGTTTTCCGCGGCGCAGGTCATCGTCGTCCATGCAGGGCAGGTCGTCGTGGATCAGGGAATAAGTATGCACCAATTCCAGAGCACAGGCGTAAGGAACCGCCAGCTGCCAGTCCAGTCCGCCCAAATGGGCAAACTCCAGCGTCAGCACCGGGCGCAGCCGCTTGCCTCCGGACAGGAGGCTGTACCGCATGGCCTCATACAGCTTTCCGTACGGCTTGTCCTTCGCAAAAAGACCGCTGAGATACGTTTCCGCCGCCTGCTGATACATTTGATATCTCGCTTGAAAATCCGCGCTATTCATGAGCGTCCTCCTCACTTGCAAAGGCTGTTTCCTCAGGGGCGCCGCCGGCACCCTTGGACAATTGCACCACCTGTTGCTCCGCCTGATCCAGCATATTGCCGCAGGCGGCAGCCAGCTTGGTGCCCTCTTCAAACAGCGCCAGTGATTCGCTGAGTTGAGCGTCACCCCGCTCCAGCCGGCTGACGATCTCCTCCAAACGGGTCATATTCTCTTCAAAGCTCTTCTTCGCCATGATTCACCTCATTCTTTCCCGCTGACGGTACACGTCAGCGTTCCCTGTCCCAGGCGTACCCTGAGCCCGTCCCCTGCTGCCACCTGTTCACTGCTTTTGACGACCTGTCCATCCTCGGTCTGTACCATGGCATAACCGCGGCCCAGCACCTTCAGCGGACTCAGCGCATCCAGCGAGGCCGCCAGACGCCCGAAGCGGTGGCGCTGCACCGCCAGCTGTTCCTTGGTAGACGATATCAGCTTTTGCTGCGTATAATCCAGCAAAAGCCGCTTGTCCTGCAAAAAGGCCATTGGGTCCTGCAAGGCCCGCTTCTCTTTCAGGGCTTTAAGTTTTTCCTGCCGTGCCGCCAATTGACGGCTTTCCGCCTGTGCCAGGCGAAGGCGGACACTTTGCAGATACCGCTGCAGTTCGCCCTGATCCGGCACCGCGATCTCCGCCGCGTTGGAAGGCGTAGACGCCCGCCGGTCAGCCACGAAATCCGAAATGGTCACGTCGGGTTCATGGCCCACTGCGGAGATCACCGGAATCTCCGAGTCATAAATGGCACGGGCCACACGCTCGTCGTTAAACGCCCAGAGGTCCTCCAGAGAACCGCCGCCCCGGCCGGTAATGATTACATCCGCTATTTTCCAGCGGTTGGCGTAGCGCAGGGCGCCCACGATCTCCGGCGGCGCTTCTGCGCCCTGCACCCGCACCGGCAGCAGCAGCACCTTGGCAACGGGATAGCGGCGGCGCAGAATACGGATCATGTCGTGCACCGCCGCCCCGGCCGACGATGTGATGATGGCGATGCGCTGTGGATAAAGCGGGAGAGGTTTTTTATGAGCGGGCTCAAACAGTCCTTCCCGCAGCAGCTGCTCTTTGAGCTGCTCAAAGGCCACATACAGATCTCCGATGCCGTCGGCGGAGATCTGCGTGCAATAGAGCTGATAAGCCCCGTCGCGGGGAAATACGGTGATGCGCCCCGCGGCCACCACTCTCATCCCGCTTTCCGGGCGGAATTTCAAATGGGCGGCGCTGCTGCGAAACATCACGCAGCGCAGAGAAGCTTCTCCGTCTTTCAGCGTAAAATAGTGATGACCGGAGGGATAGATCTTATAGTTGGACAACTCGCCCCGAATGAGGATATGCTGCAGCGGCGCCGTGCCGTCCATCAGATCCTTGATAAGGCTGTTGACCTCCGATACTTCGTAAATTTTTTGCTCCACCTTCTGCCTCCTGTCCGTCTGCATTAAAAACAGGCAGAGCCAGATGCCCTGCCTGTTCCATGAATTATTCCTTCACTTCTTCCCGGACGAAACTGCCCAGAATGCCATTCATAAACCGAACCACCTCCGGTGATTCGTATTTCTTGGCAATCTCCAGCGCTTCGTTGATGGCAACGCCGTGGGGAATGTCAGGCATATACATGATCTCATACATCGCCACACGCATAATTGCCGACGCCACCAGAGAAATGCGTTCAAACCGCCAGCCTTTGGCGTACTTTTCAATGTAGCCGTCCAGCTCCACGGCGTGTTCCGCAATTCCCTTGACCAGCGTGCAGATATAAGTCCTCTGTCTGGCATTGGGAACCGAAGCATAAATGTCGCATTCGGCCGAAAGGGAAGCAAATCCCTCTTCACTGAGCCTCTGCTCCAGCAGTTCCTCTACGGGAAGATCCGTAAAACTCAGCTCGTAAGCCAGATGGGTGGCAATTTCTCTTGCTGTGTTGCGTGTCATATGTTTATTTTCCTTTTCTCTCTTCTCTCACAGTTCACTCAAAGCTGATGCCGCCCACATGCACGTTCACCGCATGAACGCCAAAGCCGGTCATACCCTCCAGCGCCGCATAAACCGCATTTTGCACCTTGGTCGCCACCTCGGTAATGGCGCAGCCGAAGCGAATGGTGATGAACAGGTTCACCACGATCCCCTCGTCGTCCATTTCCACGCGGACGCCGCGGGACGTCATCTTTTTTCCGCCCACAAGGTCGGACACATTGCCGCCCAGCAGGCCGCCGACGCCATCCACTTCCGTGGCGGCAGCAGTGGCAATGGATGCCACAACATCTTCCGATATATTGATACTGCCCATATTCTCGTCATGGGACATATACTCTTTGCTATCAGCCATGATTTGAAAATCTCCTCACTGTGTTTTCATTTGTGATACTGACGATACAGTTTATTATACCATTTTCATGAAAAAATACAACTACTAATTTGCTTCCATAATCTTGATCTGGTCAGCCCTGTAATTGGTTTCTCCGATAACGATGTCTTTGATTTTGGCAACGTCCTGTGCATCCAGGCCGTCTGCGTCATCCACCACCACGCTGACGCTGTCGTCGCCCATGAACGCCACGCAGTCGATATAGCCTTTGGCTGTGACCAGATTCTCGATCTGTGCCTCCGATACGGTATAGGCAGCCAACACCTGCAGCGTTTCAGCCGCCTTGTTCTTTGCGGCGGCGTCAGCGTTTGCGTCCGTTTTGGCCTCGTCCAGCATGCCGATGGCATTGTCACGCGCCTGTTTGCGGTTGAGCCGCGCAGTGGCAAAATAGTCGCTGCTGCCGGCGGCGGAGGCCGCCGTTTCGCCGGCAGACGTGCCGCTCTCCTGCGAGCTGACCAGCTGGGACTGCCCCAACACCTTGGACGATTCCTGCGCCCTGCCGGTATAGCGCCAGTTCAAATATACAGCCATGCACACCAGCAGCAGCACCGACCCTACGACAGCCCGACGTTTCCACACTTGTTTCATGTCACATTCCTCCTATGATTTATGGATTCCATTTGACCACGGATATTTTTTCGGTACTCAGCCCCGTCAGCGCCTGTACCGCCTCCGTCACTGCCAGACGCACGCTGGGCGTGTCCGCACCCTGACATACCACCACTGCGCCCTGATATTCCGGGTAGATGCGCTTTGTCACCACAATATCCTGTGTACCGCTGCCGCGGCTGAGGATCACCGTTTCTGTTTTGTTTTTGGCGCTGCTGCCGCTCTCCTCATCGGCGTCCTCCGCCAAACGCAGCTCCGTGCCGCTTTTCAGTGTCAGCATCACCTGAACCTTTCCCACGCCGCCCATCTTACCCAGTGTGGCGGCCATTTTGCTCTCCTGCTCTTCCAGGGAAAACGTGTCCGCGTTGTAGGTGCCCGCCTGCTCTTTGGCCTTTGTCGAAGAGCCCAGTGAAGGCAGCAGCATCAGAACGATCCCCGCCAGGATCACCAGAAGCGCCCATTTGTATTTTTTCAGAACGCCTGACACATTCAGTTTCTTTTTGATCCCTTCCATTTTCCAACCTTTCCTTCAATCCCGGCCCCGCCATTGCTGCCGTGCCGCCGGAATCCCCAGTTCAGAGGCGATATAATCGGACAGCCCCCGGTCTTTTTCGATATTCAGCGTAACTCGTGCCGGGCTGAAAACGCCGCTCTCCTGTTCCTCGGCTGTTACGGCGGCTTCACACGTCAGCCCCAACTGCCGGGCTTTATCTGATATATATTCGGCTGTCCGCCGTTCTATGAGCGTTCGCATCCGGGCTTTGTTCTCCTCCTGGTAGGCGTCGATCTGCTGGTTGATCTGCTGGGTACACGCACCGTAGTGCAGGTCCAGATCCGACAAATTCAACTGCGTCACCGGCCGCAAAATCACCAGAAGCAGCACCAGCCCGCCTGTCATCCGGGCAATGGTACGGGGCGTGCCCTCCGGCAGAAGGCTGTTAAGAAGCGACAGCAGCAGCGACGCCGCGATCACGCTCATCAGCCAGGCACGCAAAAATGTCAGCATGCTACACCACCACCGATACAGAAGAGATAATGGAGATCAGCAGCAGCAGCGCGCACGACCCCGCCATTCCCAGCACCAGGCCGAAGGCGCTGCCCAGGGCGTCGATCAGCTCCACCAGCGAGGGGGTGCCGATCATACCCGCGAGAAACGACGTGACTTTATAGAGAAGATACTGCACCGCCAGCTCCAAAAACGGCATCAGACACGTTCCCAGCACCACCAGCAGCCCAAACACGCCGATGGAATTTTTCAGAAGGCCGGCTCCCGCCACCACGCTGTCCGTGGCCTCGGAAATGATGCTGCCCACCACCGGCACCGCCGCCGAAATGGCCGACTTGGTCAGCCGCACGGAAAGCGCGTCGGCGGAGCCCGCCACAGCGCCTGTCACGGTGAGATACCCTGTAAACAGCACCAGCGACGCGATCAGGATCCAGCTGATGGTCTTTTTCATCATGTCCCCGATTTTTCTCAGATGACTCTGGGGCAGCATGGCATCCACCGCCGCAAGGCCCACATACAGGCACACCAGGGGAATGAGGAATTCCCGGATAAGGGAGATCACCAGTTCCGCGAAAAACACGGTGGCCGCCTGCTTGGCGCCTGCCGAAACAATGCCGCCGCTGGCCGCCACCGCCGCCGCCAGCGTGGGCAGCAGCGCCTTGGCGAACACGTCCAATTCTTCAATGGTCTGCTGTCCCAGCCGCAGCAGGGAGTGAAAGCTGCCCGCCGCGATCAACGTGATCACCAGCGCCCCCACCATGGGCACATAGTTGGCGACGTGCCCGTTGCCGGCGGCCTGAAAGCAGTCATCCGCCACCCCGCACAAAACGATCACCGACAAAAGAAGGATGGCGCTGCCGATATTGTCCTGCAAGGTGCTGAAAAGGGACTGGCAGAACGTTTCCCACAGATGGCTCAGTCCTTCCTGCAGGGAAGAAAACGTCAGTCCCTCCGAGGGCAGGTCGCCCAGCACCTCCTCCGCCTGTTCGGGCACGGCGGCGGGCAGATCCGTTTCCGCCCCGAAGGCCGGCACAATAGAAAACAGCAGCACGCACAGCGTGAAGCACCAGATCATTGGTTTTTTCATCATAGCAGCGACGACAACATGTCCCAGACCGCCCCGAACAGCGGCAGCGCCACCAGTACGGCGCAGAAGGACCCGCCCATTTCCACCAGCGACCCCAGCGACGCCTGTCCGGCGTCCTTGCACACGTCGGAGCCCACGCGGCTGATGATGGCAATGCCCACCGTTTTCACCAAAGGTGCGAACAGCTCCGACGACAGGCCCTCGGCATTCATCAGTTCCCGGATAAAAGCGGTGATCTCCTCAAAAAGGCCGGAGAGAAACCACAGTGCCGCCAGGCACACCGCCATTGCCAGCAGCAGTCCGATGTCAGGGCTGTTTTTTCTTACCAGCACCGCCACCACCGCGCCCACCAGACACAGCGCGGTGATCTGCACCATCGCCTCCATACGCTTACAGGGAGAACAGCGACTTGACCAGGTCAAACAGGTTGCTGATCTGCCGGATCAGCATCATCATAACCACCACAAGCCCGGCCAGCGTGGTCATCATGGCCTGCTCTTCCCTTCCGCTCCGCACCAGAAGCTGATTGAGTACCGCCACAAGGATCCCGATGGCAGCTATTTTAAAAATCAGATCCACATCCATCTTTCAGATCATTTCCTTTTCTTTCAAACAGCAGAGCGCCATGGCGGCGGCCACGGTTTTCTCCGCTTTTGGGTGATACTTCAATCTATGACGGGTTGTCCCAGCATATGCCGGAATTGACGCTCTCTGATATGCCCGGCAAGCTCGATTCAACTCAGCAGAACGATCAGCAGCCCCGCGGCGGAGAAGGACAGCGCCAGACACAGCTTCTCCCCTTCCTTTTGACAGCCCTGCTTTTCCTGCAGCAGGTGCTTGAGCTGCTCCGAGGCATATTGCAGTTCCCCCAAAAGGCTTTCGCCGTCGCCCGAAAGAGTCAGGCGGCAAAGGATCTCGCCTGCCTCCGGCGGCAGCACACGGGCGGCGGCGGCCTGCCACACCTCCTGCAGAGGGCGGTTCCCCGGCTGGGCCACCGCCGCCATCACCGGTCCCGGGGCGCCCCTCCCTTTCATCCCCCGGGCAATGTCCGGCAGGGGCGTATTTTTCCAGCGGATCTCGCCCGCCATCTGCTCCAACGCCGCGATCCACTCCCGCACCGCCGCCAGCTCCCGGCGGGAGGCCCGGATGCGGCGGGTGCAGATGATGCCGCCGCCGGCAAGGATCAGCAGGCCACCCAGCACCTTCAGCATGGCAGCTCCGTCACCTCATACCGGCGGGCGCCCTCCCTCCGGCTGACCGTCACGGCCCTGGCAAACATACGGCACTTGAGTACCTTATGAAACAACGGCTTGCGCTCCAGTTCCTCCAGGTCGCAGGCGTGGATGGTGGCCAGAAAGCGCACGCCGCAGTTGGAGGCGGCAGTCATGGCGTAAAGATCCTCCGGCTCGGTGATCTCGTCCACCGCGATGATCTGAGGATTGGAGGCCCGCAGCAAAATAGGGATACCCAGCGCCTTCGGGCAGGCATCCAGTACATCGGTGTGAGCGCCCACCTCTGTCTGGGGCACGCCCTGGTACAGCATGGCGATCTCCCCCCGCTCATCCACCACGGAAACCCGGTAGGCGGGAAAGTCCTTTGTTCCGTCGGAGAGCTGCCGGATGAGATCCCGCAGCAGCGTGGTTTTCCCCAGTCCCGGAGGCGCCAGGATCAGCGTGCTGCAAAAAGCGCCGTCTTGAAACAGCTGCGGCAGCACCGTATCCGACACGCCCGTCAGCTCCCGGCCGATGCGGATGGTGACGGAGGAAATTCCTTTGATATTGGTGTTGACCCCGTCCCGGATCACCGCCGTACCGCAGACGCCCACACGAAAGCCTCCCTTGGCGGTGAGATACCCCCGGCGCAGCGTTTCCGTCACCGCGTAGCGGGAATAACCGGAGATGTAGTCGCACAGCTGCTCCAGATCCTGCTGCGTCACGATCTGGCAGGGGATCTCCTTTTCCAAAAGTACCTCGCCCTCCGGCAGCAGGGCGGTGAGAGGGCGGCCCGCCCGCAGGCGCAGTTCCTCCGCCTGCGCTTTTTGCCAGTCCGGGATCTGGCGAGCCAGCTTCTGCCAGCGCAGGGGCAGCAATCCCGCCGCCTGTTCAAACCGGCCAATGGCATATTCTTCTTCCACGATTTCACGCTCCTTCTTACGTACTTGGTTCACTCTATGACGGCTCGTCCCCCGCTATGCCAAAAAAAAGGCCGCCTGCGGCGGCGGTGTTTCACATTTGTGGCCGGACGGCATACACTGGATTGAAAGAAATCTCTTTCAAGTACATCATAGGAGGTTTATACATGCCTAATAAAACCATACCGGGCCCCATTGACAGCGCTGGTTCCGCCTGTGAGTCCGTTTGCATTCATACCAGAAAAATTTTCGACAGCTGCCGCGACAAGGACTGTGTGGAGGATCTTCGCTTCTATCCGACCCTCTGCGGTCAGGAAGTCCTGAATACATCCCAGTCCATCAAGGGCGGCTCTGCCGAACTGCTGTATGTTTACACCGACGTGGAGCCTGTGACCTTTAACCGCGGGTTCTATACCATTGATATGCGGTTTTTCTACCGCGTGACCCTGCAGGTCTATACCGGCAGTCCCCGTTATACCGAAGCTGAAGGCCTGTGTGTTTTCGACAAACGCTGCATTCTTTTCGGCAGCGAGGGCAACGCCAAGATCTTCTCCTCCGACACCGTCATCGATGACATGGATATCCCCGGCCGTGTCCGCAGCAATCTCCCCATCGCCGTGGTGGAAGCCGTTGACCCCATCGTGCTGGACACCAAGGTGGTAGACTGCTGCCAGACCCACTGCTGCGACTGCTGCATCACCGAGATTCCGCCCTTCATCGCCCAGATCTTCCCCGAAGAGCTGGCGTTCAACGACACCCTGCCCCGCCGTTATTATGTGACGCTGGGACAGTTCTCTCTGGTACGTTTGGAACGCGAAACACAGCTGCTGATCCCCGTCTACGACTACTGCATCCCCCAGGCCGAGTGCAGCGGCAACAACGATCCCGACAGTCCCTGCGATCTGTTCCGCAACGTCAACTTCCCCATCAACGAATTCTTCCCGCCCAATACGATGGAAATGCCCAAGGACTACGTCAGCACCCGCAATTATTGCGCCAGCCACGATTAAACCGGCCTCCGTACATGAAACAACAGCCGGTGCCTTTAAAGGCGCCGGCTGTTGTTTCGTTGTTTCGATGTATATCAGGGCTCCACAGTCATTTCACTGCTCTCCTGAGAGATGACACACACGTAGGTGTGGCCCGTGCCCATGGAAAAGGACGCGCCGCTGGAGAGCGTATAGGTAAATGGATCGCTGATGCTGTTTTTCTGCCAGGTGATCTGCGCGGCTTTGCCGCCGCAGAAATATGTGCCGCTGCCGGAGCCTTGCAGATCAACGATCATATGGCCGGAAGAGTCGCCGCTGTTCACCACGGACGTCTTGAGCACCAGAAGATTCGTCACGCCCACCTGCTCATTGGTATTGCCGTCGATATAGGGGGCGTCATATTCCTCGATCTTATAAAGGCCCTTGGCGGCATCGTAGGTAAACACGCCCGTTTTATAATGGGAAAACTGCACTGTGACCTTGGAAGCCGGGGTACCGTCGGCAGGCGTTCCGTCTGCCTGGAAAGTGACAGGGGCGGTATAGTCGGACTTCCGCGTCAGCCGGAAACCGCTTTGAGGCAGGTAGCCGGAGAGATTCGCACCCGACGTCAGCATGGAGTGCTCCAGCCCGGCGCTTTGCATCCGGGCGGCATCCCGCCAGAACAGTCCCGCCGCTGCACCGCAGCCGTCCAGATGGTCGATTCCCCAGGCATCCAGATCCCTCTGTGCTTCATCGCTGCATCCGGCGTGGACATAGATCGCATCCAGTCCTGCCGCCGTTTCCACAAAGCAAGGACGGGCGCTGCGAATGGTGCCGATGGTACCCAACTGGCTGATATCCTGGAAAACACCCATCATACGGGTAATGCCGCCTTCTACGATGAACTCATAAATCACGTCGGCCTGTGAAACACCCATCTGCGGCATAGCCGCTTTCAAATTGTTCAGCATCACCGCCACGGGCCGCTGGTTTACTGTCGTCGGGTCCTTCAGCGGCTCACCGGTCAGCGGATTGAGTACCGCGGCTTCCTTCACCGGCGTTTCCGGCGTTTCCTGCGTCTGTTCGGGCAGCACTGTTTCATTTTTCTGCGGTGCGGCACCACAAGCTGCACACGACAGGATCATGCACAGTGCCAGTAGGGAACAAATCCATTTTTTCATTTTTGTCCTTCCTTTTCTTACAGTGTTTCGGCAGTTTCCGCACTGCCGGCAGTCTTTCCCTTTGGGAAAATTTTGACTATACAAAACGCACAGTTTTGCGTATAATATACATATACAAAAAGGAGGCAGGATATGATGGCTCATGTAGGTTTTATTCAGGACAAGCTGGAAATCAAGTTTCTTATTTTGTATATCGCGGCCCGTGTGATGGAACCTATCCCGCTGGAGGGCATGCAGGAACTGACCATGTGTGACGACGGTATCGACTATTTTGACTTTTCCGAATGCCTCAGCGATCTGGTGAAAACCGAGCATCTCCGCCTGACGGAGGATCACCTGTACTGCATCACCGTCAAGGGCCTGCATAACAGTGAGATCTGTGAATCCAGCCTTCCCTATTCCGTCCGCATCCGCACGGACAAAAATGTGGCAGCCTACAATCAGAAGCTGCTGCGCCGCTCTCAGGTCCGCTCCGAGGTAAAACCGCGCGGCAACGGTACCTATACCGCGCACCTGTCCCTCAGCGATGATCTGGACAACATCATGCAGCTGGATCTGATGGTGGCTTCCGAGGAAATGGCCCACGACCTCTCCGACCGGTTTCAGAAAAACCCCGAGCAGATCTACTCGGCTCTTCTTTCGGCGCTCTATGCCACTTCTAAATCAGATAAACACGCCTAATACTTCAAATACAATCTCTGTAAAGTAGGTCCCCTGTACAGTTGTGCAGGGGATCTGCTTATTTTACGACTACATTTTCCACACCAAGCGTTTCCCGGAGTTCTTCCAGCAGCGCAGGATGGACAAGGCAGTGGGCCAAAAGCAGCTTTCCCGTATCCGCAAGACGTATCTTCACGGGATCGTCGCCTTCAAACATGGACATCACCAGTTTCACATGACGGAAGGCCGGGCTGTCCGCACCCGGCACACGCAGGTAAACGGTCTGTGACACCGTCTTTTCCATGACGGCGGAATCGTCGGCGGGCAGAGCCGCCCCCTCGCCGGGCAGCGGCTGCAGGGTATCGCACATGATCTGGGGTGCTTTTTCGTCACGGACGGACAGCCGGCCCTTCACAAGCACCGGTGTGTTCACCTGCATATAGCTGCCGCAGCTCTCCACCGTACGGCTGAAGCACAGCAGCTCCATGGAGCCGCTTTCATCCTCCACCACCACATAAGCCATCAGGGTATTGTTTTTGGTGGTTCGTGTCCTGCTGGAAACCACCACGCCTGCCACCGTAATGGGCTGCCCGTCGGCAAACTGACGGGGGCCCTCCTCCGACGCAAAATCCGAGAGGATGGCGCCAATGGGCGCCGCGCCCAGATGCCTGGCGATCCCCCGATAACTGCTCATAGGATGACCGCTGAGATACAGGCCCGTGGTTTCCTTTTCCATGGACATCAGCTCCGCCGCACTGTACTCCGGCAGATCCGGCAGCGTCAAAGGCGCGGACCTGTGACCGGAGGCGGAACCGTCCCCGGCCGCCATGGCAAAGAAATCCAGCTGCCCTTCCACATTCTGGCGGCGGCTGCCTCCAATGCTGTCGAGTACCTTTTCATAAACTGCCACCAGTTGGGAACGGCGGACGTGCAGGCTGTCGAACGCACCGCAGCGGATCAGATTCTCCACCGCCCGCTTGTTCAGGTCGCTGCAGTCATAGAGCCGTTCACAGAAATCCTGAAAAGAGGTAAAAGGTCCCTCTTTCTCCCGGCTTTTCACCACAGATTGAATGAAACCGCGGCCAATATTTTTCACAGCCACGAGGCCGAAACGAATCCCGTCCTTTTCCACGGTAAACCGGTCGCTGGAGTGGTTGATATCCGGCGGCAGCAGCGGAGTACCGCGGTCCCGGCACTCCGCGATATAGTCAGCCACCTTGTCGGAGTTGTCCAGCACACTGGTCAGCAGCGCCGCCATATACTCCCTGAAGTAGTGACACTTGAAATAGGCCGTCTGATAAGCCACGATGGCATAGGATACCGCGTGCGCCTTGTTGAAGGCGTAGTTGGCAAAATCATAGATCTCCTGGTAGATGGCCTCCGCTGTTTCCTGGGGAATGCCGTTTTTCACGCAGCCGGGGATCTGCCGCTCTTCATCGCCGTGGATGAAGGTGTCCCGCTCCTTCTGGATCTGAGAGGCCTTCTTCTTGGAGATGGCGCGGCGCACCATGTCCGCCTGCCCCAGTGAGTACCCGGCCAAACGCCGGAAGATCTCGATGACCTGCTCCTGATAGACGATGCAGCCGTAGGTAATGGAGAGGATGGGCTTTAAAGACGGATGCTTGTACGAGATGAGCTTGGGGTCCTGCTTGCAGGCGATAAAACGGGGAATGGACTCCATGGGGCCGGGACGGTAGAGGGCGATGATCGCCGTGATGTCCTCGATGTTCTGTGGCTTGAGGCTCAGACACACGCCGGTCATGCCGGTGGACTCCATCTGAAAAACGCCGGAGGTGCGGCCCTGGCTGAGCATATCAAAGGTGGCCCTGTCATCCATAGGAATACCTTCCAAATGAAAGGACGGGTCCTCTTCCTGCACGGTCTTCACCGCATCGTCCAGCACCGTCAGATTTCGCAGGCCCAGAAAGTCCATCTTCAAAAGGCCCAGTTCTTCCAGCGTAGTCATGATATACTGGCAGACCACGGCGTCGTCGTTCCGGGCCAAAGGCACATATTCGTACACCGGCCGCTTGGTGATGACCACGCCCGCCGCATGGGTAGAGGCGTTGCGGGGCATCCCCTCCAGCGCCCTGGCTGTGTCGATGAGCTGACGCACCCGGTCGTCCGCTTCGTAAAGATCGGACAGCGGCTTCGACAGCCGCAGCGCGTCGGCAAGGGTAATGTGCAGGGTGTTTGGCACCTGCTTGGCGATCTGATCCACCTCGGCGTAGGGCATGCCCAGCACTCTTCCCACGTCACGGATGACGCCGCGGGCCGCCATGGTGCCGAAGGTGACGATCTGCGCCACATGATCGTCGCCGTATTTGCGGCGAACATAGTCCACCACCTCGCCCCGGCGTGTATCGCCGAAGTCCATGTCGATATCGGGCATACTTACCCGCTCTGGATTCAAAAACCGCTCAAAATAGAGGCTGTACTGCATGGGGTCCACATCGGTGATCTGCAGACAGTAGGACACCATGCTGCCCGCGGCGCTGCCGCGGCCGGGGCCCACCGGGATTCCCACGCTCTTTGCGTAGCGCACGAAATCACTGACAATGAGAAAATAGTCCGTAAACCCCATTTTCCCAATCATATCCAGCTCATATTCCAACTGTTTGCGATACTCAGGTTTTTTTCCGCCGTAGCGCAGGACAAAGCCTTCGTCGCACAGCTTCTTCAGATACGTGCAGGAGTCGTAGCCCGGCGGCAGCTGAAATTCCGGCAGATGGTATTTGCCGAAGGTAAACTCCAGCTGACAGCGTCGGGCAATTTTCGCTGTATTTTCAATGGCGTCGGGATAGTCGGCAAAAAGAGCCGTCATCTCCTCTTCCGAACGCAGATAGAAATTCTGCGGCTCGTAGCGCATTCGGTTTTCATCGGCCACCATCTTGCCCGTCTGGATGCATAGCAGCACATCGTGAGCCGCGGCATCCTCTTTTTTCAGATAGTGGGCATCGTTGGTGGCCACCAGCGGAATGCCCGTATCCTCGTGCAGGCGCAAAATGCCCTGATTGACGACGGCCTGCTCCCGGATGCCGTGGTCCTGCACCTCCAGATAGAAGTTGTCCGCTCCCAGAATCTCGCGCAGCTCCAGCGCGTGGGTCCTGGCACCCTCATAGTCGCCGTTTCGCAGCCGCCGTGGGATCTCCCCTGCCAGGCAGGCGGAAAGTCCGATCAGTCCCTCCGAATGTGCCCGCAGCAGCTCCAGGTCAATGCGGGGCTTGATATAAAAGCCCTCGGTATAAGCCATGCTCACAAGGTAGGAGAGGTTCCGGTAACCGGTTTCGTTTTCGCACAAAAGCACCAGATGCCGGGCTTCGGCGTCCAGTTCATGTACTTTGTCAAACCGCGTCCGGGGCGCCACATAGACCTCGCAGCCGATGACGGGGTGAATCCCCTCCGCCTTGCAGGCGCGGTAAAAATCGATCACACCGTACATGACGCCGTGATCCGTGATCGCCACCGCCGTCTGCCCCATCTCTTTGACCCGTTTTGGCAGATCGCGGATGCGGCAGGCGCCGTCGAGCAGACTGTATTCCGTATGGACATGGAGATGAACAAAGGACATGATACAGCTCCTTACTGTTGTTTAAGTTCGTCCAGATAGTCGCTCAGCAGTTCCACCGCCGACACCATCATGATGGGACAATGAGCCGTGACGCCTGTCTGCCGTGCCAGAGGCGTCCCCTCCGTCGCCGGATGGGCCAGCAGGTCGCGGCAGTCCAGATAGGTAAATTGCTCTTTGAAGCGGCGCTGAAATTCCACCGTCAGGCGGGAAATGCGCGCCTTGCTCGCGGCGCCGCCCTCCGGCGTTTGGGGATAGAGCATCCCCAGCACCATGATGGCGCCGCTCACCGCACCGCACACGCCGCCGCAGCGCATTCCGCCGCCAAAGCCGGAGCCGATGCCCAGGCACTGCTCTTCCGTGAGGCCCAGCAGATCCTGAAAGGACAGCAGCACGCACTGGGCGCAGTTCATATGCAGATCCTGATATTTTTTGCTGATGAGTCCTCGCTCTTCTTTTGTCATGTAAGTTCCCTCGCTGTTTCCATAATTTTTCTCATGCGGTGGTTCATGCAGGATTTGGAAACATCCGCTATCTCCGCCAGCTGCGACAGCGACAGCTCCGGATTTTCCGTGCGCAGCTGTGCCGTTTCCCGCAGCTTCTCCGGCAGACGCTCCCACCGCCCCCGCTCCCGCAGGCGGGCAATGGCTGCCGCCTGATCCCTTGAAGCGTCCAGCGTCTTGTTCACATTCGCCATGTCACAGTTCATGGCGCGGTTGGCGCCGTTGCGGATCTCCTTGTCCACCTTGGCCGTCATGATATCCATGGCGGCCGCAGGCGCGCCGATCTTGGTCAGAAAATCCTCAATATGTTCGCTCTGCTTAAAGTACGTCACAGAGTAACCCTTGCGCATCACGCTCTTGGGGGAAAAGCCCATATCCGACAGCAGGGCCATCATTTCCCGGCTGGCCTGATAGTGGGACGTCGACAGCTCCAGATGATAGCGTTTTTCCGGATCCGTCACACTGCCGCCGGACAAAAAAGCGCCGCGCAGAAACGAAATGCGGCAGCATTCCTCCTCCAGCATACCGAAATTTACGTGCAGCACCAGCGCCTGCCGGGGATCATAGCCGAAGACGTTGATAATATGGGCCAGTTTTTTCGGGTCGGTGATCTGAAAAACCATTTTGCCGCTTTGCTCCAGGCTCTCCGGCTGACGATCGAAATGCAGGTTAAAGGCGCGCTGAAAGACACGAGGCAGCCGCGCGGCAAATTCCGGGTTCTCCGTCATGATCCGGATCTCCTGCGGGCTGAAGGTACTGCAATAAAGCAGCATCCCATACGCCTCCGCTCTGGCACAGCAAAGTTTCTGTACCGGCGCCTTGCACAACTCGCATTTTACTTTGTAGGAAAAGGACATAAAAGCTCATCCTCCCCGTTCTCTTCGCACTCCATGGCACGGCGCAAACAGTCTTCCGCGTGCAGCAGCATCAGTTCTCTGGCCAGATGCCCCGGATTGTGCCGTACGAAGTTATTCTCCACCGCTGCGATGGGCCGCTGTACCACACGGACACCCAGCTGTTCGCATTTTTCCGTATCGCAGACCAGCGGCGCAGCGCCCTCTTTCGCGTAGAGCCGGCAAATCCCCGTGGGAACGGGTGCTGAGTTGGCAAGACACACCGAAAACAAGCCCGGGTAAGAGTGCTTAAACAGTGCCCTGATGTGATCGGACACTGTGTAGCCTTCCGTTTCGCCCTCCTGCGTCATCACATTGCAGGTATAGATCTTCAGTGCTTTGGAACGAATAATGGCATCCGCCACTCCGTCCACCAGCAGATTGGGAATGATACTGGTGTAAAGACTGCCGGGCGCCAGCACGATCATATCCGCATTTTCAAGGGCGTCAAGCACCGCCGGAAGCGCCTTTGGCCGCGAAGGAAGCAGATAGACGCGGCGTATCCGGCAGTTCTGTTTCTTTTTGCAGTAAGAAATGCGGGATTCGCCTATCACGCTGGAACCGTTTTCAAATTCGGCCCCCAAAATTACATTTTCAGTGGTCACCGGCAGAACCTGACCCGTGATCGCCAGCACCTGACTCATGCCGGCCACCGCCTTGTCAAAACTGGGCGATATGCCGTTAAGCGCCGCCAGAAACAGGTTGCCGAAGCTCTGCCCCGTCAGCGCGCCCTCCGTAAAGCGGTAGTGCATCAGCTGTGACATCATGGGCTCCACGTTGGCCAGTGCTTCCAAACAGTTTCGGATATCGCCGGGAGGCAGGATCCCCAGATCACGCCGCAGCGCTCCCGACCCGCCGCCGTCATCTGCCACGGTCACAATAGCCGTGATATGTTCCGTATACAATTTCAGCCCGCGCAGCAGCGTGGATAATCCATTGCCGCCGCCGATAGCCACCACCCGGGGCCCCTGCTCCGGGGAAACCTGATAAATCGGCTGTTTCATTCCCTACCCTCTGGACATATCCCGATGGTTCTCTGTCACCTGATAGCCTTCTTTTGCAATATAATCGGCCAGTTCATGGGCAACAGCCACGGAGCGGTGATGTCCGCCCGTGCAGCCCACGCCGATGACCAGGACCGTCTTTCCCTCTTCGCTGTAGTTAGGCAGCAGAAAGGAAATCATAGCTTTGAGCAGTTTCAAAAATTCCTGAGTCTGGGGAAATTTGAAGATAAAGTCACAGACCTCCTGATCCAGACCCGTTTTGTTCCGCAGCTCATCGATATAAAAAGGATTGGGCAAAAAGCGCACGTCAAATACCAGATCCGCCTCCAGCGGAATGCCGTATTTATAACCGAAAGACAGCACATTGATATCAAGTCCGCCCTTGCTCGCGTGGGAGTCGAAGAGGCTCAGAAGCTCGCTGCGCAGCTTTGCCGTGGAAAAAGACGTAGTGTCCAGCACAAAGTCCGCGTGATCCCGCACCGGCTGCATCAGTTCCCGCTCCTTCTGCACAGCCTCTTCAACGGAAAGTCCGCCTGTCATCAGGGGATGCATCCGGCGCGTTTCCTTGTAGCGGCGGATGATCGTTTCCGTAGACGCTTCCAAAAACAGCATCCGGCAATTTTTCCCGTCTGCTTTTAACCGCTCCAGCACGTCGATTAGTATGTCAAACGGCTCACCCGCCCGCACGTCATATACCAGCGCCACTTGATTGTAATGGCCGCTGGAGGCCGCGCAGAACTCGGCAAATTTCACGATCATCTCCGCGGGCAGATTATCCACCGTGTAGTAGCCTGCATCCTCCAGGTAAGAGGCCGCCTTACTTTTACCGCTGCCGGAAAGACCGGTAATGATCAATATTTCCATACCAGTTCCTTTCATTTTTTCCCATGAACAATCTTGACTTCCGGCTCCAGGCGTACGCCCTGTTCCTTGAAAACGGCCGCCTGCACCTGATGGATCAGTGTTTCCACGTCACGGCAGGTGGCGCCGCCGACATTGACGATAAAACCCGCGTGCTTGGACGACACCTGCGCCCCGCCGCAAGTCAGGCCCTTAAGACCTGTCTGATCGATCAGCGTCCCGGCGAAGTAACCGGAGGGCCGCTTGAACGTGCTGCCTGCGCTGGGATATTCCAGCGGCTGACTTTTTTTCCGGCGCGCCATCAGCTCTTCCATTTTGCCACGAATAACGGCCGGTTCGCCCACCTGCAGGGTAAGGCGCGCGGAAAGCACCACCGCCGTACCGTCCGAAAAAAGGCTGTGACGATAGGAAAAATCCGCTTTCTCATTGGGGATGCGGCGAATACCGTCGGGATACAGCGCCTCCACCTCCGACACCACCTGCTTCATTTCCCCGTCATAGGCGCCCGCGTTCATGCATACCGCACCGCCAAGGCTGCCGGGAATTCCGTGGGCAAATTCCAGTCCGGCAAGGCCCTGCTGCATGGCAAACAGTGCCAATCGCGCCAGCGACACGCCGGCATCCGCCTCCAGCTCCAGCGGAGAGATCTGTCGGATCTGATTCATATGATCCGCCGTCTGGATCACCAGTGTGTCAAGTCCCTCGTCGTCAACGAGGAGGTTGGTGCCGTTGCCCATCACCAGCGGTGTCACCCCGCATTCCCCGGCAAACTGCATCAGGAGCACCAACTGCTCCCGTGTCTGCGGAAACGCCATCCGGCGGGCAGGTCCGCCAATGCGGAAAGACGTGTGCCGGCTCAGCGGCGCTTCCTTCTCCACGGGCAGGTCGGGTAAATATGTGATGATCTTTTGGTCCAAAACATCATACCAAGCCATAGTTCCTCCTGAAAATTCAACGTTTACGCCCCAAAAAAGCAGCGCCGATGACCCCGCACTGGTCGCCCAGCTGGGCCTTCACTATGCGTGTCATCTTATCCCGGTTGCAGGGAATACTCTCCTGTGCCGCCAGCTTCCGTACCGGAAAAAGCAAAAGCTCATCGGATTCGTTGCTGACGCCGCCGCCGATGGCCAGCGTATCAGGCTGAAAAATATTAATGAGATTCACGATGCCGGTGGCGAGATAGCGGACGTACAGGTCGCATACGCTCCGCCCCACGGGATCGCCCCGCCGGGCGGCGATAAAAGCCGACTGCCCGCTGACCTGCCCGTTGTTCTCCGCCACCACCCGCTCCAGAATGCTGCCGGGATGGGCATCCATGGTTTCTTTTGTCAGGCGCTTGAGCGCTGTGGCGGAGGCATACTGCTCCCAGCAGCCCCTGCGGCCGCAGGGACAGCTCCGTCCGTCGTAGACGATGGTCATATGCCCCACCTCGCCGGCCATACCGTTGGAGCCGTGGAAGATCTTTCCGTTGTGAATAATGCCGCCGCCGATCCCCGTACCCAGCGTCACCGTCACAAATCGCTTGCTTCCCTGTCCGGCCCCGGCGTAATATTCCGCCAAAGCCGCGCAGTTGGCGTCATTTTCCACATACAGCGGCAGATTCAGGTACCGATGAAAAAGGCGGCGCAGCGGTACGTTCCGCAGCGGCAGGTTGCAGGTGTACAGCACGGTTCCGGTGTGGATCTCCACCGCGCCCGGCACGCCGACGCCCACCGAAGCAATCTCCCCGATGGGTACACCGCCGTCGGCGGCCAGATCCTGTGCCATTTGCGCCAGCGTCCAGGCCAGCGCCTCTGAATCTTCAATGGAGGCGATCTTCATCTTTCGCGACACAAGCACACTTCCATTCTCGTCCACAAGGCCCGCCTTCAAATTGGTGCCGCCAACGTCAATCCCGATCCGTTTCATGGTTTTCTCCGTCCTTCTGGCTCATTTCGTCGATATGCTGGTCCAGTTGGTCGGCAAACTGACGGGCCGCGTTATAGCCGTACGCCTTCTGGCGGTTGTTCATAGTGGCAATCTCCACAATGCCGGCCAGGTTACGGCCCGGCCGCACCGGAACTGTGACATAAGGCAGTGAAACACCCAAAATCTCATATCGCTGTTCGTCTATCCCCAGACGGTCATAAAATTTGAATTCCTGCCATTGCTCCAGCTGGATCACCAGGTCGATTTCCGTGTCAAACTGTACAGCGCCCATACCGAAAAGCTGCTTGACGTCAATGACCCCGATGCCTCGGATCTCAATATAATGCCGGATCAGCGCCGGTGCCGTACCGTAGAGCGAATCGGAAATGCGGCGGATCTCCACCGCGTCGTCCGACACCAGCCGGTGGCCGCGTTTCAGCAGTTCGATGGCCGTTTCGCTCTTGCCGATGCCGGATTCGCCCAGCATCAGGACGCCCTGCCCGTAAATGTTCATTAAAACGCCGTGCCGCGTGATCTGCGGCGCCAGGCCGCGGTTGAGATAGTCGATCACCTTGCTGGTCAGCTCCACCGTGGTGAGCTTTGTCCGCAGCAGCGTACGGCCGTGCTTTTCCGCCAGCTCGATCAGTTCCGGAAAGGTATCCATGTTGCGGGCGATGATCAGTGCCGGAATTTCACAGCGGAGGAAGTCGTCAAACACCTTGCGCCGTTGTTCGCTGCCCATTGCCATGAGATAGGTGATCTCCGCTTTCCCCAATACCTGCAGGCGCTTGGGTTCAAAATAATCGTAAAATCCAACAAGCTGCAGCGCCGGCCTGTTCACATCCGAAATGGTGATTTCCGTCTGGTCATAGTCCGTGCCGCGCAGAATCACTTCCAATTGAAAGTCTTCCACCAGGCGTTTAAGTTTTACTGCGGTAATCCTGACTTTTTCCATGAAGAAAAGCCCCCTTTACGGCGGGAAATCCCGTCCG
>Ga0160425_1001280_pt1 | contig 25053 bp, 17 predicted proteins | sample BioMet8_FD_108193 | JGI IMG/M metagenome (GOLD analysis project Ga0160425, IMG submission 108193) | Microbial communities from bioreactor (seeded with sewage sludge) at Lawrence Berkeley National Lab, California, USA - Biofuel... | ecosystem: Engineered > Bioreactor > Anaerobic > Unclassified ...
AATAAGGCTATCTGTATGATAAGGGAAGAGGGTTTCGATCCTTTTCCCTTTATTTTTTGCCAATTATAATTTTACACTAAGGATACATTTTTGACGACGCCGGACACTAAAAAATCGGTCACTCTCCCTACGGCTTACGCCGATCTGGTCGAGTATGACCTACCGTTTTTAGTGTTCCAACGTCGTTTGGAGTCAAAGGAAAATACGAAAAGAACAGGCGGATAATTATTGGCAGGAGCATAGAGCAAATTCACAACCTGCGGAAAAGCGACTGACAAATTATCCGCCTGTTTTTGCTATATATTTCTTAAGTTTTTTTAACGCATACTGAGGTGTACCTCAGTACGTAGAAAGGGGATTTCATATATACTTTAGATAAAGGAAGAAAGGTGAAATTTCTATATATAATTGCAGAACGAAGGAGGAATTAATATGGGATTAATCAAAGCAGCATTAGGAGCAGGTGGCGGCGTATTGTCTGACCAATGGAAAGAGTACTTTTACTGTGACGAATTGCCACCGGATGTACTTGTATCCAAAGGCATGAAACGTACCAGCGAACGCAGCAGCAATACTAGCGGTGAAGCAAATATCATTACGAACGGTTCAACTATAGCTGTAAACAATGGTCAATGCATGATGATTGTGGAACAGGGCAAAGTTGTGGAAATAAGTGCTGAACCGGGCGTATTTACCTTTGACGCTTCCACAGAGCCAACAGTGTTTGGCGGAGATTTGAAAAATGACATAAAAGCGGTTTTTGAACGCATGGGCAAGCGTTTTACCTATGGAGGAGATACCGGTAAGGACCAGAGAGTTTATTATTTCAATACAAAAGAAATCGTGGGCAATAAATACGGAACCCCCAGTGCCATTCCTTTCCGTGTTGTAGATAATAATATTGGCCTGGACATGGATATAGCCATTAAATGTTTTGGCGAATATAGCTACAAAATCATGAACCCTATTCTTTTCTATACTAATGTCTGCGGTAACGTGGATGAACAGTATATGCGTTCTACTATTGACGGACAATTAAAAACAGAGCTTATGACTGCCTTGCAGCCGACTTTTGCCAAAATTTCCGAAATGGGCATACGTTATAGCGCCTTACCGGGGCACACTCAGGAAATGGCCGATGTTCTCAATAATGTACTTAGTGATAAATGGTCTAAGTTACGGGGCATTGAAATTATCTCTTTTGGTGTTAGCAGCGTAAAAGCCAGCGAAGAAGACGAAAAGATGATTAAAGAAATCCAAAGAAATGCTGTTTTGCGCAATCCAAATATGGCAGCAGCTCACCTGGTAGGAGCACAAGCTTCTGCTATGCAGACTGCAGCAGGCAACCAAGGAAATATGGGTGCTGCTATGGGTTTCATGGGAATGAATATGGCCGGCAACGCAGGGGGCATGAATGCCAGCAACTTGTTTGCCATGGGACAAGCTCAAGGTCAACAATCTCCCCAATCTCCTCAAGGTACGCCCGGGCCTCAGGCTGCACAGCAAAGTGGTATGGCAGCAGGAGCTACCGGCGCAGCAGGCTGGACCTGCGAATGCGGACAGGCAGGCAATACCGGCAAATTCTGTTCCAGCTGCGGTAAACCCAAACCGGTTCCTGTAGAAGGCTGGACCTGCGAATGCGGGCAGGCAGGTAATACCGGCAAATTCTGTTCCAGCTGCGGCAAACCCAAACCGGCTCCTGTAGAAGGCTGGACCTGTGAATGCGGTGCGGTAAATAAAGGTAAGTTCTGTGCTAATTGCGGCAAGCCAAAACCGGCAGGGGTACCTTTATATAAGTGCGATAAATGTGGCTGGGAACCGGATGATCCGGCTCATCCGCCTAAATTCTGCCCTAATTGCGGAGATGTTTTTGACGATAACGATAAGAAATAGGGAGGTGTTCATATGGGCAAAGATTCAGTAAGCTATAAATGTCCTTGCTGCGGTGCGCCACTTAGCTTTCTTCCCGGTCATGATAAAGTAAGCTGCGAATATTGCGGTAATGAATTTGAAGTTAAGACCGTTGAAGACCTCTATGCAAAACAAGAAAGTCTGGCAGCAAAAGCCGAGGCGGCCAAAGAAAGCGGCGGCTGGAAAACAGATGAAGCAGGCAGTGAATGGGGGGAACAAGAAACTACGGGATTAAAAACATTTACTTGTGAATCCTGCGGTGCCGAAATTGTAGCAGATGAAAACACCATAGCTACAGAGTGCTGCTATTGCGGTAATCCTACCATGCTTCCACAACGCTTTAGCGGTATGTTAAAACCTGACTATGTAATTCCCTTTAAGAAGACTAAAGAAGAGGCTGTAACGGCTTTAAAGGCCTTCTACAAGGGAAAAAAGCTTCTGCCTGATGTGTTTACGGCCAATAATAGAATGGAATCCATCCAGGGATTGTATGTGCCTTTCTGGCTATTTGATTCAAAGGTAGACGGGGCGGCAGAGTTTAAAACCCAAAGGTCATTAGTCTATGATGACGGAGATGACACAGTAACAGAGACCAGTTTCTATGATTGCCAACGAAGCGGGGTGGCAGAGTTTGCCAAGATTCCCGTAGATGGCAGCACTAAAATGGACGATACATATATGGAAAGTATCGAACCATATGATTATACGGAAATGCAGCCCTTTACCACAGCTTTTCTGCCGGGCTATTTAGCGGAAAAATATGATGTAAATGCCGAAGACAGTATCGGTAGAGCAGATGAACGGGTGGACAGCAGTATGCTGGAACTTTTAAGTGGCACATTGGAAAATTATGAAAGTCAGGAATTGACCAATTCCTATGTAAACAAACTTGATGGACAAGTTAAGTATGCTTTGGCCCCGGTCTGGATTTTGACTACAAAATATGAAGACACCAATTATACCTTTATGATGAATGGTCAAACAGGGAAATTTGTGGGTAAACTGCCTGTGGATAAGGGCAAACTGCAGAAATACAGAATCATGTCCTTTGTAGGTGCTTCTGCTGTAGTTTTCGCTTTGTTGTATGGAATTTTAGGTTAGTCAGGAGGCGCTAATATGAAAAAACTATTTAAAATAATGCTTTTGACTTTAACCTTGTGTTTGACCATGACAACAGCCTGGGCAGCTAAGGCACAGGAAGTGGCAGATGGAGCCGGTGTTTTAACACCTGTACAGAAAACCAAAATAACCCAGCAAATCCAGGACATGTACAAAAAACACCAAATTGGCATTGCGTTTGTAAGTATAAAAGAAGACATCAAGGTTAAAGAAGGGGAATTTGCCAATGGCCTTTTAGATAAGATCTATAATAATGGGGCTAAGGGCAATATGGTATTCTTGGTTAATACTAAATCAAGAAAGTGGTATGTTGCCACAGATAAAAAAGTCAAAGCCATGATTTCCGACAAATACGGTATTGAATCTTTAGGCCAAAAGATAGTTCCGGCCTTAAAAAAGAATGACTACAATGCTGCTTGTGAGAATTTCTTAAAAGGAACAGATGAACTTCTGACCTATTATGAGAAAAATGGCAAGCCTATGGCTGAGGAAGGAACCAGTCCAATTATTCTTTTAGGAGGAGCGTTAGTAGCAGGTGCACTTGCTGCATTTGGCTATGGGTCCTATTTAAAGAGCAGTATGAATAATGTGGTGCCTGCTGCAGAAGCAAGCTATTATATGGTCAAAGACAGCTTTGCTTTGGAAAATAGTATGGATACTTTCCTTTATACGACTTTTACGAGAGTGCCGAAGGCTAAAGAAAGTGACAAGACTGTTACTGACTCGTCCTCTGATGATGACCATGGAGGCGGGGGCGGAGGTTACTAAAATAGACTGTTTTTATATGCTGGCAGACCGAGAGAAGCGTGTTTAATAACACGCTTCTCTGCGGTCTTTTTATGTACTTGCCATTAAAGTGAATTATAGGATACAATAAAAGAACAAATTCATGGGAGGACGTAATGATGATTAGGGGAATTATCATTGGCATGTTTTGTGCTATGCTTTCTGTAAATATTGCTTTTGCTGCCATAGGGACAAATAAAAATGTTACAGAGGTAAAAGTAAAAGCAAGGACAACAGAAGACAAGAATACAGATTATGGGCATCTACAGGAAGACTATGACAAGAAGAAACCACAAAAATTAATGTTTAACGGCACCTTTCGCTATTTATACGGCCAAGGCCGCATGGAGGGAAAGCTATTCGGAAGAGACGTTAAAGAAAAAATAATCATGCCTACTTGGCGTACACGACTTTATGTTACTTATAAAGCTGATGAACATTGGAATATTAATGGTGCCCTAGAGGATAACAGAGTGCTTAATAACCATGCTCAAGACGATACGGTCCATTGGCACAGAGGATATGCAGAAGGAATTTATCCCAAAACAAAAATCTTAGCAGGACGGTTCGGCTATAAGCTGTCACGGGGCAATGTTATGGATACTACGGCGGACGGTTTGCGGTTAAGATTTGGGGAAAGCCAAAACAATGTTACTGCTTTTATGGGGCGTATAGGATCTGAGCAGGATAGGCGGGAAGGATATATTCTTAATGCCTATCGGCTGTGGAACAAAAAAATCATCACAGAAGCAGCTTATGTGCAGTTTAAGAATACATCTAATCCCAATCGCAAGTGGAATGAACAGAAAGTCCTGGACTTGACTTTGGGTTACCAATTCGCTCCGGATGTGTTTTTCACCTGGGAATATTTGCGGGCAAAAGGAAAAGACAGGGACTCAAGAGTAGCAGATCAAAACGGCTATGTTTTTAATTTTAATTACGGAGATTATGATTACACTAAAAAGGGCAGTTATAGATTGCGGGTGAGGTATTATCGCCAGCCACAGGCTTCCATTATAGTTCATACCATGAACGGTTATCCGGGATTTTTCGACACGGCAAGTCAGCATCTTGGGATGAGAGGCTGGGGATTGTGCTGGGATTATGTACTGGCTAAGGGAATCTTATTGACTTTGGAAGGCTATGATTTAAAAAATCTACATACTTCGCCTTATGCAGATGATTTCAGAGAACGTATCCTGGGCGGCAGTATTACCTTTGCTTTTTAGTGAAATTACCTATTGTCTATTGACAAAAATAAAATTTGTTTGTATAATATTTCTTGTTCTATTGTGACTCCGTAGCTCAGCTGGATAGAGCGTTTGGCTACGAACCAAAAGGTCGAGTGTTCGAATCACTCCGGGGCCACCAACTTAAAACCAAGAACCACGCTAGCTGAGGCTAACGTGGTTTTTTTGTTTATAGAAAAATAGCCGAATTCATTGTATAATAATATTGTATGTTAAATCATGCCCCTGGAGAGGGGCTCTAATCAGTACTACTTTATCTAAGAAAGAGGTTGAAATCATGGCATGTACAACAATTTTAGTCGGAAAAAACGCTTCTTATGACGGATCAACTTTAGTAGCAAGAAATGATGATTGCGGTGCAGACAATTTTACCGTGAAAAAATTCGTTGCTATTTCTCCTCAAGAACAATCTACAGCTTACAAATCTGTTATTTCCCATGTTTCTATGGAATTACCTGCTAATCCCATGGGCATAACGGCTACACCCAATGTTATTCCGGGCAAAGGAATCTGGGCAGCCTGCGGCATTAATGAAGCCAATATAGCGATGAGTGCTACGGAAACCATTACATCTAATGCCAGAGTTTTGGGAGCAGATCCTATGGTAGAATACCGGCCTGCTACGGAAAACACTCCGGAACAACCCGGCGGCATAGGGGAAGAAGATATGGTTTATATTGTGCTTCCTTATATTCATAGTGCCAGAGAAGGGGTAGAAAGACTGGGCGCTCTTTTAGAAAAGTATGGTACTTATGAAAAGAACGGTATTGCTTTTCAGGACACCAAAGAAATCTGGTGGCTGGACACTATTGGTGGCCATCATTGGATTGCCAGCCGTGTTCCCGATGATGTTTATGTTGTGATGGCTAATCAATTTGGTACAGATGTATTTGATTTGGAAGATGCGCTGACTACCAAAAAAGATTTTATGTGTTCTGCGGATATGAGAGAATTTATAGAAAAAAATCATCTTTCCTTGAGTACAGACGGCACATTTAACCCGAGAACTGCTTTTGGCAGTCAGGAAGATTCAGACAGAATTTATAATACACCTCGTGTTTGGTCCGCTCTGCGAATCCTCAACCCTCATACTGTAATCTGGGATGGTCCTGATGCAGACTATCTGCCTACCGATGAGGATTTACCCTGCAGCATGGTTCCGGAAAAGAAAATCACCATAGAAGATGTAAAATATGTTTTATCTTCTCATTTTCAGGGTACTCCTTATGACCCATATAAACGTCATGGTGATTTGTCCATGAAAGGTGCTTACCGTTCCATTGGTGTTAATCGGACAACATCTATGTCCATTACTCAGCTGCGTCCTTATATGCCTAAAGAGTTTATGGCTATAGAATGGATTTGCTTTGCTTCCAATGTTTTTAATGCGCTGGTTCCTTTCTATACAAATGTTAAATCCATACCTCACTATTTGTCCGGTACAACCAAAGATGTATCCACTGATAATTTTTACTGGAACTGCCGATTAATTGCAGCTATGACAGATGCTTCTTATAGTAAATCACTTATTCATGTAGAGCGTTATCAGCTGGCAGTCCATTCCAAAGATCATAAACTTATCAAGGAATATGATGAAAAACTTGCCAAAGAAAAAGATGCTGTGAAAGGTGCTGCTTTGAGAGAAGAGGCTAATAATGCCGTTGCTGCCATGGTACAAAAAGAAACGGCCGATGTTTTAGACAAAGTCCTTTTTGAACTAAGCATGCAGATGAAAAATGCTTTTTCCAGAGCTGATGCTTAAAAACAGGGATAAAACTTCTTGCCTTTTTTTGTTACTTGTTGTATAACTAAACAGTATTATTGTGGGGACGTAGCTCAGCTGGGAGAGCATCAGGTTCGCAATCTGGGGGTCGAGAGTTCAATCCTCTTCGTCTCCACCACTAAAAAATCAAACCGCAGACATAGTCTGCGGTTTTTTTTAGTTATTTCTTGTCAAAAGTGCCTATAATATGATATTGTATTGAGACGGATGTATAAAAAACAAGATTTTGTTGAGCAAGAATTTATTATTTTCCTGGGGGAGAAAAGTCTTATGAAAAAGCAATACTGGATTGTTTTTTGGTTGGCAGTTATTTTGTTGTTGTTTTTCAATAACTGGGCACTGCCTATTACTGATAGCGTAGAATCAAATTATTCGCAAACAGCAAAGGAAATGGTGCTAAGCGGAGATTGGGTCTCGCCGCAAATTTATGGCAGATATTGGTACGATAAACCAATTATGTCGTACTGGCTTATTGCTTTGGGCTTCAAAATATTTGGTTTTACAGAATTTGGCGCCAGATTTTTCCCTGCTTTATCAGGTGTGGCAGGAATGGCCTTAACTGTCTGGGGAGCTAAAAAACTCTATTCTGAGAAAGTTGCTCTTTTAAGCGGCATAATGCTTTTGACCACTATTGAATTTTTCGCTATTTCCAAATCAATCTTAACAGACGGTATGTTGTTTTTCTTCTTTAACGGAGCTTTGCTGTTTTTCTATCTTGCTTATTCGGGAACAAACAAAAATTATTACTATGGCACTTACGTTTTCTCTGCTTTAGCAACTTTAACCAAGGGGCCGATTGGCTTTTTACTTCCCGGCTTAATTTTAGTTCTCTTTCTTATTTGGGAGAAAAACTGGCGTGAACTGGGCAAAGCTAAACTTATTTCCGGAACAGTTTTGTTCTTACTGGTGGCCGGACCTTGGTATGGAGCTATGTTCCATCTTCATGCAGATTTCTTCGGACAATTTTTCGGCACTCATAATTTCCTGCGTGCCACAGTTTCCGAGCACCCTAGGGATAATGTGATTTACTATTATACGGCTATTAATATTTTGGCAAGTTTTGCTTGGATAGGATTTCTGCCGGGTACCATCAAAGCCATAATCAGGAAAGACGGAAAGTGGGCTATGCCACAACCTAGAGAAAAGTTCATGCTTTTATGGGTATTCGTAATTTTCTTTTTCTACCAAAATATGGCTACTAAATATATAACATATACTTATCCGATTTTACTGCCATTGGCATATCTCTTGGCAAATCATGTAATGGATGAAAAAGAAAAGCTGAATTTCAAAGGTGTGCTGGGTATCAATATTATCGTTTATGGTGCTTTGGCCGTGACAGCTGTTCTTTTGCCGATGATGGCTGCAGATATTTTAACAAATGGGGAAAGCACTATGGCATTGACTGCAGTATGCTTTTTCCTTGTACTGTATGCCTCATATGGCAGAATTAAGGGAGCACCTTGGTGTAAAACCCTTGGCCTAATTGCCGGTACAACCTATTTGTTTATTTTTGTCAGCATTAAAGTCTTAGCGGAACCTATGATGTATAATGCTACTGCCATGAAAGCGGCAGAATATGTTAATGCTAATATACCGAAAAGCGTAGAACTCTATTCTTTGGGAGATTATCCAACTTCAGGAGTATATTATACCAATCGTACTATTACGGCAATTGTTGAGGACAGAGAAGAGAATAAACTGAAACCTCATGGTTTTAGCTGGGCAGACAAAAATGTTATGCCTATGGCTGGATTAAGTGAGGTTAAAGGCAAAAAAAATATTGCTATTTTTATGAAGACGAGAAACGAAGATAGGCTTCATAGAGATTTGCCGGGAGACTGGCATATTAAGAACCTTCCGGGTGTATGGAGTATAGTTACACCTAAATAATGGAATAATTTTAGGAGGACGAATTAATGGCTACAGACGATATTGAAGAGTATTTAGAAAATCACAACTATATTGCTTTGCGTGTCAGCAAGGAAGAACTGGAACAGGGTATTACCGGACGGTATTTTGATTTGCTGTCTTTTGTTGGCCAGCACAAGGAATATGCCGGAAAGTTTTGCGGAGAATTCGCTTTGGAATTTGCCGGTTTCACACCTCAGGAAATTTGGCAGGGGAAAGAAACCCGCAGTTTTATCCGCAGGTTAAATGCCCAATTTCCGTTTATGTTCTACTTGGCGGAAAAACAAGGAGAAACCTTGAAATTCCTTACTATTTTGGAATGTTCCGATGGTAAACTCCAAGGGGATAATATGGCACTGAATCAGGAAAAATTTGAGAAATATCTTAAGACCCAATTGGAAGGACTTATAAATATGTGCCAATGGGTTGGCTACAGTCCGGAAGATGCCCAAATTATGGTAGACCAGGTTTATAAGTATTTTGGCATATAGGCGATTTAACTTGACAAACATTGGTCAGTTTGCTATATTTGCTTAGTAAGCGATGAAAGGTGTGGCGACCCGGAGCTTGTATAATATCACCAGAGAGGCTGTTTCGGCAGCAAGCAGGGTGGAACCGCGGAAGCTATACTCCCGTCCCTGTAATATAGATAATTCCTATCTATGTTACAGAGATGGGAGTTTTTATTTAGGAGGAGAAAAAATGGATTTTCAAACGATTATTTTGAATTTGCAAGCCTATTGGGCCAAACAAAAATGCATTATGGCTCAACCTTACGACATTGAAAAAGGCGCCGGGACTATGAACCCTGCTACTTTCTTGTCTGTACTGGGACCCGAACCATGGAATGTGTGTTATGTGGAACCATCCAGACGTCCTGCTGACGGTCGTTACGGTGACAACCCCAACAGATTGTATCAGCATCACCAATTTCAATTGATTATGCAGCCTTCACCTGCCAATATTCAGGAAATGTATTTGGAAAGCTTGGAAGAGCTTGGTATCCACGCTAACGAACATGATATTCGCTTCGTGGAAGATAACTGGGAATCTCCTACTTTGGGAGCCTGGGGCATGGGTTGGGAAGTATGGCTGGATGGTATGGAAATCACGCAATTTACTTTTTTCCAGCAAGTAGGCAGTATCGATATTAAACCTGTTGCCGTAGAAATTACGTATGGTTTGGAACGTTTAGCCATGTATATCCAAGGGGTAGAAAATGTTTATGATATTCAATGGGTTGACAACATTACCTATGGTGATGTGTTCCATATGAATGAAGTAGAGCAATCTACCTACAGCTTTGACATAGCTGATACAGATTTGCTCTTTGATCTGTTCAATAAATACGAAAAAGAAGCTAAAAGGGTAATTGAGCTGGGCTATGTTCGTCCTGCTTATGACTATGTTCTCAAGTGCTCTCATACTTTTAATTTGTTGGATTCCAGAGGGGCCATCAGCGTTAGCGAACGTACTGCTTATATCGGCAGAGTCCGCGCTATGGCTAGATTGTGCGCAGCTGCATATGTAGAGCAGCGTAAGGAAATGGGCTATCCACTTTTGAAGAGAGGTGCTAAATAATGAAAAAATTACTATTCGAAATTGGCACAGCAGAAATGCCTGCTCAATATATGGATGGCATTTTATCACAATACAAAGAATTAGCAGAGAATAAATTAACAGAGGCACGTATACCTTTTGCTTCTGTTAAAGTTTACGGCACACCAAGGCGGATGGCTTTTTTAGTCAATGATTTAGCCGATACACAAAAAGACAGTACCGAAGAATATAAAGGCCCTGCTCTGAAAATAGCCTTTGATGCTGAAGGAAAACCTTCTAAAGCAGCACAGGGATTTGCCAGAGGCAAGGGAGTAGATGTCAGCACATTGGAACAAAGGGATGGTTATGTTTATGCTGTAAAGCATTTAAAAGGACAACCTACCCTTGAACTCTTGCCGGCACTTTTAGATAATATAATTCATTCTATGAATTTCCCTAAAACCATGCGCTGGGCTGATTACGAATTTGGTTTTGTACGTCCTATCAGATGGATGGTGGCGTTGCTTGACAGCACAGTTATTCCTGTGGAAGTTAATGATGTTAAGAGTTCCAATGAAACTTGGGGTCACAGGGTACTAAGCAATAAATTTGTTGCCATTCCCACTGCCGGTGATTACGAACAGGTTTTAATGGATAATTTTGTTATTGCTGACGTAGATAAACGTAGGGCTATGATTAAAGAAGAAGTAGAAGAAGCAGCTAAAAAAGAAGGGGGCAAGGCAGTTATTGAACCCGGTCTTTTGGAAGAAGTTACCTATCTGGTAGAGTATCCCACTGCTTTATGCGGTCATATTGATGAAAAATATTTAAGATTGCCTGAGCCGGCTATTATTACTCCTATGCGTGATCACCAGAGATATTTTCCTATGGTAGATGCCACAGGTAAACTTATGGCTAAATTCATTACTGTCCGTAACGGCGGCAAAGAGCATCTGGATATTGTTGCACATGGCAATGAAAGAGTTCTGAGAGCTCGTTTGGATGATGCGGTATTCTTCTTTGACAATGATAGGAAGAAGACTCTGGAACAGCATAGAGAAGCATTAAAAGATGTTTCTTTCCAACGTGGTTTGGGCAATATGTATGAAAAAACCGAAAGGTTGGCAGGAGCTGCTAAGGCTCTTCACTATGCACTGCAAGCCAAATCCAATGTAGAGGATTTGGAACGGGCTGCCAGATTGTGCAAGGCAGATTTAGTTACCGGCATGGTTATTGAATTTACTGAACTGCAAGGTGTTATGGGCAAGGAATACGCTCTATTGGACGGAGAAAAACCGGAAGTAGCCCAAGATATATTTGAACATTATCTGCCTCGTTTTGCCGGAGATGTTTTGCCTCAAAGCGAAAATGGCCGCATATTGGCCATTGTGGATAAAATCGATAATATTACTGCTACATTTAGCAGGGGAGAGGCTCCTACCGGTTCTCAGGATCCCTTTGCCCTTCGTCGTCAGGCACTTGGTATCTTAAACATTATTCTTGAAGGTAAAATGCATGTTCCTATGATGAAACTAGTTGGCAGCGCACTTTATCTTTTGAAAATCGAGACAAATAAAACAGCCAAACTTATTAAAGAAGTGCTGGAATTTATAAAACTTCGTCTTAAGAATATGCTGACAGATCAGGGAATTCGTTATGATGTTATTGATGCTGTAATGGCTGACGAACGCAACACGGATATGTATGATATTTATCTGAGGACTTTGGCTCTTAATGCTTACGTGGAAACAGCAGAGGCTAAGGAACTGATTCAGGCCGGCACTCGTGTCTGCAATATCTGCAAGAATGCTTCTACGGAAGCAGAAGTAAAGCCGGAACTGTTTAATACACCGGAAGAAAAAGAATTATACACTGTTGTTAAGGAAGTAGATGAAAAAGTATTTCCTTTGGCTGCCCGCTTTAAATATGACGAGTATTTAAAGGCTTTGACACCTTTAACTCCGGTTATTAACAAATTCTTTGACGCTGTTATGATTATGGACAAGGACGAGGCTGTGAAGAACAACAGGCTGGCTCTGGTTCAAGATGTTAAGAAGCTGCTTAATGGCGTAGGAGATATTTCTGTGTTGGTAATGGCATAAAAATAAAACGCTCGATATATTAAAAAACAAATTGAGGAGACTGTAATATAATGACAAAAAGTCATTGTATTACAGTCTCTTTTGTGGTTCAGCTTTAAAGCAGTAACTTTTAGCAAAAAAATGCAGAAAAAATAAAGCCGGATAAATTTTCTGAATATTTATTGCCCTATTGAAAGTATGCAATATTGGTGATATAGTGTATACTATATTCGGGAACGAATATTAATAGTGTACAATAAAGGAGAGCTAATATGGACAAATCTAAAGAATATTTATTATGGTTTGAGCAATTAGAGAGAAAAGATGTAGACTTGGTAGGAGGTAAATCCTCTTCTTTGGGAGAACTGACTTCTAAGACCGATGTACCGGTGCCGTATGGCTTTGCTACTACAGCTTTCGCCTACAGATATTTTATGAAAGAAACAGGACTGGATGTTAAACTGCGCACCATGTTGGCTGAACTGACCGATGTAGAAAACAGCGACCTTTTAGCTAATGTCTGCTCCCGTATCCGCAAAGCTATTATGGACGAAGAAATGCCTAAGGATTTGCAGCAGGCCATTAGCGATGCGTATGGTGAACTGGGCAAAAAAATGAAAGAAATGAACCCCTATGTAGCAGTGCGTTCCAGTGCTACAGCAGAGGATCTGCCTGATGCCAGCTTCGCCGGACAGCAGGACACTTATTTAAATATTCAAGGAGCAAAGAACGTTATAGCAAAAGTTAAAGAATGTTATGCATCTTGTTTCACTGACCGTGCCGTGTATTATCGTGAAAAACAAGGCTATGATCATCTGTCTTTAGCTCTTAGTGCGGTTATACAAATGATGGTATTCTCCAAGGCAGCCGGTGTTATGTTCACCGTTAACGTAGCCAACGGAGACGATAAGAACATTATGATTGAAGGAGCTTATGGCCTAGGTGAATACGTAGTAGGCGGTAATGTTACTCCCGATAGTTATATTGTCTCCAAAAAAGATATGAAGATTTTGTCCGCTACTGTTAATGAACAAGATGTTATGCTTATCCGCAAAAAGGGCGGCAGCTGCGAAGAAGTAAAAGTTCCTAAGGCTTTGCAGAAAAAACAAACATTAACCAACGAGCAAATTTTGGAATTAGCCGGTTTTGCCAAGAAAATTGAAAAGCATTACGGGTGCTACATGGATATGGAATGGGGTATTGATGAAAGAACCGATAAAGTATGGCTGCTTCAGGCTCGTCCCGAAACAGTATGGTCCAGAAGAAACAAAGAAAAGAAGGAGACTAAAGTGACAAAAGCAACAGAAAACGTAAAACGCACAGTAGTTATAAAGGGTTTGCCGGCCAGCCCGGGTACTGGATGTGGCAAGGCTCATGTTATTTTGGATCCTGCCGACATTGACCAATTCAAATCCGGAGAAGTTTTAGTTACGGAAATGACTGCTCCTGACTGGGTTCCTGCCATGAAAAAAGCAAAAGCTATTGTTACCGATAGCGGCGGAATGACCTGCCATGCTTCCATTGTCAGCCGTGAACTTGGTATTCCTTGTATCGTAGGAACCAAGAGCCGCGGTGCTGCTGCCACTACCGTTATCAAAGACGGTCAGGAAATCACCGTAGTTGCCACCGACGGAGTTGTTTACGATGGACTTATTGAAGAAGAAAAAGCTCCCCAAACAGCGACTGTAGTAGGGGTTGGTGCTCCGGCAGCAGAAACTGTTCCTGTAACAGGAACTAAGATTTATATGAACTTAGGCGATCCTGATCTGGCTAAGAAGTATTCTGCTCTGCCTTGCGACGGCATTGGACTAATGCGTGAGGAATTTATCTGGACTACTTATATTCACAAACATCCTCTGTATTTAATTAAATCCGGCCATCCTGAGGAAGTAGTAGATCAACTGGCCGAAGGCTTTAGAAAAGTTTGCGCAGCTATGGCTCCCAGACCTGTAACTTTGCGTTTCAGTGATTTCAAATCCAGCGAGTACAGAGACCTGACCGGGGGAGATGAATTCGAACCTCATGAACCCAGTGCACTTTTAGGCTGGCGCGGAGCTTCCCGTTACTATGATCCTAAATATACAGCTGCTTTCCGTCTGGAAATTGCCGCTGTTCGTAAAGTAAGAGAAGAATATGGCCTGAAGAACCTGAATGTTATGATTCCTTTCTGCCGTACAGTTGCTGAAGCAGAAAGAGTTACGAGTATTATGGCTGAAGAGGGACTCCACAGAGGACCGGACTTTAAAGTTTGGCTGATGGCTGAAATTCCTGCTAATATTATTTTGGCTGACCAATTCAATAAATTCGTAGATGGTTATTCCATCGGTTCCAACGATTTGACCATGCTGTTATTAGGCTGCGACAGAGATAACGACACCATTTCTCATTTGTTTGATGAAAGAAACTTAGCAGTACGTCGTGCCGTGAGACATTTAATCGAAGTTGCTCATAAAGACAATAAGACAGTATCTATTTGCGGCCAGGCTCCCAGCGTATATCCGGAATTTGCCGAATATCTGGTTAAAGCCGGCATTGACAGTTTGTCAGTAAATCCGGATACAGTAATCTTCACTAAGAAGATGGTAGCTCAAGTTGAACAAAAGATTCTTCTGGATAAGTTAACCGGAAGAGGAAGAGTACAAGACGAAGAAGAATTAAAGTGGTAAAATAGAATTAATTTTCTAGCAGATTCGAAAGGGGGTAACTCCAATTTCTCTTTCCGAAAGACAAAAACATATAGCTGAAATTGTCCGGGTGGACGGACCGATTACCGGTGAACATATTGCCAAGGAATTGGGACTGACCAGAGCTGCCCTCCGCTCGGATCTAGCTATTTTAATTATGAGCGGCATATTGGATGCCAGACCAAGAGTGGGGTATTATTACACAGGCAAAAACACTTTAGGATTGCTTCAGGAAGAAATTTCTGATATCCTTGTAAGAGACATACAGTCTGTGCCCATTGTTTTGGACAGCAAAAAAAGTGTCTATGATGCAATAGTAACTATGTTTTTGGAAGACGTCGGGACTATCTTCATCGTAGACAAAAAAAGTCTCCTTGAGGGTATTGTTTCCCGTAAAGACCTTTTGAAAACGGCTATGAATCAAGGAACGGAGCTTCACGCTATTCCTATTGCCATGGTCATGACACCTCTGACAAAGATTGTTACTGTCGAGCCGGGTGCTCCTGCTGCAGCTGCGGCACGTATCCTGATTGACAATGAGGTGGACTGTCTGCCGGTAGTGCAGCATGTAAAGGGTAATGAACGGCAAATGAAATTAATCGGCCGGATTACCAAAACTAACTTTACCAGACTATTGGTAGATTTAGCAGAAGGAAAAGGGAGGTAATTATTATAGCCAAGGCTCCTATTATTTATGCTATCAGCGATTCCGTAGGAGAAACATCTGAGTCAGTGGTTAAGGCCACAGCCAGCCAGTTTGTCCAGGAAAAGTTTGATATTATTCGGATTCCTTATGTAAAAAATGTTGAACAAATTGATAAAATAGTGACAGAAGCAAAAGAAAACAATGCCATAATCTGCTACACAATTGTCTCTCCGGAAATGCGGGAAGCTATTGCCCAAAGAGCTTTGGAGCAGGATGTGGAAGTAGTGGATATTTTGGGACCCATGCTTAAAGCCATTGAAAAGACCAGTGGACTTTTGCCTAAAAACCAGCCGGGACTTATTCATGCTTTGGATCACGAGTATTTTAAACGGGTGGCGGCCATTGAATTTGCCATTAAATATGACGATGGTAAAAATCCCTGGGGCCTATTAAAAGCTGATTTAGTTATTATCGGTGTTTCCAGAACATCAAAAACACCTCTGTCTATGTATTTGGCCAATAAACAGCTAAAAGTAGCCAATGTGCCTTTAGTACCGGAAATACCACCTCCTGAAGAATTGTTTAAAGTTCCCTCTAAAAGGGTTATTGGTCTGTTAATCGACCCTCATAAGTTAAATGAGATTCGTATAGCCAGACTAAAAGCCATGGGACTTGGGGATGGAGCAAATTACGCTGACCTTAGACGTATTAACGAAGAACTTGATTATGCCAAGGCCATTATGCAAAGAATTCATTGTACGATTATTAACGTATCCAATCGGGCTATTGAAGAAACAGCCAGTATGGTACTGGAGTATTTGCGTAAAAATTTTCCTGATGCGAATCATTAATTAAATTATTCTTTTTTAGTAAATTAGAAGTTTTTCATAACCAGCATTCATATGAGTGCTGGTTATCTTTTTACTCTATTTAAAGGAAGGTTTGTTGCTTTTGTAACGATAAGTAAAGTAAAAAAAAGGACATTCGCTTGTCAATGGCGAAATTAATAGTATAAGAAGATTAGGATGTTGACAAAATGGAAGATATGAAAGAAAAATACGAAAATTTCAAAGAGCAGGTACGTAGCCAGGCTGACATAGTCAGAGTGGTTTCACAGTATGTAGACCTAAAGAAAAAAGGCGGCCGTTATTGGGGGTGCTGTCCTTTTCATGGGGAGAAAACCCCTTCTTTTACCGTAGACGAGGGAAAGGGACTCTTTCACTGTTTTGGCTGTGGGGTCGGTGGTGATGTTTTCACTTTTGTTATGAAAGAAGAAAACGTAACTTTTCCGGAGGCTTTGAAGTTCTTGGCAAATAAATTCAATATCCCCATTCCGGAACGGGAAAAAACGCCCGGTGAAATAGCAAGAGACAAGGAAGCTAAGGAAATTTATGGGGCAAATGAATTGGCTGCCCAGTTTTTTCGGTCCTGTCTTATTAATACAACTTATGGCCATACAGGAATAGCTTATTTGGCCGGCAGAGGGATTACCAGGGAGATTATCGACCAGTTTGGTTTGGGAATGGCACCTCCTGATTTCAATAAACTGCATCAAGCTTTAGAAAAAAAGGGTATCAGAGAAGATATTATTGTGAAGGCTGGTTTAGCTAACAGACGGGAAAAAGGCGGAGTATATGATAAATTCCGGGGACGGATCATGATTCCCATCCGGGATGCCAGAGGACGTGTAGTTGGTTTCACCGGGCGTATTTTGGATAAAGAAGCATCGCCGGCCAAATACATGAATACAGGAGATACACCTTGGTTTCATAAAGGAAATATTCTTTTTGGTTTAGACACAGCCTTAAAAGCAATCAGAACCCATAAGCAGGTGGTTGTGGTTGAAGGGCATATGGATGCTATCAGCCTGCATGCGGCAGGCATAGATTGGTCTGTGGCTTCCATGGGTACGGCTTTTACGGAAAAACAGGCTGAAATGATTAAGCGGTTAGCACCGGAAGTGGTTTTTTCTTTTGACAGCGATTCAGCAGGAAAAAATGCTGCTCTGCGGGCTATTCCTATAGCAATGTCTTTAGGTCTTAAAGTTAAAATAATGCATGTGACAGATGGCAAAGACCCTGATGATTATGTTCGTAAACATGGCAAAACTGCTTTTCAAAAGCTTATAGACGGAGCTTTGCCGGGTATTGATTATGAGGTGGAATCTACTCTTGCTGTTTACAATACAGGAGATTTAGCCGGTAAAGTAGAAGCAGTTTCTCATGTCCTGCCATTTTTCTTAGACTGTAAAAGCGATATAGAAGTAGGGGAAAGAATTAGAAATCTGTCCAGAAGATTGACGATAGACGAAGGCTTGATTCAAAGCGAATATAGAAAAATACTGAATAAAAAACGTCATGAGGATTATATTCCACCGGTAACTGTCACCAGGCCAAAAGTAGCAAACGCAACAGAACAAGCTGAAAGACATGTGATTTTTGCTTTATTAGCAGGAATTTCACCAAAAAGGTCGAATTATAATATCGGGGAAGAAATTTTTACCGGCGAAGCGAGAAAAGAAATATTTGCCAAGCTGCAGGAAAAACCTTTTACAACCCCTAAAGAAATGGCAGCAGGACTTTTTGAAGTGCTTTCGTCTGATGGAGCTTCAGAATTAACGAACATTTTACAGTTAGACTTGCCGACGGAAAGTTTACCGGTAATTCTGGCTGATTGTCTCCATCAATTGCAATTGGCAGCATTGGAACGAGAGTTTCAGCAACACAGTAAATTAGCGTCAGAATACGAAAAAGCTCAAAATAATGAGTTTTTGCAAGAACTGGAGATTTGTCAACGTATTAAGAATGAAATAAAGGCACTTAGTTTGAATCAAGCAGTTAATCTTCAGAAAGGAGGGAACGCCTGATGAAAGAAAAAAGCAAAGCTAAAGCTGGAAAAAAGGGAAACAGTGAGAAAAACCCTAAGGTGCTTTCTAAAGGAGGAAATATTTTGAAAAAGCCAAATAAAGATGCTAAAAAGCAACCGGCAGGAGAAAAGACTGAAAAAAAATCGGTTCCTAAGAAAGCAGCATCGAAGAAGAATAAAATCACTGTAGCCACAAAGGCAAAAGTTATCCCTCCGGTGAAGGAACTGAAAACCAAGAAAGCTGCAGTTAAAAAAACTGAAACCAAGAAAGTTATTGCCAAGAAAACAACGGGAGCGAAAAAATCTGATAAAATGAAAAAAGACAAAGAGAAAAAGTCAATTGACAATAAAAAAGACATAATGCCTAAAACAACAAAAACTGCAAAAGAAACTAAAGCACAAAAGAATGCATCTGAAAAAACAACTAAAGCAGTAAAAGCTACGGAAAAAGGACATAATTCAGCTAAGAATTCTAAGGGTAAAGCACAAACCATAGCTGACTATATTATTACTTTCATGGAATTAGCTAAAAGGCATGCAGGAGTATTAACTTACCGGGAAATTCAAGATGCTTTGCAGGGTGAAGACAATTTCAGCATTGATGATATAGATTCAATTTATTCGACTCTTGCTGAAAAAAATATTGAAATTATTGATGATGGGACAGATGATGATGATGGACCCCAAAGCTTGGATGATACTATCGAAGTGGACGAAAAGGAGTTAGCAAATTTAACTGTTCCGGAAGGCATTAGCATTGATGATCCTGTTAGAATGTACTTAAAAGAAATTGGCAGAGTACCTCTGTTAACCGGTGACGATGAAATCAAGCTGGCCAAACGTATGGATAAAGGAAATAAAGCCCAATACGTTATTAATGGACATATTCCTTCCTACATAGCTCAGCCTGAACTAAATAAGAGATTCATGATTCCCAAAATCATCGAAATGCTTGAAAAAATGTTGCAGGAAGAAGAAAAATGGTGCAAGGAACGGAGCGTTAGCGGTGTCTTTCGCAGCCTTATGAATTTGTGCAAGGACAATCCTAACCTGGACACTGAGTATTGCCGTAAGTTAACAAACCAATTTACTAAGGACGAACAAAAGCGGCTGGGTAAACTTTTGGCTGATAATAAAATCAAGATGCTGAACAACAAGAAAAAAGAGGGCAGCACTGCTGCTGCTCAAGATGATATTGACAGATTACTGGAAATTCATGGATATTTTGATATTGTTGAAGGCAAGCTTGATCATTTGAAAGTAAAACCCAATGAGAAAAAGCAAATTAGAGATTTATATGACCAATATGTTTCTCTATTACACAAAATCATCAATTGCGGCGAAAATGCTAAAAAATGTTTATCCGAAGCTAACTTGCGTTTGGTTGTCAGCATAGCTAAACGTTATGTAGGTCGTGGCATGCTCTTTTTGGACTTGATTCAGGAAGGGAATCTTGGCTTGATTAAAGCTGTAGAAAAATTTGATTACAATAAAGGCTTTAAGTTCAGCACCTATGCTACATGGTGGATTAGACAGGCTATTACCAGAGCTATTGCCGATCAGGCCAGAACTATTCGTATTCCGGTTCATATGGTGGAAACAATCAATAAGCTGGTCAGAGTTTCCAGACAGCTGCTTCAAGAACTGGGTAGAGAACCGACTCCGGAAGAAATTGCCAAGGAAATGGATGTATCGGTAGATAGAGTAAGAGAAATTCAAAAAATTGCCCAAGAGCCTGTTTCACTAGAGACACCTATAGGTGAAGAAGAAGATTCCCATCTGGGAGATTTCATTGAGGACCAGGAAGCACCTTCACCGGCTGATGCGGCATCCTATACATTGCTTCAAGAGCAATTGGGTCACGTACTTCAAGAGCATTTGAGCCCTCGAGAGAGAAAGGTTTTGGAGCTTAGGTTTGGCCTGATTGATGGCAGAACAAGGACTTTGGAAGAGGTTGGTCAGCATTTTGGCGTAACCCGTGAACGTATTCGTCAGATTGAGGCCAAAGCCCTGCGCAAGCTTCGCAGTCCGAAGCGCAGCAAGCCCTTGAAAGAGTTCTTGGAAGGCTGATAAGCAGTTCTACTCTAATTGTTACTGTGATAGGAAAGCTAATTGTCTTCGTTTAGAAGATGAATAGGCTTGACAGCTCTTACGTTTTGTTATAAAATTATCACATTGGGCCTATAGCTCAGCGGTAGAGCCACCGGCTCATAACCGGTTGGTCCAAGGTTCGATCCCTTGTGGGCCCACCAATCGACAGAATGCCGTTCCCGAAGGTTTTCGGGAACGGCTTTTTTGCGTGTAAAAAGGGGAAATAACCTAATTTTTAAGCCAATTAGTGAAAATTGCTAATAATCTCTTACTAAAAAGACTTGGGATATCTTAAAGGGCAAAAGGCAAATATATCGCTATTTAGATACCAAAATAAAGCAAATTTGAAAAGAAATTTGGTATAATAAAACTATGTAAAAAAAATACAGTTGCAATCCCACAGTCTGTGGAAAAAATTGAGATTTATTTTGAGAGGTGAATGTTATATGCAAGAATGTTTTAAAAACGTACATTTTAGCAGAAAAGCAGGAGAACAGCTATTTTCCGTAAAGAGATTTGGCCTGAAAAATGTTGAGAAGGTTAATGGTTTTCATAAGAGTTTTCCTGAATATAAGGTGACGCCTTTGGTCAATTTGCAAAATTTGGCAGCCAAACTGGGAGTTGGCAGTATTCATGTGAAAGATGAAAGCTATAGATTTCATCTTAATGCTTTTAAAGTCCTGGGGGGCAGTTACTGTATTGGCAAATATATAGCCCAAAAATTAAACATGGACATTGGTGAGTTGCCTTATGCCAAGATTACCAGTCCGGAAATCAAAGAAAAATTAGGGCAGATTACCTTTGTGACTGCTACAGATGGCAATCATGGCAGAGGCATAGCCTGGACGGCCAACAGATTAGGACAGAAAAGCGTTGTCTATATGCCTAAGGGCAGTGCTTTAGAGAGACTGGAGAATATCCGGGCCTTGGGTTCTGATGCTTCCATTACTGACTTGAATTATGATGATGCAGTCCGGTTGGCAGCTAAAAAGGCGAAAGATAATGGCTGGGTTATGGTACAAGATACATCCTGGGAAGGCTACGAAGATATTCCCGGCTGGATTATGGAAGGCTACACTACTATGGCCTATGAAGCTGTAAAACAATTGGGAGAGGAAAAACCTACCCATATCTTTTTACAGGCCGGAGTTGGTGCTATGTCAGGCGGTGTAGCAGGCTTTTTTGCAGATTTATACGGCGATAAAGAACGTCCTATCATTACTGTTGTTGAGCCTAATAAGGCAGATTGTCTTTATAGAACGGCCTATGCCAATGATGGGAAACTGCATTTTGTTACAGGCAATATGAATACAATTATGGCGGGACTGGCCTGCGGGGAACCCTGTACTATCGGCTGGAATGTCTTGCGGGATCATGCTGACAATTTTGTTTCTATGCCTGATTTTGTAGCAGCCAAAGGAATGAGAACCCTAGGCAATCCTTTAGGTGATGATCCTAAAGTGATTTCCGGTGAGAGCGGGGCGGCTACTTTGGGCTTTGTAGCAGAACTTATGCAGAATGCAAGCTTAGGCTGGCTGCGGGAGCAATTACAGATTAATGCAAAGTCTAAAATTCTGTGTTTTTCTACGGAAGGAGATACGGATAAAGAAAATTATAGAAAAATAGTATGGGATGGAGCATATCCCAGTATTTAATTAAAGTAGAATATAAGCAGATTACGACGAATGATATATTGCTTAGAAGGACTTAAAATGCTATTATTAGCAATAAGAAAGAAAGTGGACGGTGCAATTACCAATGCTTACATACTGTTTTGACAGTCAAAACAGTATCAAAAGCTAATAAAAAGGGGTGGAACAAATGAAACTGAAAAAAATATTGCTAACGACATTTTCTGTGGTATTTCTTTGTGGAATAAATGAGCAGACACAGGCAGCCAAAGCCTATAGCACGGTAAGTCCTATAGTGAATAAAATTGTTAATGACCGGAATGACAAGTTTACTTTGGAATGGACCTATCCGGAGGTTATTATTCCGGGCAATACTGCTGCAGAAGAAAAGATAAATGCTTATTTCCTCAATGCTTATAATAAGGAAGAAAAAGAGTATCTTGCCAAGCAAGGAACAGATGATATTACTTCCATAAGTGAAAACTATGAAGTAAGTGTAAATACAAAAAAATATTTAATTTTTAGAATTACGGGCATGACATATGCTTATCATGCTGCTCACCCGCTGAGCTGGGACTATTCAATTGCTTTTCGCGTGAGTGATGGGAAAAAATTAACATGGCAGGATTTAATCAGTTCCCAAGATAAGGATAAAGTTTCTCTTGCTGCATTAAACAGGAGATTGGCAGTACATCCTTTGGCCAATAGTTTCTTCCCGGTAAAAAACAAAATGCATCCATATGCCGGTGCTTATTTTGTGGATAAGAATCAGGAGTTTCATTTCCTTTATGGACAATATGAAATAGGGCCTTATGCCATAGGATTTGTTGATGTTCCCATGGGCGTGAAGATTAAATAATTGATAAGAGAGATAAAAGATACGATTCCCAAGGAGGGGAAAAGATTTTGGAGCAGAAATTAGAAAAACGGTATGGTTTATTAACGGCTATTGCTATGGTAGTTGGCATTGTAATAGGCAGCGGAGTATTCTTTAAAGCAGAAAAAATATTGAAAGCAACTGGTGGAGATCTGCCAGAGGGTATACTTTCCTGGGTTATAGGCGGCGTAATAATGGTTTCCTGTGCCTACGTTTTTGCGGTTTTGGGTACCAGCTATGAAAAGGTTAATGGTCTGGTTGACTATGCTGAGGCAATCGTAGGGAAAAAATATGGATATTTTATCGGTTGGTTTATGACACTGATTTATTATCCAACTTTAACATCTGTACTGGCTTGGGTTTCCGCTCGTTATACCGGTGTATTGCTGGGTTATAACATTGTTGGACCGCAAGTAATGACCATTGCTTGTTTATATTTAATAATGGCATATGCCCTTAATGCTCTTTCTCCTATTTTAGCAGGAAAGTTCCAAGTTGCTTCAACTGTCATTAAATTGATTCCTTTGATTTTAATGGCAATATTTGGTACGATTGCCGGGCTAAGGAATGGCATATTGCTGGAGAACTTTACCAGCGGCGTATTGCCCGGTGCACAAGTTAGTCAGCATCCTCTGTTTGTGGCAGTAGTTGCTACAGCTTTTGCTTATGAGGGCTGGATTATTGCCACCAGTATTAATGCTGAACTAAAAGATGCTAAGAAAAATCTTCCTATAGCATTAGTTGCAGGTACACTTTTTGTGGTATTAATTTATATTTTATACTACACTGGTTTAGCAGGAGCGGTTACTAATGCAACCATGATGAAAGGCGGAGAAACTGCGGCCAAGTTAGCCTTTTCCAATGTGTTTTCTAAGGTGGGAGGCACTATTCTTTTTGTTTTCATAGTTATTTCCTGCTTGGGTACTTTAAACGGGTTAATGTTAGGCTGTGTCCGTGGTATTTATTCTTTGGCTGTCCGTAGTAATAATCCCCGTATGAACATGTATAAAACTATTGATATGAAAACTAATATGCCTACCAATTCTTCGGTTTTTGGTTTATTGCTCTGCGCCATTTGGCTCTGGTACTTTTATGGAGCGAATCTGATACCAAAACCTTGGTTTGGGAAATTCAGCTTTGACAGTTCCGAACTTCCTATTGTGACGATATATGCTATGTATATTCCTATTTTCATTAAGATGATGGGAAAAGAAAAGGAATTAGGCTTTTTCAAACGTTATTTGGCACCGCTGCTGGCTATTGTATCATGTGTTTTTATGATAGTTGCTGCTTGCTATTCTCATGGTATGGGAGTAGTTTATTATCTTATTGTTTTTTCTGCAATAATGGTATTGGGTGTCTTTTTCATGGACAATAAGGTCTAAGAGATTTGCAAGAAATAGGTAATTTTACTTGAATTGCTGCTAACTTAGCTGTATTATGAAAGCATTGTGGGAAAAGGTGTGTGAATAATATAATGTCCAGGCAAAAATCACCAAAACAAGAAAACAAATTTTGTGCAAATTGCATTTTTCTTGCTGGGACCAAAAGTAAACCATTGTGTTTTAAAAAGAAAATCTTAATTTCCAAAAAATTCGTAATAAGCTTAAACACTTGTGATGACTATTGTAAGAAGAACAAAAACATGAGAATTACCAAGGATAAAAAGCATATTATCGAAACTGAGGAATTGTTTCAAGAAGAAGCATAAATAATGAAAGCAGTACCTAGGCTTTTGAGGTACTGCTTTTTACATTTCTTAGTGTAAAATTATAATTGGCAAAAAATAAAGGGAAAAGGATCGAAACCCTCTTCCCTTATCATACAGATAGCCTTATTATTAAAGCGACCAAACCCAATAAGGAGGCTATCGTATGAT
>Ga0160425_1001282_pt1 | contig 25037 bp, 25 predicted proteins | sample BioMet8_FD_108193 | JGI IMG/M metagenome (GOLD analysis project Ga0160425, IMG submission 108193) | Microbial communities from bioreactor (seeded with sewage sludge) at Lawrence Berkeley National Lab, California, USA - Biofuel... | ecosystem: Engineered > Bioreactor > Anaerobic > Unclassified ...
AGGAGATCACTCTGGAGAGCTGGGACCGGATGATGGACATCGACCTCAAGTCCATGTTCTTTGTGACGCAGGCCGTGTTCGCCGTGATGAAGGAACAGAACTACGGCAAGCTGGTGCATATGTCGTCCCTGGCGGCTCTGCGGGGCGGACGCAGCTCGGATGCGTCCTATGCCGCCGCCAAGGCGGGCATCCTCAACCTGAGCAAGTGCTTCGCCCTTCACGGCGCGGCTTACCATATCACCTCCAACGCGGTGTGTCCCGGCAACATCCTTACCCCCATGGGCAAGAGCCTGTCCTGGTCCCATGTGGACCCCAAGACCTACATCCCGCTGGGGCGTTACGGCACGGCGGAGGATATTGCCAACGCGGTGCTGTTCTATGCCAGCGAAATGTCGGATTATGTCACCGGCGACTTTATGAACGTCAACGGCGGACTGTATATGTAAAAGAGGGCGCACCCCGGCGCTTTTCAGGAATCAGAACGGAAGGAACAAGGATAGCGAGTATGAAGTATCTGGAATCTGTCTCCACCGATCCCCGGTGGAACCTGGCCATGGAGCAGTATGTCTTTGACACGCTGGACAAAAACGAGGACTATTTTTTCCTCTGGCAAAACGATAACACCATCGTCGTGGGAAAAAATCAGAACACGGTGGCCGAAATCAACAACGAGTACGTCCGTGAGAACGGCATCACCGTGGTGCGCCGTCTTTCCGGCGGCGGCGCCGTCTATCACGACCTGGGCAATCTGAACTTTACCTTCGTCGCCGATGCGGGACATATGGAGAGCATCAACTTCAGCCTCTTCTGCCAGCCCATTGTGGAAACGCTGCGTTCCTTCGGCGTGGAAGCCGCCATCAGCGGCCGCAACGACATTACCGTGGACGGAAAAAAGTTCTCCGGCAATTCCCAGTACCTCAAAGACGGCCGCGTCATGCACCACGGCACCATCCTCTTCAACTCCGACCTCTCCGTGGTGGGGAAGGCCCTGTGCGTGGACCGGGAAAAGATCGAGTCCAAGGGCGTCAAGTCCGTGGCGGGCCGCGTCACCAACCTGAGCGCCTACCTGCCCGCCGGCACCGCGCTGGCGGATTTCAAGAGCAGACTGCTCTCCTACCTGGCCTCCGACAGGGGGTTGACGCCCTATGTGCTGACGCCGGAGGATCTGGCCGGTATCGCGGCCATTAAAAAAGCGCGCTACGACACCTGGGAGTGGAATTACGGCCGTTCCCCGGCTTACACCACCAACCGCACCCGCCGCTTTGAGAACTGCGGACAGGTGTCCGTGTCGTTGGCGGTGGAGGAGGGGAAGCTCCGCGATATCCAGTTTTTCGGAGATTTCTTTGAAAACGGCGACACCCGCCTTCTGGCGCAGCAGCTCAGAGGCTGCCCCTGCCGCCGTGAAGATGTGGAGCGCCGCGCCGCGGACTGCGGACGGTTCATCCGTCACCTGACGCCCGCGCAGCTGGCGGAGCTCATCGCACCGTGAGGGATCGTTCCCGCACATTCCTGCCCATCAAGGCGCAGGCCCGGCCGGGCCTGCGCCTTTTGCCGTCCGCACCGGAATTTTGTCCGCCGCCATACTTTTTCCCGCCGCCCGGAATACACTGAAATGAACAGGAGGCGGAACAATGAATTTTGGGATCGCCGGCGTGGCGGCCATTACCGTCATCGCCTGGCTCATCGGAGAAACCGTCAAAAATACCGGCCTTGACAACAAGTGGATCCCTGTGATCTGCGGTTTGTGCGGCGGCGTGCTGGGTATGCTGGGCATGAATGTGATACCGAATTTTCCGGCGCAGGATCCTATCACAGCGGCGGCGGTGGGGATCGCGTCGGGCCTCGCGGCCACGGGCTTTCATCAGGCCGTCAAACAGCTGCAGGGCTGCGAGGACGAGGCGCAGAAAACCCCGTAAAACCCCGGAAAGCCATGCCGCGGAGGCGCCGCCGTACCTGCAGGCACGGCGGCGCCTCCGGATGACAGTTGACAAAAAGAAGCAGAAATGATACCTTGGGACAAGAAGAACCGCTAAAAGGAGGCAGTCGGATGCTGATTGGGGACAAGGAAATCAAACCCGTCTTTGAACGCATTACAGAGGACAAGCTCCGGCGCGGAAAGCTGCTGGGCCGACTGACACAGCGGGAGGTCCTGGAGTGGCTGGATCAGCGCACCAACCCCTACCGCGAGCTGATGACCTACTACCGCTGCGCCATGATGGAAGTGGAAACCAAATTCAACGTACTCAACGAGGAGCTTTCGCTGCAATACGACCGCAACCCCATCGAGTCCGTGCGTTCCCGCCTGAAGGAGCCGGAAAGCATTCTGGAGAAGCTCCAGCGCAAGAACCTGCCGCTGACCATCGAGGCCATCGAAAACAACATCTTTGACGTGGCCGGGGTGCGGGTGATCTGTTCTTTTCCGGAGGATATCTATATGCTCACGCAGTGCCTGCTGCGGCAGGACGACATCACGCTGGTGGAGAAAAAGGACTATATCCAAAAGCCGAAGCCCAGCGGCTACCGCAGTCTGCACCTGATCGTGGAGGTGCCTATTTTTTTGCATGACCAGAAACGGATGATGAAGGTGGAGGTGCAGCTGCGCACCATCGCCATGGATTTCTGGGCCAGTCTGGAACACAAGATCCGCTACAAAAAGGATCTGCCCGACATGGAAGCCATCAGTGAAGAACTCCGCCTTTGCTCGGAGATGAGCGCCCAGCTGGATGCCCGTATGGAGGCGGTGCGCCGCCGTATCGAAAACGAAAATGCCGCCGGTCGGACCGACGGCTCTGAAAAAAGCGGATAACAGCGACGCCCGGCGCGGACAGAAAAAGTCCCCGCCGGGCGCCGTTTTGCCCGTTTGCTCCGTGCAGGCACGGCAAAAAATTCCTGTTGACACGGACGCTCTTCTCTGCTATCATACAGTTAAAGTGTAACTGGAACAATTACATTAAAAAAGAGGCGATGAGGAAAGGAGCCTGTATATGAGGAAATTGGGATGGATTTTGATCGCCATCGCAGCCGTTTTGGTACTGCTGTTTCTGGTATGGAAGAATCACGGGAAAACGCCGGCGGCGAGCGGCGGAATGGAGGCGGTCTATCACCGTCTGACGCCGCAGGAGGCCAAGGCCCGGATGGACAGCGGGGAGAAGATCACGGTGGTGGATGTGCGCACGGCGGCGGAGTATGCGCAGGGCCACATCCCCGGCGCCATTTCGCTGCCCAATGAGAGCATCGGCACGGAACAACCGGCGCTTCTGCCGGATAAAAGCGCCGAGATCCTGGTCTACTGCCGCTCCGGACACCGCAGCAGGCTGGCCAGCGAGAAGCTGGTGGCCATGGGCTACACGGCTATATACGATTTCGGAGGCATCATCGACTGGCCTTACGAAACCGTGACGGACTGAGGAGGCATTGCGACAATGACAGCGGAATTCGCAGTGGCCGTACACGCCATGGAGTTGCTGCACCACAAGGGGGACGTTCTCTCCAGCGAAACCATCGCCCGGAACGTCTGCACCCATCCGGCCCGGGTGCGCAAGGTCCTCGCCAAGCTGGAAAAGGCGGGACTGGTAGAGGGACGGAACGGACAGCAGGGCGGCTACTGTCTGGTGCGCAGCGCCGAAGAGATCACGCTGCTGCATATTTTCGACGCCGTCTGTTCCACGCTGGTCAAGGGAACCTGGCGTTCCGGCGATATGGACCAGGACTGCATGGTGGCCTCCGGCATGGCCGCCGTTATGGACGGCGTCTATACGGCGGTGGAGGAGAGCGGCCGCGAAACACTTTCCCATATCACCCTGGCCGACGTGGACCGTCAAATTCTCGCCGGCAGCAGCTCACAACAAAACAGTAAGGAGAAATCATGCAATTTCTGATCACATTTCTGGAAGGAATCATCACCTTCATTTCCCCCTGCGTTTTGCCCATGATCCCCTTGTACATCCTGTATTTTGCAGGCGGCGAGGAGAAAAAGACGAGCCGCACACTGGTCAATGCCCTGGGCTTCGTGCTGGGCTTTACCGTGATCTTCGTGGCACTGGGCCTTTTCGCCGGCAGCGTCGGCAATTTTCTCACCCGCTACCAGACGGCGGTGAACGCAGTCACCGGCCTTGTCGTGGTGATCTTCGGCCTGCACTACACCGGCGTCCTCCGGATCGCCTTCCTCGACAAAACGCTCAAACCGGGCGCGGATGTGAAACCCACCACCTTCCCCGCCGCCGCTCTTTTCGGCGTGATCTTCGCCATCGGCTGGTCGCCCTGTACGGGCGCCTTCCTGGGCTCCGCCATGCTGATGGCTGCCAACGGGCAGAGCCGGCTGGGAGGCATGCTCCTGCTTTTGAGCTACTCCATCGGTCTGGGCGTCCCCTTCGTTCTGTGCGCCGTCCTTATTGACAAGCTCAAGGGCGCCTTTACCTTCATCAAGCGGAATTACCGCATCATCAATGTGATCTGCGGCGTCTTTCTGATCCTCATCGGTATTCTGATGGCTACGGGACTCTTTTCTCAACTGTCCCGCCTGCTGGCTTAAAAAAGGAGAATATAATGAATAAAAAAATCAAGATAGTGCTTTTTAGCGCTTTGGCAGTGGCGGTCGTCGCGGGTGCATCGCTGCTTTACCGCACACTGTCCAACCGGTACAACCCTGACCAGACCATCAATGCCGGCGGCACGGTACAGGCGGGCAAGAGTACGGATGCCGGCACCGCCGAGTCGTCCGGGACGGCAAATGCGGGCAATACCGACATGGCCGGCAGCGATACCGGTATGGCTTCCGGGGACACCGGCATGGCTTCCGCCCAGGAGAATACCGCTCAGACGGGGGACATGGCCGCCGCATCGGGCGCAGACACCGCATCGGGCGCGGAGAACGGCGACAGTTCTTCCGCCGGCAGTGCGGACGGCGCTGCGGAAACCCCGCCGGCCGAGCCGCAGAAGAGCGTTTTTTCCGCGCCGGATTTCACCGTCTACGATGCGAACGGTCAGGCGGTGGCGCTGAGCAGCTTCAACGGCAGGCCCATCGTGATCAACTTCTGGGCCTCCTGGTGCGGCTACTGCGTGAAGGAGATGCCGGAATTCCAGGCCGCCTATGAAAAGTACGGCAGCAGCGTGGTCTTTTTGATGGTCAATCTGATCACCAGCGACTCGCGGCAGCAGGCGCAGAGCCTGATCGCCGGGAAGGGCTTTACTTTCCCCGTGTATTACGACACCGACGGCCGCGCTTCGGCCGCTTATCCCTCCAGCGGCATCCCCTACTCCGTGTTCATCGGCACCGACGGGCAGGTGGCGGCCAAGGCCGTGGGCGCCATGACCGGATCGCGGCTGCAGCAGTATATTACCCAGATCTATCCGGCGGCGGGCTGACGCCGAAAAGGCGGCGCCCCGGCACGCCGCCCTCAGAGAACGCCGGCATGCCGGAAGACGCATCTGCTCCGGCGCGCCGGACAAAACCGACCCATGAAAAAAAGCGGAAGAGAACCGACGGTTCTCTTCCGCTTTTTTCTGTCGAAAAGTTACATACGGGTGCCGCTGATGGGCATATTCACGGGCGTGGTGCCGTAAGCCGTCCTGACCACGGCCTGCAGCTTGTCCCCGATGATATTTCCCTCCATCACATAGGCCAGATTCCGCATCAGGGTCTGCATTTCCCCGGAGCAGGAAAAAGTATCGCCTTCTGCGTGGCCTCCTGTGAAAATATTGGTGCGGTTCAACAGTTCCAGTACACCGCTGATATCCTGACTGTCCTGCTCAATCCGCAAAATGCCGATACGGGGACCTAACGGGGAGCGAACAACGATTTTATAGCGTCCTGCGATCATAAAGCGATCATTCCTTTCGCGTACGGCCCGGCGCAGGTGGGCGAACGGGCGCGCTGTCTTTCGGTGAGTTTACTGATCATGTTGCTATCAGTGTACGACCTTATATGCCTTCCGATAATAGACAACAGCGTTCTGTTTGTCCAATAGTACGACACAATGGGCCTAATTGTATAAAATCAGGAGCCGTGTTTTTCCTGCGCCGCACGGGTCGTCGCACCTCGCAGCTGGTCGTTGATGCCCACTTCCATGAAGCGGACCAGTTCCTCCGGCGTCTGCTTGATCTCGCCCAGAAGCCAGCTTTCCACCAGAGCGGAAAGCGAAAGCGTGAAATAGTGGGTCAGAAATTCCCCGTATTCCTGCGGGATATGGGCCTGTTCGCCCAGTGAAAAGACCAGATTCTTCATCACATCGCGCACATCGTCGTAAAACAGATGACGGACATGGTCGTGTCCCATGGAACGCAGCGCGCACAGGCACACCGCCCGGTTTTTCTCCAGATAGGCAAAAAGAAGCAGAAGACCCTCCTGCCAGAAAAGGATGGACTCATGCTCCCGCAGCAGCGACACGGCCTCCTGTTCATACATCCATTTAACCTGATCGTATATGTCCTCAAAGTGATAATAAAACGTCTGGCGGTTCAGACCACAATCCTCCGTAATTTCCCGAATGGAAATTTTATCCAAAGGCTTCACGGCCATTTTCTTTTTCAGCGATTCGCACAGAAGCTGCTTCGTGGCGTCGCCCGCCATCCGGTTCGGCATATTCATCAACTCCTTATTGTCATAGTATACCATACACCGGACGAGAAGCAAGCCTTTTTGCAATTAGACAATCTGCCACCGCGTGTCTGAAACAAAGACAAATCCACCACGATTGTCTATTTCCTTTTCTCTCCGCCTGCTGCATGATAGGTTCAAATTTCCGGGCGCTCCCTCCGGGGACCGCTCAGGCCGCCGCTTTGCAGCGGCGACGGCTTTTTCCGGAGCGGGGATTCTGTTTCCGCTCCCCGCGCGCGGCTTTCACAGGCGGAAAGCAATGCGCGCCGTGAAATAAACAAGGAGGTGCCTGTTACATGCACAAGTTCGGAAGAGCGGTGACAAAGTACCGCATTCCCATCCTGGTCCTGGCTGTTTTACTGCTGATTCCTTCCTATCTGGGTATGATACACACCAGGATCAACTACGATATGCTGGACTATCTGCCGTCTGATATGGATACGGTGACCGGCCAGAATATCATGCTGGATGAATTCGGAAAGGGCGGTTTTTCCTTCGTCATCGTACAGGGAATGAGCGACAAGGACGTGGCCGCCCTGGAGGCAAAGATCGAGGCGGTGCCCCATGTGGCCGACGTGCTGTGGTACGACGACCTGCTGTCGCTGGATGTGCCCAAGGAGATCCTGCCTGAAAAGTACTACGATAAGTTCAACAGCGGCGACGAAACCATCATGGCCGTGTTCTTCGACACCGCCACATCCGCCGATGAAACCATGGAGGCCGTGACGCAGATCCGCTCCATCACCGGCGATCAGTGCTTCGTGTCGGGGCTGTCCGCCATGGTCACGGACCTGAAGGCCCTGTGTGAAAAGGAAGAGCCGATCTACGTCGGCATTGCCGTGCTTTGCGCGCTGGCTGCCATGATGCTCCTGCTGGACTCCTGGGTGGCGCCCGTGCTGTTCCTGATCTCCATCGGCATTGCCATCCTCTGGAACATGGGAACCAACTGGTTCTTCGGCGAGGTTTCGTACATTACGAAAGCCCTGGCGGCCGTGCTGCAGCTGGCTGTCACCATGGACTATTCCATCTTCCTCTGGCACAGCTATTCGGAACACAAGGAGCTGCACGAGAGCAAGGAAGAGGCCATGGCGGAGGCCATTGACGCCACCTTCACCGCGGTGCTGGGCAGCTCCGTCACCACCATCGCCGGTTTCCTGGCCCTTTGCTTCATGAGCTACACCATGGGCCGCGACCTGGGCCTGGTCATGGCCAAGGGCGTGCTGCTGGGCGTGATCAGCTGCATCACCACGCTGCCCGCGCTGATCCTGATCTTCGACAAGGCGCTGGAAAAAACGCGCCACAAGACCATCATTCCCCGCATGGCGGGCGTTTCCCGCTTTGTGACAAAGCGCTGGTGGGCTTTCCTGCTCATCGCCGTGATCGTTCTGGTGCCCGCGGCCATCGGCTATGCCAACACCCCGGTGTACTACGATCTGACCAAGGTGCTCTCCGGCAGCGATACCCAGGAGCTGAGCAGCAGCAGCGACTTCCGCTTCCTGACCGCCGCCAACAAGCTGCACGACGATTTCAACATCTCCACCACGCACATGATCCTCTGCCGGTCCGATATGCCCCACAAGGACGCCAAGGCCATGCTCAATGAGATCAACGCGGTGGACGGCGTGCAGTATTCCCTGGGCTACGACTCGGTGGCCGGCGGTCTGCTGCCGGAGGACATGGTGCCCGCCGACGTGCTGGATACGCTCAAGAGCGGCAAGTACCAGATGATCCTCATCAACTCCGCCTACACCGTTTCCACCGACGAGTGCAACGCCCAGATCGATTCCATCAACGCCATCCTGAAGAAGTACGATCCCGACGGCATGCTCATCGGCGAAGCGCCCTGCACCAAGGATCTGATTCAGGTGACCAATCACGACTTTTCCGTGGTCACGTGGATCTCCATTGCGGCCGTGTTCCTCATCATCGCGCTGGTGCTCAAGAGCGCCTCGCTGCCCTTCATTCTGGTGTCGGTCATCGAACTGGCCATCTTCATCAACCTGGGCATTCCGTACTACACCAACTTCTCCCTGCCGTTTATCGCGCCGGTGTGCATCAGCACCATTCAGCTGGGCTCCACGGTGGACTACGCCATACTGATGACCACCCGCTACAAGAAGGAGCGCTTTGAGGGACAGGGCAAGATGAACGCCATCAACATCGCGCTGGAAACGTCCATCCCCTCCATCATTGTCAGCGCCATGAGCTTCTTCGCCGCCACCTTCGGCGTCGGCGTGTATTCCGATATCAGCATCATCAGCTCCATGTGCAGCCTGATGGCCCGCGGTGCGCTGGTCAGTATGCTGTGCGTCATTTTCATCCTGCCGGCGCTGTTCGTATTGCTCGACGGCGTGATCTGCAAGACCGGCAAGGGATTTATCAGTACAAAGAAACAGGAGGTATCCTTATGAAAACTTTGAAAAATCACAAGAAAGCGCTGGTTGCCGGTATCCTGGCGGTGACCATGGCCGGCTGCGGCACCGGTGCGCTGGCTTTCGCCACCGGTTCCGCCGGAACAACGGCCGCTGCGTCCGATACCGCCGCGACAGACAAACTGGCGCTGCAGATCAACTCGGCCTCCCTGGCACAGTCCGCCTCGTCCTCTGTCAGCACCAAGGATGAAACGGTCTACATCATGACCAATGCCGACGGCTCCGCCAAAAAGGTGATCGTCAGCGACCTTCTGACCAATCCGCAGCAGGCTGCCACGCTCAAGGACGTGTCCAATCTGAAGGACATCAGCAATGTGGGCGGCGATCAGACCTACACCGCCGGCAGCAACAACACGCTGACCTGGGACGCCCAAGGCCAGGACATCGAGTACCAGGGGACCAGCAGCGCCTCGCTGCCCGTGACCGTGTCCGTCACCTATAAGCTCGACGGCAAGACCATCAAGCCGGACGCGCTGGCCGGCAAGAGCGGCCACGTTACCATCACCTATCAGTATACCAACAATTCCTATGAGCTGCGCACCATCGCCGGCAAACAGGAGAAGATCTATGTGCCCTTTGTCCTCCTGACCGGCATGGCGCTGGACAACAGTGTCTTTAAGAACATCGCCGTGTCCAACGGTAAGCTGCTCAACGACGGCGACCGCACCTATGTGGTGGGCTTCGCGCTGCCCGGCATGAACGAAACGCTGGGCGTGGACAAGAGCAAGCTGGATATACCCAGCAGCGTGGAGTTTTCTGCCGATGTCACCGATTTCTCCCTGACGACGGCGCTCACCATGGCCACCAACAGTATGTTCCAGAACACCGACTTCAGCGACATCACCGATCTGCAGGACCTCACCGACTCCATGAACAAACTGACGGACGCCATGACCGCCCTGATGGACGGTTCCTCTGAGCTCTATGACGGGCTGGATCAGCTGCTCACCAAGTCCCAGGAGATGGCGGACGGCGTTACCCAGCTCACCGACGGTGCCGGCCAGCTTTACAGCGGCAGCAGCGATCTGTGCAATTACCTCGATCAGCTCACCGGCGGCCTCACCACGCTGAGTTCCTCCAGTTCTCAGGTCAACAGCGGCGCCGCCATGCTGGTGGACGCCATCTTCCAGGGCGCGACCACGCAGCTGCGCACGCAGCTGACGGCGGCCGGCATGACCCAGGCGGAGGCCGATCAGATCACCCTGACCCGCGACAACTACACGGCGGTCCTCGCCAAGCTGTCCTCTGCCGCCCCCACGGCTTCCCAGATCGCAAAGGCCCAGAGCGAGGTCGCAGCCAATCTGACGGCGGCGGGTGTGACCGACGCGCAGACCCAGGTGCTGGTGGAATCTCTGGCGGAGGATCTGCTGTCCTCCAACAGCTATAAGACCGTTTCCGACGCGCTGACAGCCGCCGGCGCTCTTGCAAAGGACGCCGCCGTCGTGCAGCCCGTCATGGTGCTGGCGCAGACGGACCCGGCGACCTTCCAGAAGGAGATCGCACAGCTGGCCACGGCGGCCGTGCTGGAGCAGCTGCCCGCCGGCACCGCGCCCACCGCGGAGATGGTGAAGAGCGCCCAGGCAGCCCTCGTTCAGAAGCTGACGGCAGCCGGCGTGACCGACACCAATCAGCAGTATGTGATCCTGGCGCTGGCCGATCAGCTGCTGCAGAACAAGACCTGCACGAACGTGTCCGACGCGGTGACCAAGAGCGCGGCTCTTGCCGGGAACGCACTGGTGGTGAGCAACGCCAAGGCCTCCGCCTCCGCCGACAAGGCAAAGGCGCTGGCCACAGCCGCCGTGACGGAGCAGCTTGCCTCCGCAGGCACCCAACTGGCGTCCGTGAAGAGCCAGCTGGATAAGGCTGTGTATTACCTCCAGCAGCTCGCGCTGTACACCGGCGGCGTGGATCAGGCGGCTGTGTCCGCCGGTCAGATCGCCGCAGGAGCCAGAACCCTCAGCGAGAACCTCCACACCTTTTATACCCAGATGAACGTGCTCAAGGATGGGACCGGACTCCTCATCGACGGCATTCAGCAGCTCAAGACCGGCAGCATGGAGCTTTCCGACGGACTGCAGCAGCTCAATGATGAGGGCATCCAGAAACTGGCCGACGCCGTGAACGGCGATCTGACCACGCTCACCGACCGTTTGGACGCGCTCAGGTCCGTGTCCGGGAATTACACCTCCTTCTCCGGCGCGCCTGCGGGCGTGACCAGCACGGTGAAGTTCGTGTTCCGCTCGGATTCCATCGGCGCATAACAGCAGTCAGACAAAAAGAAGCAGCGGAAAGCCGCTGCTTCTTTTTTGGCCTCTGAATTGACCCGCCGGTCAAAGCGTGCTATATTACGCTTGTAGAAAATCCCTTAGGGGCCATTTTCCGTAAAGGAGATATGCCATGTATACCAATCAAGAACTGTACGATCTGTCCCACACCCTGGCGGCGCCCCTGCTGGAAAGCCGCACCTATCCGTGGGAGATCCTGCCGCTGATCGGCGATTTCATCCGTCAGACGGGCGCGGCGCTGCCGGCGGAGGATTACGACCACCCGGCGGCGGACGTGTGGGTCGCCAAGACAGCCAGCGTGTCGCCGCTGGCCACCGTCAAGGGTCCCTGCATCATCGGGCCTGAAACCGAGGTGCGGCCGGGCGCCTTTATCCGCGGCAATGCGCTGGTGGGCGCTCATGCGGTGGTGGGCAACTCCACCGAGCTGAAAAACGTCATCCTCTTCGACAACGTGCAGGTGCCCCATTACAATTATGTGGGCGATTCCGTTTTGGGCTACCGGGCCCATATGGGCGCCGGCGCCATCACCTCCAACGTGAAGAGCGACAAGACGCTGGTGGTCGTCAAAAACGGGGAGGAGCAGATCCCCACGGGCATCAAAAAGGTGGGCGCCATGCTGGGCGACCGGGTGGACGTGGGCTGCAACAGCGTGCTCAACCCCGGCACCGTCATCGGACGCGGTACCAGCGTATACCCGCTGTCCTCCGTGCGCGGCGTGATCCCGGCCGAACATATCTACAAGTCTGCCGACGCCGTCGTGCCCCGGCGGTAAGGCGCGTGGAGAGAAAAAAGAAGCTGTGGCTGACGCTGACCGCTCTGACGCTGCTGCTGATCTGGGGCAACTCTCTGCTTTCGGGCACCGTGTCCGGAAGCATCAGCGAGTGGGTCAGGGCGGTGCTGAACATTCCTCTGACGGAGGTGAGCGGCATCGGCCTGGACGACGACGCGGTGCTGCGAAAGATAGCCCATGTTTCGGAATTCGCCCTGCTGGGAGCGGAGCTGACCGTGGTGCTGCGGGTGCTGTGGCACAGGGCGCGCAGTCTGTTGCTTCTGTGCGGCATGTCGGGCGCGCTGCTGGACGAAACGCTCCAGCTCTTTTCTCCGGGCCGGGCCGCCATGGTGAAGGATGTCTGGATCGACCTGGGCGGGTTTTGTCTGGGGGCGGCCCTCGTCTGGCTTGTGCGGCGGAAAGGGAAAAAACCGCCGCAGAAAGGGCGGGATATTCCCGCCGGATGAACGATACAAAAAAGGATCGCTGTCTTTTGGGACAGCGATCCTTTTTGTTGCATAAAACCGTACAACTTTCCCTCCTTTTTCAGCAAGGTTGAAAAAGACCGGTCAACGGGCTTTAAAAAAGAAGGGAAGGAAGAAAAAATGAAACATGTCATCTGCGCAGCCATGGGCGCGGCGGGGGCGGGCGTCGCGGCGGTATTCGGAGGCTGGTCGTCGGGCCTGACGACGCTTTTGATCTTCATGGCTGTGGACTACGCCACCGGCCTCACCGTGGCGGGCGTCTTTCACGTCAGCCAAAAATCCGCCGACGGCTGTCTGGAGAGCAAGGCGGGGTGGAAGGGCCTCATCCGCAAGGGCGTCACGCTGCTGATCGTGCTGGTCGCCTGTCGGCTGGATCTCCTGCTGGGGACCGACTACATCCGCGACGCGGCCGTCATCGCCTTTTGCACCAACGAAGCGCTCTCCATCACGGAAAACGCCGGACTGATGGGCGTTCCGCTGCCCCGGGTCATCGTGAACGCCATCGCGCTCCTGCGGAAGAACAGCGGCGAGGAGGAAGATTCGCATGCGTAAGTTCGGCATCGACATCTCCCGCTGGCAGCGGGGTATGGATCTGGCGCAGGCACAGGCCGAGGGCGTGGAGTTCGTGATCCTGCGCGGCGCCAATTCGTGCGACAAGGACAGCTGCTTCGACGGCTTCTATCGGCAGGCCAGGGCGCTGGGGCTGGGCGTGGGCTGCTATCAGTACAGTCTGGCCACCACCGTGGAAGAGGCACAGCAGGAAGCGGCCTATCTGATCGACAACGTGCTGGCCGGGCGGCAGTTTGACTATCCCGTCTATCTCGACTGCGAGGACGAAACCCAAAAGGCGCTGGGCCCGACAGCCGTGGACGCCGTGATCCGGGCGTGGTGCGACACGCTGGAGGCCGCCGGTTATTTCGCCGGCGTCTACACCAACGGCGACTTTTACCGCCGCTGCTGCTCCGGCGCGGAGCTTTCGGCGCGCTATACCTGGTGGTACGCCGCGTGGTGCCGTGACGAGATCACCGACTATCCCATGCACCAGTTCGGCGGCGGGATCAACCCCGTGCGCAGCGTCAGAATAGCCGGCTATGTGTGCGACCAGGACTACTGCTACGCCGATTTCCCCGCCGTCATCCGCGCGGCGGGGAAAAACGGCTGCGGCGCCAAGGAAACGGAAGAGGCACCCGCTGAAGAAGCGGAAGAGGCACCTGCCAAGGAAACGGAAGAGGCGCCCGCCGGGACGGCACAGCAGGTGCCGGCGGCGAAAGAAGAAAGAGAGGAAAGAACAGTGACACTGACATTCAACTATCTGCAGCGGGAGGACAGCGGCCCGCAGGTCGTGACGCTGCAGGCGCTGCTCAATGCGTTTGACGAAGCCGCTCTGGCGGTGGACGGCGTCTTTGGCGACGCGACGCTGCGCGCCGTCATGGCCTATCAGCGCTCCCGCAGGCTGACGGTGGACGGCGTGGTCGGCCCCGAAACCTGGACGCAGCTGCTGCTGCGCTGAAGCAAAGAGAGATCCTTTGCACCCAGAACGCAGGAGATTCTGTTCAATCCATAAAACCGAAATAGCGCATGATGCCGTTGTAGAGGCCCTGCGCGAAGAGATACGGGTCGGCGCGCAGCTTTTCCGCGTCGGACGCGTTGGAGAGATACGCCAGCTCCGTCAGGATGGCGGGCATATCCGTTTTTCGCAGCACATAGAGCGAGGGGCGGGCGATGACGCCGTTCTTTTTGGTGCCCGCCGCTTCCACGATACCGCGCAGCACCTGCTGCGCCAGCCAGTCCGCCTGACCGGACAGCCGGTAGACGTAGACCTCCGTGCCGTTGACGGCGGGATTCTCGTTGGCGTTGGCGTGGATGCTGATGAAGTAATCCGCGGGCCACTCGTTGGCCTCTCTGACGCGTTGTGCAAGACTCGTGGTGTTGTTGGTGCCCAGCACCGTCTGCGGTGTGGGCCGCGAAAGACGCACCTCAAAGCGTCCGTCCGTCCGCAGCATGTCGGCGAGCATCACCCCGACGGTGTAGGTAATATCCTGTTCCTCCAGCCCGAAGCCGGAGGCGCCTGTGTTGTGATAGCCGGTGGGGTTGTGCCCCTGATCAATGAATATTTTAATGGCCATAGCCGTTATTCACCTCCACCGCAGTCTATGCCGCGGGCGCGGAAACGGTGTCCCGCACGGAGAAGGTTTACATAAAAAATGACGCCGGCGGAGGGCGGAAAAAAGGGCGGAAAAAACAGGCGCCGGACAAAAGAAAAAGCCCCGGAACCTATTGGCCCCAGGGTTTTCTTACTGGCAGCGGGAGAAGGATTCGAACCCTCACATACAGAGTCAGAGTCTGCTGTGCTACCCTTACACAATCCCGCTGTGTTCTGACGAACAAATACTATTATACAGATTCGGCGATTTTTGTCAACAGTTTTTTTGCAAAACGCGGGCATACAGCGGCATGACCGGGCAACCTGCCTTTTTATGGGTATATTTGGAAAAAAGTGGAAAACAAGAAGAGAAAAAAGCCCGTCCCGCGTTTCTCCGACGCGGGACGGGCGGCGTTTGAGAAGGCGCTCTGGGGCGGCATGGGGCGGAACCGCGCGAAGAGGTCCCGGCGCAGGTCCCTCCGGTGCGGACAGCGTTTCAGGCGCGCGCCAGATCCCGCCCCATGAGGTACTTCTCCAGCGGCCGGTACAGCAGGGCGAAGATCACAAGACAGATCGCCATGTCCAAAAAGACGTAGCTGCCGTTGTAGACGGCGGAGTAGAGATAGGGGTTGGTGAAGGAGGTGTTGAAAAGCTCGGTGGGCTCGTAAATACGGTAGATGGTGACGCCGCTGATAAAGTGAGCCGCGAAGCGCAGCGCGCAGCCCACCACGGTGCCCACGAAGATCCCGCCCTTTTTTCGGGCGAACAGACCCGCGAAGCCCAGGAGCGTAAAGGCCACGATATAGTCCAGCAGCATGGACGTCCAGCCCCAGGCGTAGGCCCCGTCGAAAATCAGCTGCAAAAGACCGTAGGCGAAGGCGCACAGCAGGCCGTCCTTCAGGCCCCAGCGGCAGCAGTAGAAGAGAATGGGCAGCATACCGATGGAAACGGCGCCGCCCTGAGGCAGTTCAAAGAGCTTGAGATAGCTCAGTACGGTGGCCAGCGCCACCATGATGGCACCCTCGCACAGGGCGCGGACTTGTGTGTGATTCATGACGTTCTGATTCCTTTCTGGCAAAAAAAATACCGCATAGCGAGCCATGCGGCGTCGCAATGCGGTCATTACAGCAAGACGGTATCTTCGCATTCCTACGCCGGCATTACCCGGATCAGGTTCGAGGGACCGGACGGCTCTACGTCGCATCTCAGCCGGCTTGCGCCAGCACCCCTTGGATTGTGTGTTCAATATAACACCGCGATTCCCGTTTGTCAAGTCGCCTGATTTGTGCTATGATGCGAGCATACAAAGGAGGGGGAGCAATGGCCTGCTATATTTTCGGCGCCGGCAGCTTCGACGGATTGGACCGCCGGCCGGCCAAAGGCGATTATGTGATCGCGGCGGACGGCGGCTACCGCTGGTGCCTGCAGGAGGGCATCGAACCGGATCTGCTGCTGGGCGACTTTGATTCGCTGCGGGAGGTGCCGGATTTCCCGCGCATCCTCCGCGTTCCGGTGGAAAAGGACGACACGGATATGATGCTGGCGGTTAAAAAGGGACTGGCGCTGGGACAGCGCACCTTTCATCTGTACGGCGGCCTGGGCGGCACGCGCACCGATCACACGATCGCCAATCTGCAGACGCTGCTCTACCTGGCCGTCCGCGGCGCCCAGGGCTATCTCTACGGGCGCGGCGAGTGGTACACCGCCATCCGTGACGGTTCCGCCGATTTTCCCGCCCGCCCGGAGGGCATCCTGTCCGTTTTCTGCATGGGCGCGCCGGCCAGCGGCGTCACCATCCGGGGCGGCCAGTATCCGCTGGAGGATGCCTGCCTGACGGCCGATTTTCCGCTGGGCGTCAGCAATCACTTCGTGGGGCAGCCCATACGCGTGACGGTGAAGAAGGGCGCCCTCCTGCTGGGCATCCATACCGGCCCGTAAAAAAAGAGAGCGGGGACAGCTGTCCCCGCTTTTTCAGTTTCTGATGCGGCACCCGACGGTTCAATCCTTCTTCTTTCGATCCCGCGCGGGCGGAATGCCGAGCTCCTCCCGGTATTTGGCCACGGTGCGCCGGGAGAGCGTGATGCCCATGCCCGAGAGCGCCTCGCACAGCGCGCCGTCCGAGAGCGGACTGCTTTCCGCGGCGATAAACCGCTTGATCTGCTGGCGCGCGGCGGCGGCGGAAACCACCTGCCCGCCGTCCCCCGGGAGCGCGGCGGAAAACAGACTGCGCAGCGGCACTATGCCGCGGCCCACCTGAACGTACTTCCCCTTGACCGCCCGGCTGACGGTGGAAACGTGCAGCCCCGTCCTGTCCGCGATCTGCGCCATGGTCATGGGCTGCAGAGGGCCGGTTTCCATAAAATAGTCCCGCTGCAGCTCCAGCAGTACCTTCAGAAGAGAAAAAAGCGTATCGTCCCGCCGCTGCACGCCGGCCAGCAGTTCCTTGGCGTCTGACAGCTGCTCTCGCAGATACGCCTGAGCGTCGGGATAAGCGTCGTTGTTCACAAGGTCGCAGTAAGAGGAATTGAGCGCCACAAGCGGCGCGCGGCCGGTGACAAGCTCCAGATGCAGTTCACCGCCGGGATGGGTGATCACGGCCTCCGGCACCACATAGCCGGTGTTCTCGCCGGAGTAAAAGCCGGAGGAGGGAATGGGATTCAACGAGCGGATGACGGCGGCGGCGTGCTTCACCTCCGCCGCTTTGACGCCCAGAAGCCGGCACAGCCCGGCGGTATCGTTTTTCGCCAGCAGCGGCAGACCGCTGCGGATGAGGTGGATGTTGACCTCCGTAAATTCCCGGCCCTGTGAGAGCTGCAGCAGCAGACATTCCGAAAGGCTGCGGGCGCCCACCCCCGGCGGGTCCAGCGCCTGAATGACATACAGCGCCTGCTCCAGGTCGAAAAGCGGCAGACGCAGCTCATCGGCCAGCTGGGAGAGGGAACAGTCCAGATACCCGGCGGCGTTGAGGCAGCCCACCAGATACCGGCACAGCGAGAGCAGGGGTTCCTCCAGACCGGCGGACTGGCCCAGCTGCTCTTCCAGATAGTCGGAAAACGAAGCGGGCCGGCTCACATAGGCGGCCAGATCCGGCGCGTCGGCCGGTTCCTGCTTCCGGGCCTTCCAGATCTCCCGCTCCGACACGGAAAAGAAGGAAGCCTGCTCCACGGGCGTGGCTTCCTCCGCCGCCGCACCGGGAAGCGGTGCGTCCGCCACCTCCAGAAACGGGTTGGACAGCGCCAGCTCCTGCAGGTAGCTTTGCAAGTCGGTGACGGGCAGCTCCAGACAGTGGAGGTATTGGCGCATGGTCTGCGTCAGGATCAGCTTCTGCGATTGTTCCAGATGTTGCTGCAGCGGCATGGCAAATAACCTCCCTCTTGTGATTCTTTTGACATAATAGCACAGTTTTCCCCAAAAGGAAAGGAGAACCTGCCGGGCAGGCCCTCCTTCTTTACGCCTTCTGAAGCCTCTTACTGCCGGGGCACGACGGCGAACATCACCAGATCTCCGGCGCCGTCGTTGCGGATGCTGTGGCCGCAGCCTTTGGGGCAGTAGTGGCACAGACCCGGACGCAGGAGCTCCGGCGCGCCGTCGCCCGTGACGGTACCGCTGCCGGAGAGAACGTAGATCATTTCGCTGCTGGTTTCGTGGATGTGAAAGCCGATGGAGGCTTCCGGCGGAAGGGTGAGGAGAAGAATTTTGCCGTTTTCATCCTCGTATTTTTGCACCAGAGCCTCTTTGTCGCCGCCCTTGAAATGAGGGACGGCTGCGGCGGGGATTGCGTCAAAGGAGATCAGCATGGCAGCCTCTTTTCTGTCCCGCGAAGGGGACGGTGAAATTTCATAGCTCTATCATAGCGGAAAAAAAGCGCCTTTGCAAGACGGCGGAGCGCAGAAATCGGCGGCCGTTTCGCGGCGGCGGAACGGCCGCCGACCGTTTCAACGCCGCAGCGCGCAGCCCGCGGCGGAGGCCCCGGCCGGGGCTGCCGCCGGAAATCGCGCTTTGGCGACAAAAAACCCCGGCGTTGGGGGAACTTTGGGCCTGTGAGAGAAAAAAGAGGCGGTTTTCCCAAGAAAATCTTGTAAAAGCGGCGGCTGTGTGCTAAATTAAATAAGTTGTATATCAAATGGGAGGAAAAGCTATGGCCACCTTGCGTGAAGAAATTTCCCGGCGCCGCACCTTTGCGATCATTTCGCACCCCGACGCCGGTAAAACCACATTAACGGAAAAATTCCTGCTCTACGGCGGGGCTATCGCCCAGGCCGGCGAGGTCAAGGGGAAACGGGCCAAAGCGGCCACCTCGGACTGGATGGAGATCGAAAAGCAAAGAGGCATTTCCGTCACCTCCTCCGTCATGCAGTTCCAGCACGGCGGCTACTGCATCAATATTCTGGATACACCCGGACATCAGGACTTCTCCGAGGATACCTACCGCACGCTGATGGCGGCGGACTCGGCGGTGATGGTCATCGACGGCGCCAAGGGCGTGGAGCCTCAGACGCGCAAGCTCTTTAAAGTCTGCGCCATGCGGCACATCCCCATTTTCACATTTATCAACAAGATGGACCGGGAGGCCAAGGACCCGCTCTCCCTGTGCGAGGAAGTGGAGCGGGAGCTGGGCATCGACACCTATCCCGTCAACTGGCCCATCGGCTCCGGCAAGGAGTTCCGGGGCGTCTACGACCGGGAGAAGAAGCACATTTTGTTCTTTGCCGACGCAGGCCACGCCAGAAAAGCAGGCGTGGAGGAAGTGGATCTGGACGATCCCGCCGTAGGGGAGCTCATCGGCGCAAAGCGCGCCGGGCAGCTGCGGGACGACGTGGAGCTGCTGGGCGCCGGCCGCGATTTCGACCTGGAGGCTGTCCGCAAAGGGACGCTGAGCCCCGTGTTTTTCGGCTCGGCTCTGACCAACTTCGGCGTGGAACCGTTTCTGAACGCCTTTTTGCGCATGACCACGCCGCCGCTGCCCCGGGTGGCGGACTGCGGCGAGATCGACGTCTATTCGCCGGATTTTTCCGCCTTTGTCTTTAAGATCCAGGCCAACATGAACAAGGCCCACCGGGACCGCCTGGCCTTTATGCGCATCTGCTCGGGCAAATTCGAGCGCGATACCGAGCTTTACCATGTGCAGGGCGGCAGGAAGCTGCGTCTTTCCCAGCCCCAGCACATGATGGCCTCCGAGCGGGAGATCGTGGACGAGGCCTACGCCGGCGACATCATCGGTGTGTTCGATCCCGGCATCTTCTCCATCGGCGACACCATCACCGTACCGGGACAGAAGTTCCGCTTCTCCGGCATCCCCACCTTTGAGCCCGAGCATTTCACCCGCGTCAGTCCCAAGGACACCATGAAGCGCAAGCAGTTCATCAAGGGTGCGGAGCAGATCGCCCAGGAGGGCGCCATCCAGATCTTCAAGGTGCCGGGCGCCGGCATGGAGGAGGTCATCGTGGGCGTGGTGGGCACGCTGCAGTTCGACGTGTTCGAATACCGGATGAAAAACGAGTACGGCGTGGAGCTGTATATGTACACGCTGCCCTACGAGCATATGCGTTTTATCACCAAATGTCCCTGCGAGGACCCCAAGGAACTGACGCTGCCTTCGGGCGCGGCGCTGCTGGAGGACTACAAGGGAAACAGTCTGGTGGTGTTCGGCGGCGTATGGGCCGTGAATTTCCTCACCAAAGAAAACCCCGGCATCGAGCTGGCCGAATCCCTGATCGGCTGAGCGGCGCCGCTGCGGGAAAAATACGCAGGAGGCCCGTCTGCTTCGCGGCAGACGGGCCTCTTTTTTTACACGTTTGCGGGGGCGCTTTTGTAGATGGTTTCCGGAGCCTTGATGACCACCTTGGTGTTGCCGGACACGGAGCGGGTCAAAAAGGCGTTGCCGCCGATGACCGTGTTTTTGCCGATGACCGTGTCGCCTCCGAGAATGGTGCCGCCGGAGTAGATGGTCACGTTGTCCTCCACCGTGGGATGGCGCTTGCCGGGAATGGAGTTGTGGCCGTGGCGGGGCGAAAGCGCACCCAGCGTCACGCCCTGATACAGCTTCACCCGGTCGCCGATGATGCTGGTTTCGCCCACCACAATGCCGGTGCCGTGGTCGATGAAGAAATACTCCCCGATGGCAGCGCCGGGATGGATGTCGATGCCGGTGCGGCTGTGGGCATACTCGCTCATGATCCGGGGGATCAGGGGGACGTGCGCCTCGTACAGCGGGTGCGCCACCCGGTAGACAAAGATGGCGTACAGCCCCGGATAGGAAAAGAGGATCTCTTCCTTGCTGGCCGCGGCGGGGTCGCCGTCGAAGATGGCGTCCATGTCCTTGAGGAGCAGACGCTGGATGGCGGGCAGGCGGCCGATCAGATCCAAGGAAACGGCGCGGGCGCGCCGGGCGTCCTCCTCCGTCTGGGGCAGCGAGAGCGCGATCTGATGCTCCAGCTCCGCCTGAAGGTTCTCCAGCAGGCGCGCTTCATAGTCCTGTGCGGGCAGGGACATCAGCGCCTTTTCTCCGAAGAAAGCGGGAAACAGCACCTTTCTTAGATCCTTCAGAATGCCGATGACCGCTTTCCGGTCCGGCAGGCGCACACCGTCGCCGTATAAGGAGAAGGCGGCGCTCTCCATGTTTTCCGCCAGTCCGGCGGCCGCCTGCATGATCTCGCTGTTCATCATAGCCTTCACCTGTCGAACAGCGCCGTGGACAAATACCGGTCGCCGGTGTCCGGCAGCAGCGCCACGATGGTTTTTCCTTTGTTCTCCGGGCGCAGCGCCAGTTCTTTGGCGGCCCAGACCGCAGCGCCGGAGGTGATGCCCGTGAGAACGCCGTCGGTGCGGGCGATGGCCCTGCCGGCCGCGAAGGCGTCGCCGTCGGCGACGGGGATCACCTCGTCGATGATGGCGCGGTTGAGGATCTCAGGAATAAAGTTGGCGCCGATGCCCTGCAGGCCGTGGGGGCCCGCCTTCCCGCCGGAGAGCAGGGGGGAGGAGGCCGGTTCCACCGCCACCAGACGGACGGAGGGCTTTTTCGACTTGAGATATTCGCCCACGCCGGTGAGCGTTCCCCCGGTGCCGACGCCCGCCACAAAGATGTCCACCGCCCCTTCGGTGTCCTGCCAGATCTCCGGGCCGGTGGTTTCACGGTGGGCCTGGGGATTGGCGGGGTTGGTGAACTGGCCGGCCACGATGCTGCCGGGCAGAGAAGCAGCCAGCTCTTCGGCCTTTTCCATGGCGCCCGCCATGCCGCGCTTGCCGTCCGTGAGGATCAGCTCGGCGCCGTAAGCCTTAAGGAGCGTGCGGCGCTCCTGGCTCATGGTGTCCGGCATGGTCAGGATCACGCGGTAGCCCCGGGAAACGCCCATGGCCGCAAGGCCGATGCCGGTGTTGCCGGAGGTGGGCTCGATGATGACGCCGCCGGGCTGCAGGCGGCCCTCTTTTTCTGCGTTTTCGATCATCTGCCGGGCGATCCGGTCCTTGGCGGAGCCGGCCGGATTCAGATACTCCAGCTTGGCAAGCACGCGGGCGCGCAGATGGTGCTGCGCTTCATAATGGGTCAGCTCCAGCAGGGGCGTATGGCCCACCAGCTGGGAAAGTGATTGATAAACAGGCATAATAACGGTTCCTTTCTGTTATTTGATATTTGATGAATGTGTTCGCCGAATCAAATAAAGAGGGACATCGTTCAGCCAGACGGATAGACATGGTGCGGGCAGCTCCTTTCAAAAAGACCGGAAAATAAAACAGCAGAGAGTGCCAACATACACTCTCTGCTGAAAAAGACTTTCACCGGTCTGCTTGCCGGCCTATCACAGAGCCGGCAGAACCGTCAGACAGAAAATGTATGAACCCAATGGGCGCGGCAACAAGAGAACACCACGGTGTTCTGACAGACGCACGCGCAAAAACGGTTCATACAGTTTCTCCTTCGTTCTTGATAAACCTATTATATCGGTTTGTTAATCGAATTGCTACCGTCTATTCCCACAAAACGGAGAAGGCGGGAATAAATCCTATGCACGAAACAGACAAAAAGCGGGTTCAGCGCAGGGCGTCGAGCAAAATGTTCCGGGTCATCTCGCTCAGCGCCGCCGTGCGGGAGGTGCTGACGGTTTCGGCGTCGATCACCTGGTGGAAGTCCACGGTGACGGCGGTGGGGCGCCAGGGGAAGTTGTGCCGGATCCGATCGGTGCCGCGCACGGCGGCGACCACCACGGGAACGCCCGCCTTGGTGGCGATCTTGAAGGCGCCGCTGCGGAAGGGCAGCAGAGGCTCCGCGCTCCGGTTCCGGGTGCCTTCGGGGTAGATGCCGATGGAAACCACGTCCCGCTCGATGAGATCCGCCGCCGCCTGAATGGTTTTCACGGCGTTCATGGAATTTTCCCGGTCGATGGGCAGATAGCAGCACTTGTGGATGATGGAGCCCACAATGGGGATGCGCATATTCTCCGGCTTCGTCACGAAGGCGATGCGGTCTTTGCGCAGCGCCCAGGCGGTGACGATGGGATCAAAGCTGGAAAGGTGGTTGCCCACCAGCAGATAGCGGCCGTGGGGCAGCTTGTCCGCCCCGATCACCGTCACCTGCACCCGGGCCGCCTGAAAGAGCAGCTCCGCCGTCCAGTTGAGCAGCATCCGGAAAAAGGGGTCGTTCTTCAGCTGCGGCTTGCGCCGGTCGATGAACAGACAGATGACCCACAAAATGAGGATATACAGCGCCAGCAGCGCCGCGGTGCAGCCGAGCGTCAGCAAGAGAAAAAAGCCCGCAAGACGCAGACCGGTCCACCCGGCCAGGCAAACGATGACGCCTGATAAAACGGCGCCCAGCGCCACGAACAGATAAAACATAGACACATCCCTCCCGCGTATCGGTCAACGGTGTTTCCCCGAAACGGGCAGTTTGAAAATCCCGCCACCTTGATTATAGTGGATTGCCTCCGGGTGTCAAGGAAATTTTCCTCTTGCGCAATGTGCTGCCGCGGAATAAAATGTAAAGGCAAACGACCGAAAAAATGAAAAGTATGGTGAAGTTCTCTTATGAATGCGACGCTTTATGAAGTAACGTGGATGTTTTTCCTGTACGCCTTTCTGGGCTGGTGCACGGAGGTGGCTTTCGCCGCCGTGCGCCGGGGAAAATTCGTCAACCGCGGTTTTCTCAACGGGCCGGTGTGCCCCATCTACGGCTTCGGCCTTGTGACGGTGATCCTGCTGCTCTCGCCCCTGAGCGATCACCTGGCGCTGCTGTTTTTCGGATCGGTGATCCTGACCAGCGCGCTGGAATTTCTCACCGGCTGGGTGCTGGAGAAGCTGTTCCACGCCAAATGGTGGGATTATTCCCACAACAGATGTAACATCAAGGGGTATATCTGCCTGGAATTTTCGCTGGTGTGGGGCCTGGCGGCCACCTTTATCGTGCGGATCATCCATCCGCTCATCGCCGACCTGATCGCCGGCTTTCCCTCTCTGGCGGGCCATCTGCTGCTGTACGTCTTTCTGGCGGCGATCCTGGCGGATCTGGCGGCCACGCTGGTGGCCATCCGGCACCTGCAGCAGCGGCTGCAGCTGCTGACGTCCCTGGCGCAGGAGATCCGCGCCACCTCCGACCGTCTGGGCGACGGCATTTCCGACACCGTCATCAACATCAAGGAGTACGCCGAGGATGTGACCGACCGCTACGCGGAGCTCGCCTCCATGAAGAAGGAACACCGCACGGAGGAAAAGGAACTGGCGGAGAAGCATCAGGAGGAGGAACGGCAGCTTCTGGCGGCCATCCGGGAAAAAGAACAGGAGCGCCAGACCGAGGAGCGCAACAGCGAACGGCTGCACCTGGAGCTGCTGCAAAACCAGTACCGCATGAAGCTGGCCGAAAAGAAGGACCGCATCCTCATCGCCTTCCCCAGCTGGCAGAGCCATTACTGCCAGGAAGCGGTGGACCGGATCAGGGAGCTGGCCCGGCAGAAGTGAAAAAAGCGGGCGGCGTAAAACACCGCCGCCCGGAAAAAAAGGCTGTCCCGCACGCGGGACAGCCTTTTTGCCTTTGTTTCATCGGTTGGCCGCCGACAGACGGCGGGCGGTGGCGTTGCTGCTTTTCAGTTCAGGAAATCCTTCAGTTTCTTGGAGCGGGAGGGATGGCGGAGCTTGCGCAGCGCCTTGGCCTCGATCTGGCGGATACGCTCGCGGGTGACGTTGAACTCCTTGCCCACCTCTTCCAGCGTGCGGGTGCGGCCGTCCTCGATGCCGAAGCGCAGCTTGAGCACCTTTTCCTCGCGGGGGGTGAGAGTGGACAGCACGTCCACCAGCTGCTCCTTGAGCAGCGTGAAGGATGCGGCCTCGGAGGGCTCGGA
>Ga0160425_1001283_pt1 | contig 25020 bp, 27 predicted proteins | sample BioMet8_FD_108193 | JGI IMG/M metagenome (GOLD analysis project Ga0160425, IMG submission 108193) | Microbial communities from bioreactor (seeded with sewage sludge) at Lawrence Berkeley National Lab, California, USA - Biofuel... | ecosystem: Engineered > Bioreactor > Anaerobic > Unclassified ...
ATGGGCCTGCCCGGCTGCGTGATGTACGCCGGCGCCACCATCTTCGATCTGGTGCTGCCCAAAGTGGCGGCGGGTGTGCCCGTGATGCGCCGCGACGTGGTGGCGCTGGGCGAGGGCGGACTGTGCCTTGGCTGCGACGTGTGTCACTGGCCCATCTGTCCTTTCGGAAAGTGACCCTTTTCGCCATTCTTTGTCTTATCAGCGTGCCCGCCGCGGCGGGCACCGCTTTTACCGATCGTTCATCTCAAATGAGAATTACGTTCTGACCTCCCACAGGAGTTGGAAATAGAAACATCGCGCGCGGCGTTTTCTGGGGCGTTCCTGTATCGCCGCGTGTTGCCTATGAGCGTCCGCATCAAAGAAAGAAGGGAAGAAAACAAATGAAAAGAACCATGGCATGGATACTGGCGCTGGTGCTGGCGCTGTCGCTGGCGGGGTGCGGCTCCGCCGCCCAAACGAGCGGCACGAAGACGGAGGAAAAACCCGCGGTGGAGCTGACGGTCTTTGCCGCCGCCTCCATGCAGGAAACGCTCAACCGGGTCATCGAGCTGTATAAGCAGGCGGCCCCCAACGTGACCGTCACCGTCACCTACGACTCCTCCGGCACACTGCTCAAGCAGATCGCCGCCGGCGCGGACTGCGACCTGTTCATCTCGGCGGCGCAAAAGCAGATGAACGCGCTGGACGGCTCCCTCAAAGGCGACACGGACAAAAATCCGGACGGCCTTGACCTGCTGGTGCAGGGCACCCGTGTGAACCTGCTGGAAAACAAGGTGACGCTGGTGGTGCCGGACGGCAACCCCGCCGGGATCAACAGCTTTGACGATCTGAAAACCGACAAATTGAAGCTCATGGCACTGGGCAACAGCGACGTGCCCGTGGGCAGCTATTCGCTGGACGTGCTGAAGTATCTGGGGCTGGACATTGCCCAGCTGGAGGCCGCCGGCAAGGTGACCTACGGCTCCAACGTGAAGGAAGTCACCACGCAGGTGTCCCAGGGGGCGGTGGACTGCGGCATCATCTATGCCACCGACGCTTTTTCCGCCGGACTCAAGGTGGTGGATACGGCCACCAAGGAGATGTGCAAGCAGGTGATCTATCCCGCGGCCATCCTCAACACCACAAAGCAGCAAGAGGCGGCGCAGGCGTTTCTGGACTATCTGCGCACCGATGAATGTACCGCGGTATTTGAAGCGGTGGGCTTTACGGTAGTGAAATAATCTGGTATCATGAAGGCGGCAGGGGTCGGCGGACGCCGGCTTCTGCCCCTTTCCATTTCAATGAAAAAAAGGAGGCGGGCGCGTGGACTGGTATCCTCTTTACAACTCGCTGCGCATCGCGGCTGTTTCCACGGCGGCGGTGTTCTTCCTGGGACTGTTTTTCGCCTATTATATCGCCCGTCTGCCCCGGCTTCTGAAAGGCGTGCTGGACGTGATCCTGACGCTGCCGCTGGTGCTGCCGCCCACGGTGGTGGGCTGGCTTCTGCTGTGCCTGCTGGGGCCGAAGCAGCCGCTGGGGGCGTGGGTGCTGAACGTGTTCGGCACCAAGCTGGTGATGACCTGGTGGTCGGCCATCTTCGCCACGGTGACGGTGTCCTTTCCCCTGATGTACCGCACGGCCCGGGGCGCCTTTGAAAGCTTCGACCCCTCTCTCGCGGCGGCGGGGCAGACGCTGGGCCTTTCCAACACCTATATCTTCTGGCGCATCCGTCTGCCCGTGTGCCGGCAGGGCATTCTGGCGGGCATGGTGCTTTCCTTCGCCCGGGCGCTGGGGGAGTACGGCGCCACCTCCATGGTGGCGGGCTATACCCCCGGCAAAACGGCCACCATCTCCACCACGGTCTATCAGCTTTGGCGCACCAATGAGGACGCGATGGCCCTGCGGTGGGTACTGGTGAACATCGCCATCTCCGCCGTGTTTTTGCTGACCATCAACCTGCTGGAGAGCCGCGACAAACAGAAAAACAGGGGAGGGAGCCGCCCATGAGCCTGAAAGTGGACATCCGCCGGCGCCTGGGCAGCTTCGATCTGGCGGTGGCATTTGCGGCGGAGCAGGAGTGCCTGGCGCTGCTGGGGGCCTCCGGCAGCGGAAAAAGCGTGACGCTCCAGTGTATCGCCGGGATTTTGAAGCCCGACGAGGGTCATATTGAAATGGACGGCCGTGTGCTGTACGACAGCGCCGCCGGGATCTGCCTGCCGCCTCAGCAGCGGCAGGTGGGGTATCTCTTCCAGCAGTACGCCCTGTTTCCCCACATGACCGTGCGGCAGAACATCGCCGTGGCGGTGCGTCAGCATGACAGGCGGAAGGACGTGACGGAGGAGCTGCTGCGGCGGTTCCAGCTCACCGACGCCGCCGACCGCCGTCCCGCCCGCATTTCCGGCGGACAGCAGCAGCGCGCGGCGCTGGCCCGGATCCTGGCCTCGGAGCCAAAGGCCATTTTGCTGGACGAACCTTTCGCGGCGCTGGACAGCTATCTCCAATATCAGCTGGAGCTGGAACTGCAAAACACCCTCGCCGCCTTCCCCGGCACGGTGCTGTGGGTGACCCACGACAGGGGCGAGGCGTGGCGCAGCTGCCGCCGCGTCTGCGTGCTGGAGGAGGGGCGCTCCCAGCCCGTCACGGAGATGACGGAGCTGTTCCGCGCGCCTGCCACGGAGTCCGCCGCCCGGCTCTCCGGCTGCAAGAACTATGCCGCCGCCCGCCCCGCGGGGCAGCGGGTGGAGCTGCCGGAGTGGGGGCTGACCCTGGAAACGGGCCGGGCGGTGCCGCCGGACACGGTGACGGCGGGCATCCGGTCCCATCATGTGACCTTTGCCGTCCCCGGCGCTGCAAACGCCTTTTCCTGCCGGGTGGTACGGATCATCGACGACGTGTTTGAAACCATCGTGCTGCTGCGGCCGGAGGGGGCGGCGGAGGACGCGCCACTGCTGCGCATGGAGTGCGCCAAGGAGGCGTGGCGCGCCCGCGAAAAGCTGCCTGTGCAGACGGTGGCCGTGGCTCCGGAACACATTTTGCTTCTTAAATAAGAAAAAAGGCTTCCGCCGGAGGGCGGAAGCCTTTTACATCTGTTTTCTATTCCACGGAAAAGGCAAAATGGGTTTCCGTGTGCAGCTGCTCCCCCGCCCGCAGCACCGGAGAGGGGAAGCCGTAGTGGGCCATGCCGTCCGGGAAAAGCTGGGTTTCCAGACACACGGCGTCCCGGGGACGCATCACCCGGCCGCCCTTGCCGACACGCTCCGAAAGATAGTTGGCGGTATAGACCTGCATCCCCGGAAGCGTGGTAAAGACCCGCAGAGCGATACCGCTTTCCTGGCTGTACAGAAAGGCGGCCTGCGGCCCGGAGAGAACAAAGTTGTGGTCGTAGCCATGGCCTCGCTGCATTTGCGGATGGTCCGATCCGATGTCCCGGCCGATGGCCTTGGGCCTGCGGAAGTCAAAGGGCGTGCCCGCGACGTCCAGAAAGCGGCCGGTGGGCACGCTGGCGCCGTCGTTTTCCGTCAGACGGGCGGCAAAGACCTGCAGGCGGTGGTCCAGCACGGTGCCGCCGCCGTTCAGGTTGAAGTAGCTGTGGTTGGTGAGATTGATGACGGTATCCGCGTCGCTCACCGCGTCGTAGGCGATCACAAGGCGGTTTTCTTCCGTAAAATGGAAAGTGACGCTGACGGTCACACGCCCGGGATAATCCGCCTCGCCGTCGGGGGACACGCGGCTAAAGCGCAGGGAATCCTCACCGGGCTCTGCCTGCCAGAGGTACCTGTCAAAGCCTCGCCGGCCGCCGTGGAGATGGTTCACGCCGTCGTTCCGTTCCAGCGGATAGGTCTTTCCGTTTAGGGAAAAGGCGGCTCCGCCGATGCGGTTGCACATCCGCCCCACGGTGGCGCCCAGATGACCGTCGTTGGTTTCGTAGGCCGCCGCGGTGTCGTAGCCCAGCACCACATCGGTGAGGCGGCCCGCCCGGTCCGGCACGCACAGCGACTGCACCGCGGCGCCATAGTCCAGCACCGTGACGGAGGCGCCGGTATGATGGGAAAGCTGCCAGGCGGAAACGGTTTCGCCTTGCTGGGTGGTGCCGAAGAAACGGCGTGCAACAGGCATAAAAGACCCTCCTTGTGCCGAAAACAGCCCGCGTCTGCTGCCGCGCCGCGATGCCGTATTTCATCAGAAACGGATGCCCTGATTGTAGCATAAAACGGGAAAAGGTCAAGCCGCCGCTCCCGCTTTTTCCCGCGGTGCGGGGACACGCGGTTTTCTGAAAGGCGGCCTGCCCCGGCATAAGAGGATTGACAAAAGGCCGTCAGGGCTGCCTCCGAAAGAGGCGGCCCTGACGGCCGATGTCTTCGCGTGTCCTGCGGAATCGTCGGCGCACGGCCCTTTACAGTCCCTGCGCCAGCATGGCGGCGGCGATCTTTTCAAAGGCTGCGATGTCGTTGCCCGCGATCAGGTCGCGGCCAAGGCCGTAGCGTTGGGCGGCGGCCGCGGAGGCGTCGTAGATATCGCTCATGATCTGCTGAAGGCGGCGGTCCACCTCGGCGCGGCTCCAGGAATAGCGCAGGCTGTTTTGCACCATCTCCAGCGCAGACACCGCCACACCGCCGCAGCCCGCGGCCTTGGCGCCTGCCGCGCGGATCTGGGGGGAGAGCCGCAGAAGCTTCAGGGCCGGAGTGGTGGCGGGCATGTTGGCGCCCTCCGCATAGTAACCCACGCCGTTGGCCAGCAGGTTCACCGCATCGTCCACGTCCAGTTCGTTTTGCGTGGCGCAGGGCATGGCCACGTCCACCGGCACCTCCCAGGGCTTTTTGCCCGGATAGAACGCCGTGCCGAACTGCCGGGCATAGTCCTCCACCCGGTCGGTGCCGCTGTGGCGCATGGCGGCCATGAAGTCGAACTTTTCCTGTGTGGCGACCCCGTCGGGATCGTAGATGTAGCCGTCGGGGCCGGAGAGGGTCACCACCCGGCCGCCCAGTGCGGCCACTTTGCGGCAGACGCCCCAGGACATATTGCCGAAGCCGGATACGGCCACGCGTTTGCCCTCCAGCGTTTCCCCTGCGTCCTCCATCATTCGGGACAGGAAGTACACGGCGCCGAAGCCTGCGGCCTCCTGACGGATCAGGCTGCCGCCGTAGGTGAGTCCCTTGCCGGTGAGCGCGCTGCTCTCGGAGCGGCCGGTGAGGCGCTTATACTCGCCGTAGAGATAGCCGATCTCCCGCGATCCCACGCCGATGTCGCCGGCGGGGATGTCGGTGTCGGCGCCGATGTAGCGGTAAAGAGCGATCATAAAGGACTGACAAAAGCGCATGATCTCCCGGTTGCTCCTGCCCCGGGGATCGAAGTCCGCGCCGCCCGCCGCGCCGCCGATGGGAAGGCCGGTGAGGGCGTTTTTGAAGGTCTGTTCAAAACCCAGAAACTTGACGATGCCGGGATTCACCGAGGGATGGAACCGCAGGCCGCCCTTGTAGGGGCCGATGGCGCTGTTGAACTGCACCCGGTAGCCGTGGCAGGTATGGGCCGCGCCGGTGTCGTCTGTCCAGGGCACCAGAAAGCTCACCAGCCGTTCCGGCTCCACCATTCGCGTCAGCAGATCCAGCCGCTCGTAGGCCGGATTCCGGTCCACCACCGGGGCGATCAGCTTCAGCCACGGCAGCACCGACTGCAGATACTCGGGTTCCGTGGCGTACCGCGTCTGCAGCTGCGCCGCCACGCGCTCTACATATTCGTTCATGGCCGCCTCCTTATACGAGGCCGTAGGCCAGCATGGAGTCCGCCACCTTCAAAAAGCCGGCAATATTGGCGCCTGCCACCAGATTGCCCTCCATGCCGTACGCCGCGGCGGCGGCTCTGGCGTTTTGATAAAGATCCGCCATGATGGTCTTGAGCTTGTCGTCCACTTCCTCGAAGCTCCAGGAAAAACGCATGGAGTTTTGACTCATTTCCAGTGCGGAGGTGGCGACGCCGCCTGCGTTGGCCGCCTTGGCCGGGGCGAACAGAAGGCCGGCGCCCTGAAGCGCGTCCACGGCTTCGGGGGTGCAGGGCATGTTGGCGCCCTCGGCCACGGCGAAGCAGCCGTTGCGGATCAGTATTCCGGCGGATACGTCGTTGAGTTCATTCTGCGTGGCGCAGGGCAGGGCGATGCCGCACGGAACCTGCCACACGCCGCTGCAGCCCTCATGGTACTCCGCTTCGGGATGTGTGACGGTGTATTCCCTGATCCGCTTGCGCTCCACTTCCTTGAGCTGCTTGACAAGCGGCAGGTCGATGCCGTTTTTGTCGTAAATATAGCCGTTGGAGTCGGACATGGTGACGACCTTTGCGCCCAGCGCCGCGGCTTTCTCACAGGCGTAGATGGCCACGTTGCCGGAGCCGGAGATGACGACCGTGGCGCCGTCGAAGCTGCGGCCGCTGTCGCGGAGCATATTGTCGGTAAAGTAGCAAAGGCCGTAGCCGGTGGCCTCCGTTCGGGCAAGGCTGCCGCCGTAAGTCAGACCCTTGCCGGTGAGAACGCCGGTAAACTCGTTGCGCAGCCGCTTGTACTGGCCGAAGAGATAGCCGATCTCCCGTCCGCCCACGCCGATGTCGCCGGCGGGCACGTCGGTGTCCGGCCCAATGTACTTGAACAGCTCCGACATGAAGGACTGGCAAAAACGCATGACCTCCGCGTCGGACTTGCCCTTGGGGTCGAAATCCGAACCGCCCTTGCCGCCGCCGATGGGCAGTCCGGTCAGGGAGTTTTTAAAGATCTGCTCAAAACCCAGAAACTTCACGATGCCCTCGTAGACGGAGGGGTGGAAGCGCAGACCGCCCTTGTAGGGGCCGATGGCGCTGTTGAACTGGACGCGGAACCCGCGGTTCACATGGAAATTGCCGTTGTCGTCTTCCCAGGGAACGCGGAATTTGATGATCCGTTCCGGTTCCACCAGACATTCCATCACGCCTTCTGTGATGTATACCGGGCGGGCCGTCACCACAGGGTCCAGCGATTGCAGCACTTCGCGCACAGCCTGATGAAATTCAGGCTCCGCGGGATTCCGCCGGATGACCCGCTCCATCAGTCCGTCCAGATAAGGATTCTGAAAGCTCATAGGGGTACCTCCTTGTACAGTACGAGGGTCGGTGTATCACACGGGCCGTACCGCCCGTCTGCCATGCCGGCATCCGACTGAAATTTTCTGTATGGTAGCAGAAAACGTCGGGGATTGTCAACGCTTTTTCAGTTTAAAGAAATAAATTCGTGTATGCATACAAAAAACATTTGTCTATGCAAGGCGGAATTCTGTAAAATGACAACAGCGTGGCGCAGCGGCAGAAAGAGTGGTAAAGCGGTCAGCAGGCAAAACACGGATAAAAAGAGGGCCTGCGGATCCCCCCGCAGGCCCTCTTCAGGGCGTCTGTCTGCTGTCGCTGCTGCTGCCTGTGCGAATTTCCGCACGCCGTCCTCTGACAAAAGAGCGTTCAGCCGCTGTAAGGCGCTGCTCCTCTCTGTCCTTCGCGGCTTCGTATACCGCGTCCGCAGGTCCGTCAGTTCCTGCGCCGTGACGGCCGCTTCCATGTCGGCGGCGAGTGGTACAGTCCCGCGGCGATGCCCGCCAGATCGGCGGCACCGGGGCCGGAGAGCGCCTCGTGCTCCGCAGATCAAAACCGGAGCTTGACCGGTTCGGCCGGATGAATTATAATATCAGACATCATGTAGAATAACGACGTTTGCATGGCGACAGAAGGGAACCCGCCGGTACGGAAGCGGCGGGAGGACCGAAAACGGCGGGAGGCGGCGCATGGAAGAAGACAAGCGCATCAGGAGAACGAAACAGGCTTTGTACGACGCGCTGGTGCGTCTGCTCCGGGAAAAGGATCTCCGCATGGTGACGGTCCAGGAGCTTTGCCGCCGGGCGAATGTCCACAGAGCCACCTTTTACTGCCACTACGCCGATCTCTATTCGTTCTATGAGGAGTTTGAGGGTCAGGCGTTGGCGGGTTTCACGGCGGCCGTGACTGCGGATGAGGCGCACACCCATACGGAGGTATACCGCCATGTGGTGGACTACATCTATGAAAACGCGCCGGTCTGGTCGGTGCTGCTCAGCGGCCGTGTCAGCTGTGATTTTCACGACAGGATCACGGAGATCCTGGAGCAGCGGTACAGGGACATCTGGACGTATAAAACGGGACAGAAGTCCTTTCCCCCGGGATTTCATCTTCTGTCCGGGTACGCCGCCAGCGGCTTTCTGGCCATGATCGTCAGATGGCTGAAGCAGGAAATCTCTTTCCCGAAGGAATTGCTGGTCAGGATGGTACAGGATGTGGACGAGAGCGTCAGTGTCCTGATGCGGCAGTACGTTCAGATTTGACCGCCGCTGAGCGGAAGAAAGGGAGTTATGGCATGAAAAAGGAAATTCAGGTGTTCGACTATGCCGCAGAGATCGTCAGGGCCATTCCCCGCGGCGTTCTGCTGACCGCCAAAAGCGGGGAGCGGGTCAACTCCATGACCATCAGCTGGGGCATGCTGGGTGTGGAATGGGGCAAGCCGGTTTTCATTACCTTTGTGCGCGAAGGACGCTTTACACGGGAATTGATCGACGAGAGCCGGGCGTTCACGGTAAATATTCCGCACGGTGCCTTTGACAAAAAGATCCTGGGCTACTGCGGCTCCCACAGCGGCCGTCAGGCGGACAAGGCGAAGGAACTGGGCCTGACGCTGGTGGCTTCGGACGAGGTGGCCGCCCCCGGTATCCGGGAGCTGCCGCTGACGCTGGAATGCAGGGTGCTGTACCGCCAGCTGCAGGACAAAAACGCCATTCCGGCGGATATTCGCGCGGCCATGTACCCGCCGGACGTGGACAGCTCGTGTCCCATGGAGAACCGGGATTACCATGTGGCCTACTACGGACAGATCGTGAAGGCGTATATCATCGAATGAACGCGGCGACGGAAAGAGCCGGCGGCAGTCAGAAAGACTGCCGCCGGCTCTTTTCTTTACCTGTCCTGCCTGCGCCGCTGCCGCCCGCGCCGATCTGCTTCCGGGCGGCAGGCGCACGCGGAGCTTACGGCGTCTTTTTGTCCAGTGCCCGCAGGGCCTTTCGAAACTCAGCCGCGAAGAGAACGGCGGTAAAGGAAACGGCGATAACGTCGGCGATGGGTTCCGCCGTATAGACGCCCATCGTCTTGTCCGCCGACAGCGCGGGAACGAGATAGATCAGCGGCAGGAGCAGAACGAACTTGCGCACCACGGCCACGATGATGGAGCAGGCGGCCTTGCCCAGCGACACGAAAGTCATCTGGCAGGAGATCTGGATGCCGAACAGCAGCAGCCCGCCGCAGTAGATCCGCAGGGCGCGGGCGGTAAAGGCGGTGAGTCCGGGATCGGAGGTAAAGATGCCCGCGAACAGAGCGGGAAAGCACATGATAAGGACCCAGAGGAGGACGGAGTAGATCAGACTGGCCCTGAGCAGGAGGAGAAACGTCTTTTTGACCCGCCGGCCGTTTCCGGCGCCGTAGTTATAGCTGGAGATCGGCTGCGCGCCCTGTCCCATGCCCTGCAGCGGCTGCATGGCAAGCTGCATGACGCTGGTGAGGATGGTCATGGCGCCCACGGCCACGTCGCCGCCGTATCGCAGAAGCGAGGCATTGAAGCAGACGGTGATGAAGCTCTCGCTGCTCTGCATGATGAAAGTGGCCAGTCCCAGCGCCAGGCACGGCAGGATCAGCCCCGGCGGAGCAAAAAAATATTCCTTTTTGAGCCGCAGCGCGGTCTTTTTGCCTGTGAGAAAGAGGATCACCCAAAGGCAGGAGAGGCTTTGCGAGAGAACGGTGGCCAGCGCGGCGCCTCTGACGCCCATGCCGCAGGTGAAGATAAAAAGCGGGTCAAGCACAATGTTGCAGACCGCCCCGATCACCACGGTGAGCATACTGGTTGAGGTAAAGCCCTGGGCGGTGATGAAGGCGTTCATGCCCAGCGTCAGAAGCACGAATACCGTGCCCACGGCGTAAATGTTCATATAGTCCACCGCGTAGCCGACGGTGTTTTCACTGGCTCCGAAGGTCAGCAGCAGCGGCCGGTTCCAGAGCAGGAGGGCGGCGGTGAGAGCGGCGGAAAGAACCAGCTGGAGCGTAAAGCAGCCGCCCAGCGTTTTTTCCGCCTGATCGCGGCGCCCCTGCCCCATGAAGATGGAGGCGCGCGGCGCGCCGCCCGAACCCACAAGGGCGGCGAAGGCGGAAACGATCATGATAAGAGGCATGCACACGCCCACGCCGGTGAGCGCCAGCGCGCCCTCGCCCGGCATATGGCCGATGTAGATGCGGTCCACAATATTGTAGAGCATGTTCACCAGCTGGGCGATCACCGTGGGGACGGCCAGCCTGAATAACAGCCGCCCCACCGGTTCTGTTCCGAGAAATACCTTTTCCTGTTCCATGCTACGCCTTTTGTTCCTTTGCTCCCGCGCCTCCTGTGACGTTTTCCCCGATCCGATCCATATACCCCTGCATCTGCGCTCTTTCATGTTCACTGAAGCCGCGGTACAGGGCGTCGGTGAATGCTTCCTGCGCCGCCCGCCCGTCGCGGACGATGGCTTCGGCGCTGCCGCACAGGAGCAGATGGACGGTGCGGCGGTTTCCCTCCCGGTATTCGCCCCGCAGCAGACCCCGCTCCGTCAGCGAACGGACGGAAATGGACACATGGGACTTTGTCAGCCGCCGCTGCTCCACGATCTCCGCCGCCGTGGTGTAGGCGGGGTTGTTGGCCAGAAACAGCAGCACGTTGAACTCCATGTACGTCAGGCCGTGCTTTTTGCACACCGGCATCACGGCTTCGGCGTACTGATCCTTGACCGCCGATAAAAATTCGAAAAGCTTCATAGACGACCTCCCTAATATGATCTATTTTGAACCGTTCAATTTAGAACATTATAGACGATACAGACGGGCCTGTCAAGTCCGGGGAGGGAAAGCGGCTGTTGCGGTTTAGACCGGGCTGTGGTATGATGGCTTCAAAAAAGTGCGGTAAGGTGCAAAGAAGCGGCAAAAGGAGGCGGCAAAATGGTAAAATGCCGGATCACTGTGATGAAAAAGGCCTTTTATCCCGATTTGGCGGCACGGTATGAAAATCCCATACAGCACGCCTGCGATCTGAGAGAGGGGCAGGTGTTTACGGCCGAGGGCGGGCAGAGGCCGGAGGGCCTGTGCGAAAGCGCGTGGGAGAGCCTGTCGCCCTTCGTGACGGTGCTGGCCCGCGGCGGCGGCAATTTTTACGACGGCTGGATGAAGAACGAACGGTCGGCCATGATCTCCTGCAATGATGGGTTCCGCCCGGTGAGCTTTCTTGTCGAGGCGCTGGACGGGGAGGAGCAGGCATGATTTTTTACTTTTCCGCCACCGGCAACAGCAGACATGCGGCCCGGCGGCTGCTGCCGGACACAGGCGGCGCGCTGTGTCCCATGACGGCGTCCGGCGCGGCGGTTTCTCCGGCGCCGGAGGAGGCGGTGGGCCTTGTGTTCCCCACCTATTTCTGGGGACTTCCCACGGTGGTGGAGAGCTTTCTGCGCCGGCTGACGGTGCCGGCCGGCGTATACGTCTACTGCGTGGCCACCTGCGGGGTGATGTCAGGAGCTGCCGGTGCGGCGGCGGCGCGTGAGCTGCGGAAAAACGGCATTTCGCTCTCCGCCCGGTTTTCCGTGACCATGCCGGACACCTGGACGCCGATTTTCAACCTCAGTGACCGGGAGAAGACGGCGGCAAAGAACCGGGCCGCGGAGGCACAGCTCAACGCCGCCGCCCGGCGCATCCGCCTTCGGCAGCAGGGCGATTTTATGCGCGGAAAGGCGCCGCTGTGGCTGACGGACGCCTTTGTGCGCCCTGCCTATGAAAGCGCCCGGCGCACGGCCCATTTTGCCGTTTCGGAAGCGTGCGTGGGTTGTGGAGCGTGTGCGCAGGACTGCCCTGCGGCGGCCATTGAGCTGCGCGGCGGCCGTCCGGTGTGGGTGAAGGACAGATGCATTCTCTGCCTGGGCTGCCTCCACCGCTGCCCTCGGTTCGCCATCTCCTACGGAAAGAGGACGTCCCGGCACGGACAGTATCAGCATCCCGGGGAAATGAGATGAAAAAGACCCGCTGCACCTGCTTTGCGGCAGACGCGGCGGGCTTTGTCCGGAGAAACGGGGACGCGCAGGAGGGGCCTGCTGTCTTTTGAGAAGGCTGCCGCGGCCTCGGCGGCAGAGGGCGGTGCCGGGCAGAAGCGAATGCCCGTGCCGCTGCCTGAGGGACAAAACGGTGCGGTCGCCCGCGGTCTGAACGGTGCGGTCGCCCGCGGTCTGAACAGTGCGGTCGCCCTGCGTGACGGTCACGGCCGCGGCCAGTCCGCTGCTCCGGATAAAAAACCGCCCCGCAGAGCCCTGCGGGAAAGGACCGCAGTCCCCGCCGGCCGCGGGGAAGGGGCGGAACAGAACGGCAGAGCCCCTGGAGGCCTGCCGCCGAAAGGAGAAAAGACCATGCCGCATCTTGTGGAGATAACCGATCCGGCCGCGCCGGAGCTGGACGTGTACGCCCGCCTGACGGAGGCCCAGTTGCGCAGCCGCCGGGAAACGGAAAAGGGCGTTTTCATCGCGGAGAGCCTCCGCGTTGTTGAAAACGCCCTTCAGGCCGGATACGAGCCTCTTTCTCTGCTGCTGGAACGGCGGCACATAACGGGACAGGCCGCCCCGCTGCTGGAGCGGATCGGCGACATCCCCGTTTATACGGCGGACAGCGGCGTGCTGGCACAGCTCACCGGGTATCAGCTGACACGGGGGATCTTGGGCGCATTCCGCCGCCCTGCGCTGCCGTCCGTGGAGGCGGTGTGTGCTTCGGCCCGGCGCGTGGCCGTGCTGGAGAACATCGTGGACGCCGCCAATGTGGGCGCCATTTTCCGCTCGGCGGCGGCGCTGCACATGGATGCGGTGCTGGTGACGCCGTCGTGCTGCGATCCCTTCTGCCGCCGGTCGGTGCGGGTGAGCATGGGGACGGTCTGCCAGGTGCCGTGGACGTATATCGGAGAAAAAGCCGACCAGTGGCCCCAGCCGGGGCTGACGCGCCTGCGCGCGCTGGGCTTTCACACGGCGGCCCTGGCCCTGAGCGACACCGCCCTGCGCATCGACGACCCCCGCCTGGCCGCGGAGGAGAAGCTGGCGGTGGTGCTGGGAACGGAGGGCGACGGTCTGACGCCCCGTACCGTGGCGGCGTGCGACGACACGGTCTGCATCCCTATGTCCCACGGAGTGGATTCCCTGAACGTGGCGGCGGCCAGCGCCGTGGCCTTCTGGCAGCTCAGGCGCGGATAAAGACGCCTACTTCGCGTAAAAGACGCGGTTTTCCTTCCGGGGAGCGGCCTGAGGCAGGGCGGCGGCGGGATAACCCAGCACACAGTGGCCCACGCCTTCCCAGTCGCCCTCAATGCCGCATTCGCGCAGAATGGCGCGGCCTTCGTCCGAGTCAAACTCCTCTTTTGCCCGGTGGATCCAGCAGCTGCCCAGGCCCACCGTGTGGGCGGCCAGCATCAGATTACCCATGACCAGACTGCCGTCGTACACATGGGTGGGAACGTTTTTATCGGCCAGCACCACCAGCACTGCCGGCGCGCCGTAAAAGGGGTCAAAGCCGTCGTCCCAGCCGCCGATCGCCGCATTCATGGCCGAAAGCCGGTTCCGCAGCGCCGGATCGGTGACGCATACGATGATGGCGGACTGCTTGCCCATGCCGCTGGCGGCGAAAAGACCGGCGCGGACGACCTGTTGGAGTACGTCCGGCGCCACGGGGTCGGGTTTGTAGCGCCGGCAGCTCCGGCGCTCTTCCATGGCTTTGAGAACTTCGTTCGTCATGTGATACTTCCTTTCTGCCCGATCCTCCGGCCTGTGCGGTCGGAGGATATTTTTTTTGCAGGGTCGTGTTCTGCCCTCAGCCCCGGGTCTTCTTCAACAGCTCCACGGCCTCTTCTTTTTTCAGCACCTTGCCGTAGGACAGCACCTTACCGTCCACCACCAGTGCCGGCGTCGTCATCACGCCGTAGGCGGCGATCTGGGCGAAATCCGTCACATGGTCGATGGCGGTGTCCATGCCCAGCTCCGTGAGCGCTTCTTTCACCGCCTCTTCCAGGGCGTTGCACTTGGCGCAGCCGGAGCCCAGGACCTTCACGCCGGCGGCCGACTTGGCGCCCTCCGCCTGTGCCCGCTCCTGCGGCGTCACATCTCCGCCGCAGCAGCAGGGTGATGCATCCTTCTTTTTACCGAACAGTCCCATGATATATTCCTCCTGTTAAAAAATTTATGAGATAAACAAAAAAGAAAATGCGTTGAAAAGATACCCCACAATGATAATACCCACGGTGCAGATGGCGATAAACAGGCCCAGCAGCCGCGGCTTTACCGCTTTGCGCAGCATGATCATGGAGGGCAGCGACAGCGTGGTCACCGCCATCATGAAGCTCAGCACGGTGCCCAGCAGCGCTCCCTTGCCCAAAAGGGCCTCGGCCACGGGGATGGTGCCGAAAATATCCGCGTACATGGGCACGCCGATGAGGGTGGCCAGCACCACGCCGAAGGGATTGCGGCTGCCCAGCACGGTTTCCACCCAGGCCTCGGGGATCCAGTTGTGGATGACGGCGCCGATGCCCACGCCCACGAGAATGTAGGGAAACACTTTTTTGAACGTGCCGGTCATCTGCTCCTTGGCGTAGACCAGCCGCTCCTTCTGGGTCAGCGTGGGGGAGTCGATGTCCACGGCGCCCGCGGCGCGGATGAAGTCCTCCACCTGGTTTTCCATATGCAGCCGCTCAATGACGGTGCCGCCGATGACAGCCACCACCAGGCCCACCGCCACATAAGTCACCGCCACCTTTGCCCCGAAAATACTCATCAGCAAAAGCAGACTGCCCAGATCCACCATGGGGGAGGAGATCAAAAAGGAGAACGTCACGCCCAGCGGCAGTCCCGCACTGGTGAAGCCGATGAACAGCGGGATGGAGGAGCAGGAGCAAAAAGGTGTCACTGTGCCCAGCAGGGCGGCGATGCAGTTGGCCCACAGACCGTGGAACCGGCCCATGATCTTCTTGCTGCGCTCGGGCGGAAAATAGCTCTGGATATAGGAGATGAGAAAGATCAGGAAACACAGCAGGATCGTGATCTTGATGACGTCGTACAGGAAAAACTGTGCGCTGCCGCCCCACCGGGAGGCTGTGTTCACGCCCAGCGCGCCGAGCCCCCGCCCGATGAGTCCATTGAGCCATTTCATGGCCAATATCTGATTCTGGATAAAATCACCGATCATCGCAGGTTTCTCCTTCCCGGGCTTCACCCGCTGTCAGTCCGGTCAGAAAAGCGGTATAGGCCGCCAGCGTTTCCCTCTGCAGGGAGTAGTGGCACCATTTGCCGTCCCTGCGCACCGTCACCAGATGGCAGGCGCACAGGATCTTCATGTGATGGGAAAGCGTGGGCTGGGTGATGTCAAAGCGCTCCAGCAGCTTGCAGGCGCACATCTCTCCGCCGGAGAGCATCTCCACGATCTGCACCCGGCTCTGCTCGCTCAAAGCCTTCCCCATCAGCGCGGCTTGCGATTCATTCATACAAACACCTCATATTGATTATTATCTATGTGACAGTATAGAGCAAACATAGACGGATGTCAATATGTATATGGCGCGGGACGCCCTTTTTTTCACGGCCGCCGCGCCGAAAGACGGAAAAGAGCAGACCTGCCGGTGATGGCCGGGCCGGGCCTGGCCCTGCAGCCGGGGAAGCTCGCTGACGGACAATGCAGCGCGGTTCCGGCAGAAGATCAGCGGTTTCGGAGGGCAGGACCGCCGCGCGGCAGGACGAATGTTATGAAGCCGCCTTGACGGGACGTATGCGGCATGATATACTGATCATAGTTTTATAGGGTTCCGCGGCGGTCGAACGCCGGTCTGGTCCGAGATAAAACGCACGGAAGACCGTGTACACGGAAGGACAAAAGCCTGGGAGACCGCAGAGGTTTCCCGGGCTTTTTTTCGTGCTTTTCATCAAAAGAGGAGGTAGAAAAATGCAGTGGGTCTATCTGGCCGTGGCGGGCCTTTTTGAAACGGTATGGGCGGTGAGCCTGAAGTATTCCCAGGGCTTTTCCAGGCTGGTGCCCAGCGTTGTGACGGTGGCGGGGATGATCGCCAGCTTTGTCTTTTTGTCCGCGGCGCTCAAGCACCTGCCTTTGGGAACGGCCTACGCCGTCTGGACGGGCATCGGCACAGCGGGGACTTTTATCCTGGGCGTCGTGCTGTTTCACGACGCGGTGCGCCTGCCGCAGATACTCTGCGTGGGACTGATTCTGGCGGGCATCGTGGGGCTGAAGCTGCTGACGCCCCAGTAAAACGACGCAGGCCGAGCAGCAAAAGAACTGTCCATACAGCGGGACAATTCTTTTGCTATACTGAGGACAATCCAAAAAAGAAAGCAAAAAAACAGTGAAAAATTTTCCACATATGCTGCTGTATATGTCGCTGAAATGACAAGGAGTGAAACGAAGATGAACAAGCTGTTTGATTTGTTGGAAACGGATCTGTCCGACAGGGCCATCCGGGAGCTGCTGACCTATATCCGCCGTTTTGCGCCTCTGCGGCGCAGCACCATCCCGGTGGAGGGACGGCTGGGCGACTGGCAGTTCTGCGCCTCAGCGGAAAAAGACGAGGAAGAGCGTCTTACCGACCGCATCACCGTTCACTGGGTGCAGGTGGGGCCGGACCGCATCACCGTCAACGCCGTGGTGTAAGGACACAAGAACAGCGGGCCTGTCGGAAAATGACAGGCCCGCTGTTTTCGGCATTGCTGCAAAGAAGAAAAACGGTCATTCCAGATAGGCCGCGGCAGCCGCCTGGCAATGCGCCAGATAGGACCGGCGCACCTCTTCGGGACCCATGATCTGCGCTTCGCCGCCGAACTGGAAGAGCCAGCCGAAGAAGGTGGGCCCCACCTCCACCGGCGCGAACAGCTCAAAATATGCGGGCCCGTCGGCGCGCAGATGGGCGTCCGCACCGAAGCGGTCCATCACCACGTTGATGAGCTCCCTGTGAAACCGCAGATGGACGCTGACGGTTTCACCGTTGAACATATCGAAAATAGTTTTCACGTAGCTGCCCAGGTCGAAGTCCTGCGGCAGCGCGTCCCGATCCTCCGGCAGCATCTCCAGACGGGCCATCCGGTCCACCCGGTAGTGACGGTATTCCTTCTGAAGGGCGTCGTAGGCGATGAGATAGTAAAACCGGTCCACACACAGCGCCACGGGATTCACCACATAGGGCTTTCCCTCCCGGCGGAAGGCCTTTTCGCCCTTCACCGTCCAGTCGAAGTAACGGAAGGAGATCTTTTTGTTTTCGTTGATGGCGGCGTGGATGCCGTCCACCGCGTAATAGAGCGCTTCGTTGCTGGTCTTGACGCGGTGCATGACGTACACCTGCCGCCGCAGCTCTCTGGCGTTGCTGCGGCTGGTCTGATCCGCCAGCTTGCCGATGAGCTCCATACTCTTGCTCTGCGTCAGGAAGGGGGAGGCCTGCACCACGTCGATGAGCATCTTCAGCTCCGCCAGCTGGAAGCTGCGCTCACCGAGAAAATAGCCGAAGGACTTGGCCTTGACCGACTGAATGTCCAGCCCATAGAATTCCAGCAGCTTCAGATCGTCATAGATGGATTTGCGCTCGGCGGAAATGTCGTAGGACGACAGATACGCGATCATCTCCTGCACCGTCCGGGGGTGCTCTTCATCCGTTTCCTCCTGCAGAAATTTCACCAGATACAGCAGTTTCAGCTTCTGATTGGCCACAACCGACACCTTCCTTTCGCCTGATCAGGAACAGTATACCATAGAAAGCGAAAAAGCGCCTCTGTTTTTACCAAAAAGTTTACAAAACCGAAAAAATTCACTGCCGGCCGCCGGTTGACGCGGCAATACCTTTATTGTATAATTATCTGATTGCAGCATTCTCTATTTTCGATGCGGAGGTAAACCCCTTATGTGGATGGCGGATCAATGGCAGGATTATGAACTTCTGGACTGCGGCGGCGGCGAAAAACTGGAGCGCTGGGGCAGCCAGATTCTGGTGCGCCCGGATCCGCAGGCCATCTGGGACACGGATCACAGCGACCGGCTCTGGCAGAAGGCCGACGCGCGGTACAGCCGTTCCGCCACAGGCGGCGGACACTGGGACAAAAAGCAGGTGCCGGAGCAGTGGCCCATTCGCTACGGTGAGCTGACCTTTCTGGTCAAGCCCATGAACTTCAAGCACACCGGCCTTTTCCCGGAACAGGCCGCCAACTGGGAATTCGCCATGGACAAGATCAAAAACGCCGACCGGCCCATCCGGGTGCTGAACCTCTTTGCCTATACGGGCGCCGCCACCGTGGCCTGCGCCGCGGCGGGCGCTTCCGTGTGCCATGTGGACGCGGCCAGGGGCATGGTGGCCTGGGCCAAGGAAAACGCCAGGGCTTCCGGCCTGGGCGAGGCGCCTGTCCGCTATATCGTGGACGACTGCGCCAAGTTCGTGGAGCGGGAGATCCGCCGGGGCAAGACCTACGACGCCATCATCATGGACCCGCCCTCCTACGGCCGGGGCCCCTCCGGCGAGGTGTGGAAGCTGGAGGAAAACCTCTATCCCTTTGTGAAGCTCTGCGCCCAGGTCTTGTCGGACAAGCCCCTTTTCGTGATCCTCAACTCCTACACCACGGGTCTGGCGCCCTCGGTGCTGGGCTATATCCTGCAGCTGCTGGTGGGCAGAAAGCGGGGCGGCAGGGTGAGCTGGGACGAGCTGGGCCTGCCCTGCCGGGATTCCGGCATGGCCCTGCCCTGCGGCGCCGCCGGGCGGTGGATGAGCGAATAAGAAGAAGCGCAGGGACGGCCGGAGAGCCTTTGACGCGGGCGCCCTGCTTTTGAATATGACTGGCGTTCCGGGGGCAGCTTGTCCGCCGGACATCAGAAAGTGAGAACACAGAAAACCGATGAGTACAATGATCGAAACAAAAGATCTGGACTTCACCTATCCCGCGGGGGAAAACGAGGCCGGGCAGCCGGCGCTGCGGAGGGTGGAGCTTTCCATAGAAAAAGGCAGCTTTGTGGCCGTCCTGGGTCACAACGGCTCCGGCAAATCCACGCTGGCCAAGCACTTCAACGCGGTGCTGCTGCCCTGCGGCGGCAAGGTGTGGGTGGAGGGCATGGACACCCAAAGAGAGGAGCTCCTGCTGGAGATCCGCCGCCGGGTGGGCATGGTCTTTCAAAACCCCGACAACCAGATCGTGGCCAACGTGGTGGAGGAGGACGTGGCTTTTGCCCCGGAAAACCTGGGCGTGCCGCCGCTGGAGATCCGAAAGCGGGTGGACGACGCTCTGGCCGCCGTGGGAATGTCCGAATTTACCCGCCACGCGCCCCATCTCCTCTCCGGCGGACAAAAACAGCGGGTGGCCATCGCCGGCGTCATCGCCATGGACCCGGAGTGCATCGTCCTGGACGAGGCCACGGCCATGCTGGACCCCATGGGACGCCGGGAGGTGCTGGACACCGTGAAGCGGCTGAACCGGGAGCAGGGGATCACGGTGATCCTCATTACCCACCACATGGACGAGGCCGCCCAGGCCGGGCGCGTCGTCGTCATGAGTCAGGGCCAGGCCGTCATGGACGGCACGCCCCGGGATATCTTCTCCCGGGTGGAGGAGCTGCGCGCGCTGGGCCTTACCGTGCCGGACACGGTGGCGCTGCTGTACGATCTGAAACAACACGGCTGGCAGGTGCCGCTTGACGCCCTCACCGTGGAAGAATGCGCGGACGCGGTCTGCCGCGGCATACAATGAGGCGGACGCGAGGGAAGGAAGAAGAATTTGGAACCGATTTTGCAAGTGGAACACCTGACGCATACTTACAGCGCCGGGACTCCCTTTGAAAGAAACGCGGTGGAGGATATGCATCTCACCGCTTATCCCGGCGAACTCCTGGGAATCATCGGACACACCGGCTCCGGCAAGTCCACGCTGATCCAGCACCTCAACGGACTTTTGAAGCCCACCGCCGGCACCGTCCGCCTGAACGGCCGGGATATCTGGGCCGACCCCAAAAAGATCCGGGACGTCCGGTTTCAGGTGGGACTGGTGTTTCAGTATCCGGAGTACCAGCTTTTTGAGGAAACCGTTTACAAGGATATCGCCTTCGGCCCCGGCAACATGGGCCTGCCCCGGGACGAGATCGACCGGCGGGTGCGGGAGGCCGCGGCCTTCGTGGGCGTGCCGGAGGGTCTGCTGGATAAATCCCCTTTTGAGCTCTCCGGCGGACAAAAACGCCGGGTAGCCATCGCGGGCGTGCTGGCCATGGACCCCCAGGTGCTGGTGCTGGACGAACCCACCGCCGGCCTTGACCCCCACGGGCGGGAGAGCATTCTCTCCCAGATCCGGGCTTATCACAAGGCCAAAAACAACACCGTGCTGCTGGTGAGCCACAGCATGGAGGAGATCGCCCGCAACGCCGACCGCATTCTGGTGCTGCGGAATGCCCGCAACTACATGGAGGGAACGCCCAAGGAGGTCTTTTCCCATGCTTCCGAACTGGAGGAGGCGGGACTGGACGTGCCGCAGGTCACCAAGGTGGCCGTGGAACTGAGAAAACGGGGCCTCGGCATCGACCCCGCCGTCTACACCCTGGAAGGACTGGAAGCGGAGCTGCTCCGGCTGAAGGGAGGCTCCGCCCGTGCTTAAAGACATTACGCTGGGCCAATACTTTCCGGGAAACACCTTTGTTCACCGGCTGGACCCCCGTACCAAGCTCATCGCCACCGTGCTTTACATCGTGGCCCTTTTCAACGCCAAGTGGCTGGTGACCTACGCCATTATGGCGATGGTGCTGTTTTTGTGCATCGCTGTTTCGCGGGTAAAGCCCGGCGCTCTGACGCGCGGGCTCAAACCCATCTTCATTCTGGTGGCGTTCACCGCCGTCATGAACCTCTTTTTCACCAGCGGCACCCCGCTGGGACAGGGCTGGCTTCTCGGGCACATCACCGTGGAGGGCTGCCGGGCCGCCTTTTTCATGGTGCTGCGGATCGTGATGCTGATCATGGGCACCTTCCTTCTCACCTACACCACCAGCCCCATCACCCTCACCGACGGACTGGAGCATCTGATGAACCCCTTGAAAAAGATCAAAGTACCGGTGCATGAGCTGTCCATGATGATGAGCATCGCCCTGCGCTTTATCCCCACCCTCATCGAAGAAACCGACAAGATCATGTCCGCCCAGAAGGCCCGGGGCGCCGACTTCGAGTCCGGCAACTTTCTGCGCCGGGCCAAGGCGCTGGTGCCTATTCTGGTGCCCCTTTTCATCAGCGCGTTCCGCCGGGCCGACGAGTTGGCCACTGCCATGGAGTGCCGCTGCTATCACGGCGGCGAGGGGCGCACCGCCCTCCACATCCTGCGCTATCAGCGCTCTGACGTGCTGGTGCTGACAGGCTTCCTCCTTCTCACGGCGGGGATCATTTTTCTCAAAAAGCTGGGACTTTAAAAATAAGGAACAATTTTATGCGAAATATTGCGCTGAAACTGATGTATAATGGAACTGCCTACCACGGCTGGCAGGTGCAGAAAACAGAGAGCTCCGTGTGCCAGACGCTGGAGAAGGGACTCTCCGCCGTCTGCGGCGAACGCGTCCACTGCGTGGGCTGCGGCCGCACCGACGCCGGCGTCCACGCCGAGCGCTATGTGGCCAATTTCCGCACCTCCTCCCGCATCCCGGCCGACCGCCTGCCCTTCGCCGTCAACACCCATACCCCTGAGGACATTGTGGTGACGGAGGCCATCGATATGCCGGAGGATTTCAACGCCATCGGTTCCTGCCTGAAAAAGGAATATACCTACCGTATCTACAACTCCCGCATCAAGAATCCATTTTATGTCAACCGGGCGTATTTTTATCCCAAGCGGCTGGACGAGGAACTTATGGACCGGGCCGCCCGCATGTTCGAAGGCACCCACGACTTCGCCGCCGTGCGCTCCGTGGGCACCGACGTGAAAAGCACCGTCCGCACCGTTTACTACTGCCGGGTGCAGCGCAGCGGCGATCTGCTGGAGATGAAGGTCTGCGCCGACGGCTTTTTATACAACATGGTCAGGGCCATCACCGGCACCGTCCTCTACGCCGCCGAGGGAAAGCTGCGGCCGGAGGAGATCCCTTCGATCCTGAACGCCGGCGACCGCCGCCTGGCCGGCCCTACCGCACCGCCGGGCGGACTGTATTTGACAAGACTGTGGTATGAGGATGAACGGCTCAATGGATGAATTACAATTTACTCCGGGCGATCCCCAGGAGGAACTGCCTGCCAAAAGAGTGCAGAAAAAGAAAAAGCGAAGATGGACCGCGCTGCTGCTGGCCGTCATCGCCGGCGTGCTGGTGATCCTGCTGGCGGTGTTCTGGAAGTCGCCCGCCTTCGACGCCGTGCGCCGCTCCATCACCTACCGCGCCGCCAAGACCGACGCCAGCGGCTGTACGGAGCTGTACCGCTACAGCAGCGACAGAAGCAACTGCTTTGCCGACCTGGACGACAGCCTGCTGGTGGCCTCCAATACCACCGTCAGCCTGCTGGCGCAAAACGGCAGCGCGATTTTTACCCAGAGCGTAAAATTTGCTCAGGCCGCCGTGGCCCAATGCGGAAAGACCGCCGTGGCCTATGATATCGGCGGTTCGGAGATCCTGGTATTCAACAACAAGGGCCTGGTGTCCTCCTTCACCAGCGAGGGAAAACAGGCGATTCTCTCCGTCACCGTCAACGACGCCGGCTATCTGGCCGTCACCGCCAATAAGAGCGGCTACAAGGCCGCCGTCTACGTCTACAATTCCCAGCAGAAGCTGGTCTTTGAGTTCGACTCCGCCGACCGCTTTGTCATGACTGCCGCCGTTTCTCAGGACGGAAAATATGTGGCTGCCGCCACCATGGGACAGTCCGACGGCAGCTTCCTCACCAACACCGTGATCTACCGCCTCACCAGCACCACCCCGGACGCCCAGTACGGCGCCACCGGCGGCATCGTCTACCAGATGGGGCTGTTGGACGGGCATTTCTGCGAGGTGGCCGAGGATCGGCTGGATCTCTTTTCCTCTGCCGGCAAGCTGGAGAGCAGCTATTCCTACGATGGTGCTTACCTGCGGGGCTGCTCCCTGGATGGGAACGGCTTCGCCGCGCTGCTGCTGGACCGCTATAAGTCCGGCGGACAGGGAAAACTGGTCACCGTGGACGGAAGAGGGCAGGTCATCGGCTCGCTGGACATCAGCGACGAGGTGCTGCATATCTCCGCCGCCGGGAACTATGTGGCCGTGCTTTACGCCGACCGCCTGGCCATCTACGACAAGGAGATGAACCAACGTGCGGCGCTGAGCGACATCAGTTCCGCCAAATACGCACTGGTACGCAGCGACGGCTCCGCTCTTCTGACGGGTTCTTCCGTGGCCAGCCTTTATCTGCCGTGACTTCGGAAAGAAAGGACATCACATGAAACCTGCTGTTTTTGCCGATGCGGTGATCGCACTGCTGCTGCTTTTGTCTTTGCTCGCGGGCGCCAAACGCGGTATGCTCAAAAGCCTCGCCGGCGTGGTCATTGTGCTGGCCGCCCTCTGGGGCGCCTCCCTCCTGGCCAACCGCTTTGCCGACGACGTGGCTGTCAAACTCCAGCCCGTCCTGCAGCAGCAGATCGAGCAGCGGATGCAGACGTCGCTGTCCCAGCCGTCGGCCACTGCCGCCGCCGCCTCAGGCGATGCCCGGCAGATCCAGCAGGTGCTGCGGTCCGTGGGCCTTGTGGGACAGACCGTGCTGCAGACTGCATCCGACGCGGTGAAAAATGCCACGGCCACCATGGCGCAGGCCGCCGCCGCGGGCATGGTGCATACCATCGCCTACGCGCTGGTGTATCTGATATCGTTCCTGCTTTTGTGGCTTTTGCTCTCCCTGCTGACCATTCCGCTGCATCTGGCCACCCGGATCCCCGGCCTCCACGCGCTCAATGCCATCGGCGGCGCGGTGCTGGGCATCGTCATCGGCGGATTGCTGATCTTTCTGGGCGTGTGGATCCTGCAGCTCACCGGGCTTCTGCCGACCGACAGTGCCGTGATACAGGATTCGGTCCTGCTGCGGTTCTTCGCCGAAAACAGCCCCCTCAGCGTCATCACGGCGCTGGCATGACATCGACAACCATCGGCCCTGCCGGGCCGTTACTGTGAAATACGGAGGTATACCATGCAACCTACACTTTGCTCCAGATGTAAGAAAAATGTGGCGGTAGTCTTTATCTCCCGCCTGGATGAAAAGGGACAGACCGTCAACGAGGGCCTGTGCCTCAAGTGCGCGTCCGACCTGGGATTGCCTCAGGTGGAGGATATGATGAAGCGGATGGGCATTACGCCCGAGGATCTGGACAGCCTCAACAGCGAGATGACGCAGGCCTTCGGCGGCGCCGAGGATCTGGAGAATCTGCCCGAAACACCCGAGGACGAGGATGACGAAGAGAACGGAAAAACCGCCACCTTCCCCTTCCTCAACCGCCTGTTTTCCGGCAATGCATCGGAAAAACAGGAGGAAAATCCCAGAGAACCCGCCGGCGCGCCTGCCGGCGATCCCAAGGAGCGCCGGGATAAGAAGCGGAAATTCCTGGATAACTACTGCATCAACCTCTCTCAGCAGGCAAAAGAGGGCAAACTGGACGCCGTCATCGGCCGCGAGCAGGAGATCGAGCGCGTGGTGCAGATCCTCAACCGGCGGCAGAAGAACAACCCCTGCCTCATCGGCGAACCGGGCGTCGGCAAGACCGCCATCGCCGAGGGACTGGCCCAGCGCATTGTGGCGGGCAACGTCCCCTTCAAACTGCGGGACAAGGAGGTCTACCTGCTGGATCTGACGGCTCTCGTGGCCGGGACCCAATTCCGCGGTCAGTTTGAAAGCCGCATGAAGGGCCTCATCGAGGAGATCCGCAAGCTGGGCAACATCATCCTGGTCATCGACGAGGTGCACAACATCGTGGGCGCCGG
>Ga0160425_1001296_pt1 | contig 24722 bp, 24 predicted proteins | sample BioMet8_FD_108193 | JGI IMG/M metagenome (GOLD analysis project Ga0160425, IMG submission 108193) | Microbial communities from bioreactor (seeded with sewage sludge) at Lawrence Berkeley National Lab, California, USA - Biofuel... | ecosystem: Engineered > Bioreactor > Anaerobic > Unclassified ...
GATTGCCCTTTTGGATCAGACTTATCCTGGCGTGAACGCCTTCTTCAACAGCCCGGTACGCAGTGATGGCAGTCAGAAGTGGGTTGATTTTGCCAAATCTTTCTGGCATGTGGATTGTGTCCGGACGCTGAGCACCGCTTCTTTTATGCAGCGTTACCAAAAATGGTGCCATCGACACGGATACAATTATCAACCGGATAAGGGAAAAGCAATCTTCGATACTTCCGCTGAGCTGATTGCCATGCTTCCTAAGAATGCCATGAACAAGATGCTCGTCATGCAGGGGATTGATCAATTGAATGCCGTCTCCACCATCATCGAACAGCTCAAGGCTGAGATGAATACCCTGGCCAGTGAACTTCCGGAATATCCGGTCGTCATGGCCATGCCAGGGGTTGGTCCTTCTCTGAGGCCCCAAATCATGGCCGAAATCGGTGATATCTCACGATTTTCCTCATAAAAGCGCCCTGACGGCTTTCGCCGGTGTCGATCCGGGGGCGAATCAATCCGGTGATATCGAAGCGAAGAGTAATCACGCTTCGAAGCGCGGTTCCCCGCAACTCCGCAAAGCACTCTTCATGGTCATGGACTGTCTTAATCAAAACATCACCTTTGGATGACTCAGTCTATTGTTTCATGGATAAAAAACGTTCGGAGGGCAAGCCCTATCTTGTCTATATGACAGCAGGAGCCAATAAGTTTCTGCGCATCTATTATGGACGGGTGAAGGCGTACCTTGCTTCGCTTTTGCCTGCTGAATGATTCTGCTCTTTCGTACTTTTTTCACCGACTGGCGTATATGCGGTGGCCTGTTTGTGATGCTTTTTTTCGAATCACCCTCTCTACTTTTTTTGACAATTATTTTCAATTTTTCTTGACTTTTTATTAGCAGACTCGATTCTTCTGACTGTTCTCTAATATATTTCTTAATCGCTTCTTCTGTTATATTCCCTACTGTTACAACATAGTATCCTCTTGCCCAAAATTCCTTATTCCATTTGTTTTGTAATTCTGGATGTCTGTCATAAACCATCAGTGCACTCTTCCCTTTCAAATATCCCATAAAACTGGACACGCTTATTTTAGGTGGTATGCATACACACATATGAACATGGTCGGCGCCTACCGCACCTTCTACTATTTCATCATTTTTCTACAGACATAGTGTTGTGAGTATCTCTTTTATGTCTTGACGGTTACTGCCATATAATTGTTTCTTTCGATATTTCGGAATAAATACAATATGATATTGGCATTTCCATTTGCAATGTGATAAACTCTTACTGTCCGTTGGGACTGCCTCCTATGTTTGAGATTGGCTTACGACACCTTTCCCATTTTATCGCAGGAGGCTTTCTTGCTGTCCTTCACGCTTCCGTTTACTCTATTCACCCCAGCATAGCTGAGGAATTAGGTTTTTCATTCATCGAGCATTATACTACTACATTTGATTTAATAGCGTCACTACAATTTGATTTTCTTTTAGAATTAACCGCAGGCAAATATTAAAAATATGAACTAAATAAGAATTATTATCTAATTATCTTTTTCTTTATTGTCGATATTGCATTTATTGCAATAGTATTCCTGCATAACATCAGCATTAATACATACGTAATTACAGATGAAATTATAGCAACTGGAATTCTTATATAATTGTTCGCGATAAGATGTCTCGAAATTATACAGCAAGCAACTACACCCAAACTAGAAATACTGCAAGTAATTAGGTTTTTTTTCAAATCGATAAACTTGATTTCTTTTGCAGAATAGACATAAGCAATTATGCAAGTTAGTAGCTCCGCAATAATTGTTGTGATTGCGGCACCGTTAATACCAAGGTAAGGTATAAAGATGAAATTTAACCCAACATTAACTATTGCGCTTATTAAAGTTGCTCGAAATGCATATTTTTCCTTTTTAGCCGGGACTAGAATGCATTGAGTAAACAAATATGCATATAGTGAAAAAATAGTAGCTATGCTCAGTATTTGCAAAGATCTTGTTGCTTCAACATAAGTGGGTCCTGCCAACAGCAATATTACTTCCTCACTACATAAGCATAGTCCTATTACTGCTGGCACTGCCATAAGTGTCATAGTATTAAATGCTCTCGAAAATAATGATTCGGCTTCACTTTTATCCTTTTTGTTTAATAGAATTGAAAAGCGTGGAATCATTACAGTCAAAATCGCAGATAATACATTTTTTATGACTGTATATATTCTTACAGATGTTCCATACAGACCGACTTGGTAATTTGTTGTCATAAATCCTAACATTGTAGAATCAGAGCTTACATATATTACTATCGTCAGCGAAGTAGAAAATAGAATAAGTATAGGTTTTATGTGTTTCTTGAAATTGCAATGTGCTGTAATTTTGAACTTAGTATATTTTTTCCTTATATAAAAGAAATTAAAAATATTTGCCCCGCCATTTGCAAATGTAACTATACCCGAATATAAATAAAGGTCATTAGGAGATTTTACAAACAAAAATATGGCAATTAGCGATATGATTTGTGTGATAATCGTTCTAACTGTAATTGCCAGAAAATCTTCATATATATTACAAACCCATTGCACTCCAATCAAATTAAAAGCCATTTGCATACTGAGTATTGAAATAACGATTGAATAAATATGCAATTTCGGCATTAGTGCTATCGATAACCCTAAAAAAGCATATGAAAGTATTGTTGAATATAGATTTATAGTAAAAACTTCACTAGTAAATCTCTCAAACTTCTCTGGATTATATCGATATTGTGCTCCTTCCCGTATAGCATAACTTGATATTCCAAGTCCAGCAAATAACACAAAATATGATATTATAGATGTACAAAAATTATATATTCCAACCGTTTCTACTTGCAAAACTCTTGATACATACGGAAATGTTATTAATGGAAACAAGATCCCCAATACTGTTTTTAATGTATTCAGGACTGCATTCGCCTTAATTGATGATTTATTCATATATCTCTGACCATAACTAAATAGTGTTATTCTGCTATTTGTATTCTGCTGAATTTCATTTACTGCTATATTACTTGATGAGAAAATAATTTGCAAATAACAAAATACTAGCTATTTATCTCTTAATCTCTCCGAAACAGATCACGGGTATAGACTTTCTCTTTCGCATCATCTAGAACGGGATCGTATCGGTTTGCCAATATTGCCTTGGACTGGGCTTTAAATTCCTCCAGATCATTTACATCGACTGATCCGAAAAACGTGGAACCGTCCTCAAGTGAGGGCTCGTAGATAATCACAGTAACGCCCTTCGCCTTGATCCTTTTCATGACGCTCTGGATAGCTGATGCTCTAAAGTTGTCAGAGTTGCTCTTCATTGTTAAACGTACACACCAATGACAACCGGTGTCTCCTTGGATGCGTCGTACTGCTCTGATGCTTCGTAAACTCCAGCAATTTTGAGAACCCGATCAGCAATAAAGTCTTTGCGGGTTCTGTTGGACTCAACCACAGCCTGGATCATGTCCTGTGGAACATCCTTATAATTGGCGAGGAGCTGCTAGGTGTCCTTCGGTAGGCAGTAGCCACCATAACCGAATGAATGGTTGTTATAATGACTACCAATTCTCGGATCCTAGCACACGATGTCGATGATTTCCTGTGTGTCCAGACCCTTAACCTGAGCGTAGGTGTCAAACTCGTTAAAATAAGAAACACGAACCGCTAGATAAGTATTTGCGAATAGCTTTATAGTTTCAGCTTCCGTGAGATGTGTGATCTTTGTAGGAATATTAGTAGTCCCATCTTTCCACTCCACGCGCCAGCAGCGCCGAAAACTTCTTAGCCAGCTCTTCCTGACCCTTACCGCAACCGACCACAATGCGACTTGGGTACAGGTTATCGTATAGAGCCTTCGATCCTCTCAAAAACTCCGGCCTGAAGATTATTTGTCCACACCGTACTTTTTCCGGACTGACTCTGTATAGCCCACAGGGATTGTGGATTTAATCACCATAGGAATGGTAGGATTCACCTTCAGAGCCCACTCGATTGCGTCTTCCACAACGCCGGTATCGAGGAACTGACCGACATCATCATAGATGGTAGGCGTAGCGATGATTACAAGCTCAGCGTAAGAATATGTCGCGGCTTTATCCGTAGTAGTATGAAGATTCAGCTTCCTCTTCCCTTCTTTAGCCTCCTTGAAAAACCGCTCAATCTCATCGTCCTGGATAGGGCTGATGAATTGATTGAACCGTTCTGCCCTTTTCTCCGTAGTTGTAATAGCTGTTACTTCATTCTCCTGAGCCAGAAGAACTACCAAGCTCAGTCCTACGTATCTTACACCTGCAACTGTGATTTTTATGTGGGTTCATTCCTCCGAAAATAGTAGTCCGCCATCTCGACGGTTCTTGAAAATACTTTTTAATCTCTCTGGAATAAATCTCTTGTGTATACTTTATCCTTCACATCATCTAAGCACTTATCATACCGATTCGCGATAATCGCCTGTGACTGTTCCTTGAATTTCTGAAGATCGTTGACCACGAGGCTTCCAAAGAACGTGCTCCCATCTTCAAGTGTTGGCTCGTAGATGATCACTGTAGCGCCTTTTGCTTTGATACGCTTCATGACCCCCTGTGTACTGCTCTGGCGGAAGTTATCGCTGTTGCTCTTCATCGTAAGACGGTAAACACCGACAATAACCTGATGCTCTCTTCTCGGATCATACTGAGCTGAATTTCCGTAAGCACCAGCAATCTCAAGTACACGGTCCGCAATGAAATCCTTCCGGGTACAGTTTGACTGAACAATTGCTTCGATCAAGTTCTCTGGAACATCCTGGTAATTTGCTAATAACTGCTTGGTGTCTTTCGGTAGGCAATAGCCACCATATCCAAATGACGGATTATTGTAGAAATCTCCGATTCGTGGATCCAGACTAACACCACGAATGATAGAGGTAGCGTTCAGACCTTTTACTTCAGCGTAGGTGTCTAGCTCGTTAAAATAGGAGACGCGAAGAGCCAGATATGTGTTGGCAAAAAGCTTTACAGCCTCCGCCTCGGTCACGTTCATAAAGAGCGTTTCAATGTTTTCCTTCAGCGCACCCTCCTGGAGTAACTCTGCAAAAACTTTACCAGCTTTGCAGGTCGGCTCATCTTCAGGATCTCTTCCCACGATGATGCGGCTCGGATACAAATTGTCGTAAAGAGCCTTGCTTTCCCTCAGAAACTCTGGTGCAAAGATGATATTCCGGCCAACCTCACCATATACTTTTTTATATTTCTCCCTGGTCTTCTTCGTGTAACCAACCGGGATAGTACTCTTGATTACAATGAACGGATGATCTTCTTTGCTCTTCAACTTGTTAGATTCGAAAACCATATCAATAGCCTGCTCAACATATTGGGTATCAAAGAAATTCCTCTTCGAATCGTAGTTCGTAGGCGTAGCTATGATAACGAAATCTGCAGAAGAATATGCTGCAGCTCCATCCAACGTGGCCGTTAAGTCAAGGTTCGAGTTTTTCCCATCAGCCGTCTTGCCTTCTGTGAGATACCGTTCAATCTCATCGTCCTGGATCGGGCTGATCTTATTGTTGATCTTATCAACCTTTTCCTTAACCACATCAACGGCAACCACATGATTGTGCTGTGCCAAAAGAGTTGCCAGAGATAAGCCCACATAACCGGTGCCAGCAACAGCGATGCCATATTTCTTCTGTGTTTTACTGTTTATCATGATTTTCTCTACCAGTCCTTTATTATTATTCTATATTCGCCTTATCAAATCGATCATCACATGTTACAGTCTTGCACAGAAATAGAAGCAATAAAAAAGATCCGGCGAATTCCGGATCATAGCTCTATTATTGTGCTTTAACAGCACTTATAGAACTCTTTGTACCATTCAGCGAATCGCTTTAATCCAGTTCGCAAATCTATGCTCGGCCTGTAACTGTAATCACGCTCCAGAGCTTCTGAATCAGCGTAGGTTACAGGAACGTCCCCTGGCTGCATTGGAACAAGTTCCTTGTGAGATTCAAAATCGTAGTCAGCCGAAAGGACCTTAGCTCTGATCAACTCTTGCTGAAGAATATCTACAAAGTCAAGAAGATTTTCTGGCCGTCCACCACCAATGTTGTAAATCTGATACGGAGGCAGCGGTAATCCATCCTCACCTTTCTTTCGATCTGGGCTTCCTTGCATGACCCTCACAACGCCTTCGACAATATCATCTACATAGGTGAAGTCACGCTTACAGTTTCCGTAATTGAATATCTGAATCGTCTGACCAGCTCTGAGCTTATTAGTAAAATCGAAATAAGCCATGTCTGGCCGCCCTGCCGGGCCATAAACGGTAAAAAACCGCAGACCAGTGGAAGGTATATTATAGAGCTTACTATAAGCGTGAGCAAGGAGCTCGTTGCTCTTCTTCGTGGCTGCATAGAGAGATACAGGATTATCAACCTTATCATCCGTGCTAAACGGCACCTTTTTGTTGCCACCATAAACAGAAGATGATGAAGCGTATACCAGGTGCTCAACACCTGTAGCTCCACCGTCGTAACTATGACGGCATGCCTCCAGGATGTTATAGAAACCGATCAGGTTTGACTCTATATATACATCGGGATGAGATATGCTGTACCTCACACCTGCCTGGGCAGCAAGGTTCACAACAATTGACGGATGGTATCGTTCGAACATATAATCTATGGTCTTCTTGTCCGCGATGTTGCCACGTATAAACTTCCATGATGAACTGCTCTTCTTGCCGGCTTCGTCAAGCTGGCTTAATCGCCACTCTTTGATTCTGACGTCATAGTAGTCGTTCAGATTATCGATTCCAACGATTGTTGAACCAGTCGTATCAGCCAGTAACCTCTGCACTAAAAAACCGCCAATGAAACCGGCGGCTCCAGTTACAATAATTGATTTATTGTTAAGTGAAATTTCAAACATATTATGAAAATTCTCCCATCACTTTCAAACTCAAAACAGCTATAACAAACTAATGTGACTTTCATCGATAATATGATTATATTAACTATTGAGTTATACGGGTATCTTTATTAGTGTCCCAAGTTCATAATCATACTCATCTTTCCTAAATGGGACAAAACCACTATTAGGTGTAAATGTTAACTCAGAAAAAAACACTTTCCCATTTATTTGGTACAAGTCAACACGAAGGAAAGGCAATCCTTCGGAGAGTTTTCTGCAATAACTAATCATTTCATCAAAGCATTCTGGTTTTGGTGGTAAAACTCTGAACGGAGTGTAGTCGCTTCTTTCGTATTTTGCGATTTCCCAATTCATTGTAACAAAGCTAATATGCGCAGTTGTATGGTTTTCCAACCCTTTTGACAAATATAGGAACTTCGGTTCTCCATTAAAACAAAAGAATTTATAATCGGTCAATCCATCTTCCGTATTTTGATCTTCACTATTGTCGCTCATATACTCCTCTGCAAGAATTCTGGGTTTTACATTCTTATATGGCCATTCTCTTGCCTGCCAATAATAGTTTCTGTTTAAACTACTATTAATTTGCTTTCTGGCGGAATTTGTGTCCAACGTTTCTTTATTCTTGCATATATATAGTCCACCACTATCGTGCGTACACTTTAAAACAAAAGAATTTGGCAAAGAGTCAAAATTGATATCATTAAAAGAGTCCCAAACCCCTAGTGTTGGAATAATATGTTCTTCACCAATTATACTCGCCACATACTCTTTCGCTTTGTATTTGTCAACCATTTTGGTATATTTTGGGTTGTGATCATATATTTTTAACCACTGTAGTTTTTCATTAAAAGTCTTTGGCGATTTTAAATATAGCTTTTTTCTTAGAAGCAGAAAATACATTATTTTTATATATGTTTTGTCTGAAAGAGGCCGCCCTAACAGGGAGAATATTCTAATTGTTTCCATGATTACATATCCTTAATTGAAGTAAATTATTTATCTGTTTTACTTAAATCCACATTCCACATGTTTTCTGGTGTTGTGTATTTTATATTGTCCATTCTACCGATGATACCATCGATGCATCCTATAACTCCATATTTAGGATATATCATTTCATTAAATCTGAACCTAATGATTTTCCCAATTAAAATTCCTGTATTCAGAAAAAACAGCTTAGCCCAAATTTTTCTGGCTTTTTTGATTCCATAATGTTTTTTTGCTATATATATGGTATTCCGCGGAATAAGATAATTCATGTATGGCAAACGACGTGTCTGACCTTTTACGTTCTCGTGCTGATGCCAGGCTATAGCCTTCTTTGTCACAACATTGTGATAACCAATTTTATGCACTCGCAACGCCATATCTAATTCATCTGAATACATAAACAGTCTTTCATCTTCAAGTCCTATATCTTGGTATAGTTTTGGACTGGCCATGTTAAGTCCACCCGGCACTCCATCAACGGTTAATTGTTCTTCGGATATATCATTAATAGGTATTCCTGCATACATATGTTTATAACTAAGATCTTCTGTAATCTTACAACCATAGTTTTCGACAATATCGCTATTTTTTTTCAACAAAATAGGCGCAACAAATCCACACCCTTTTTCATTTTGAATCACATTATACATTTCCGATATTGCATTTTTTTCCAATTTAATGTCTGCATCTATTAGCAAAATAGCATCAGCATCGCTATTTTTGATTATGTATTTTATCCCTTCATTATAAGCCGCAGTTACTCCACCATTAGTTTCACGATGCAGAATAATTGAATCAGGAAATGCTTTTTTTACTATGCCAGTATATTCTTGCGTAGAAGCATTATCTACAATTACATGTAAATATATATCCGATTTGTAATCACTATAATAGCTTATCCATTTACTGAATTTATGGTAGTCATTGTATGTAACTGTTATGCTGGCAACTTTCATCTGATTTTCTCCCTCTTTATTAATTAAATTACTATATGTAAAAACAGTACATTGATTATTATTTAGCCATTGTCTCCATCATAACAGTGCAAACCACACTACGTGTTTCTCTTGATAACATCTAACTCTAAAGATAATCTTTTCTTTTTATGTATTTTTTATTACCTAGTTAAGAACTGATGTCCCATACCTACTCTTTCACGCCAATAGTCCAACAGATCGTGCATCGTCTTTTCAAACGGAATCTCCTGTTCCCAACCAGTGTGGGCTTTAAACTTGCTACAATCAGGAATCTGAAGATCTGCATCGATCGGACGAAAACGTTCTGGATCAGTTTCAACTTTTAGTTGATCCTTTATTGTGCTGTAAGAAATCAAAGTATTCAGTGTATCCCCAACTTCACATGAATAAGAGCCGCCAATGTTGTAGTATTCACCAGGAATGGAATTAACAGTAACAAGCATATAATACGCACGAACTGCGTCTCGGACATCGGCATAAGTCCTCATAGACTTCAAATTACCAACCTTGATAACTGGCTCGATAAGGCCTTTTTCAGCCATAGCAATCTGCTTCGCAAAGGTCGACTCGTGGAAAACATCACCACGGCGAGGACCAGTATGCGTAAACATACGAGTTGTCATAACCGTCATACCATATGCATCAGCATAGTAGCGTCCAAGGAGATCAGTACCGACTTTTGAAATAGCATAAGGACTGGCAGGATCAAACGGGCACTCTTCATTAATACCGCCCTCTGGAATCTTGTCAGCAGCAATCTTTCCAAATACTTCTGAAGAAGCACAAACATGGATGACGGGTTTGTAATCACTATCCTTTACCATTTCAAGGTGAATAGCTTCGAGCAAACGGCAAGTTCCAATGATATTTGTGTTTAACGTATCGATGGGAGCCGTGAAAGATGTCAGTGGATAGCTCTGAGCAGCTAAGTGGAACACATAATCAGGCTTTATCTTCTGAATAGCAGTAATCAAAGACATTTCATCATTAAGGTCAGCATACTCGAAGAACACTCTATCCTTCTTGTTTGCTCTATCCAACAAATGTTCAACATTATCAAGAGGGCTTCTCCAACGGCAGACACCATATACATCCCAATCCGTATTTGCTAATAGATAGTCAGTCAGATGACTTCCAACCATTCCTGTAACACCAGTAATCAATGCCTTTGTACTCATATTCTTGTTCCTTCCATCTGTTTTTGAATTTTTTCTGTAAATGTGTTGTCTTCAATAATTCCGAGTTTACGAAGATAGAGACTCTGCATCTGAGTGATTCGTGGTCTGTTCTTGTAGAAATCGTCTCTAGGTCTTGAGATAATATAGTGGAGTCGATTATTATAAATACGGTTTAGTTCATCAGCCATTCGTACTCTGCTTACCAATTCTTTACCGCCAACACAGAGTACCTGAGATTCATATTGCCCCCAATTCATAGAAAACCACTGCACTACATCAACAACATCCTTAACAACAATTACGTTACGATAAAATGGATGGAAGATGTCTGCGGTTTCGCCTGACTCAATGCACTTCAGACAATATGAAATAAAGCGATCCTTCTGACTTGCAACGTAAGAGAGGCGAATTGCTTTAAAATTTGCTTCCCCATGAAATTCATCTTCAACGTGTTTCTTCATACGACCATATGGAGTCTCTGCCATCGTAGCTGATTCCTCGTTATAGATCTTTCCTGGAATATTCCCAAAAGTGGCATCAGAAGAGAAGAACAGAACCCTACAGCCTCTCTTTATTGCTTCATGAATGAAATACTCCGTCCCTGTAACATTGATTGACCAGCATAAATCAAAATCTGTAGTACACTTATCAGGACCCGATATTGCCGCGGCGAAAATTACGAAATCAATATCAGCAAGAGAATCGTAAATAAACTTTTCTGCCTCCTGCAGATTCAAATACTCATCAGCGCTTTCGGTCTGGTCAATCTTAAGTATCTTCTTTACAGTTGAATCATGCTCAAATCTATCCAATAAAAAACCGGCTATATAGCCGGAACTACCCACTAATGCTATGTTCAAACAATCTTACCTTATCCTTTCTCTCTGAAGAAGTGATCTTCCAACATTAAACACCAGCAATGATAGATTGGAAGGTGCAGTTCCTGAATCATGTATGTCTCAGTCTCAGGGGCTTTTACTACTACATCAGCTACTTCAGCAAGCTTTCCACCTTTAGCTCCAGTAAGACCTATTACCTTGATGCCAGAGGCACGGGCTACGACTGTTGCATTCATAATATTCTTACTATTACCGGACGTGGAAATACCCAAGAAAATATCCCCAGGTCTTCCATATCCAAATAATTGCTGTGCAAAGACTCCGAGACCATCCACATCATTGATATAAGCTGTTGTCAGTGCTTCGTGTGCTACAAGAGGTATCGCCATCAATCCTCTCTCCAAATTCCTGCTAAGCTGTTCACCTATCTCCGGGTCAATAGTTTTCAGCTTCTCTGCGTATGCAGGTTCCACAGGTCTTGGGGTCTTGAACCTCTTCATGAGCTCACCAGCAATGTGTTCCGAGTCGGCTGCAGAACCACCGTTGCCAGCAATCAGAAGTTTGTGATCAGCCGCATATGCTTCTTCCATAAGAAGATAGGCATCAATAATAGACTGTTGAACAGATGCTAGTTTTGGATATCGACTAATCAACAAATCAATGTGTTTTTGAATCTTCCATTCTAAATTGTTTCTCACTTTTCACTCTCCTGAGGTACGTAATCCTCTGGTTCATAATGGACAACACGTGACCCACCATTCTCGAAATTAAATGGTATATAAAGAAGGTCTTTCATAGCCTCCATTACAGCTTCCTGCCTTTCAGGCTGAACATAAAATACAAGGAAACCGCCACCGCCTGCTCCAAGAAGTTTTCCTCCAAGTGCACCAGCCTGAATTCCTTTCTTATATAACTCATCAATGTGTTCTGTTGATACCGCAGATCCCGTGCCACGTTTCAGATTCCACGTGTAATCAAGTATGCTACCAAAGTCATCTAGATTGCGAGTCTTATCCGTTAAGACCGCTTCTGCTTCATCCACAAGATTCAACATTTCAACAAGCAGTTTAATCTTTTTTTCCCTAGTCTCTGACGTTGCAGCATTAGCCTTTTGAATATCCGAAGACATTCTTGTAAAACCAGTAAAGAACATCAAAAGATTATCATTTAGCTGCTGCTTTCTCTCCGGACTTATGATTATCGGCCTAACATCATAACTGCTATTACGAAAATCAACACGGTTCAAACCTCCAAAAGCAGCAGCTATTTGATCCTGCCAACCACCGGCTTCCCGGCAGAGGTCACGCTCAACATAAATCGCCTGATCAGCCAATTTCCTCTTATCTGCATATTTACCTTTAAGACAATAAAATGCATTCAGGAGCCCAACTGCAAATGAAGAAGATGTCCCGAGACCAGAACGTGCTGGAAGATCTGCATCATATGTCAAACGAAGTTCATGCATATCTAACATCTTCATAGCATTACGGATTAATGGATGCTGAATCTCCTCATACGAATTTACATACTCCATCTTCGAATATGTAATGTGAGTCTTCCAATCAAAAAAGCGAGGCAAATGCCTCACCGTCACATAACAATATTTATCAAATGTAGTTGATAAAACTGCTCCACCGTGTTCATTAAAGAACTCTGGCATATCAGTTCCGCCCCCCAAAAACGACATACGGAACGGTGTTTGTGTAATTATCATTAATTGCTCCCTTTTATTATAGATATCGAATATTTATATTTAATAGCTCTTACAAAAAATCAACTACTTCTTCGTTTAGAAAGCTTAATTGTAACTAGTCTTAATAGTAGCCAAGCTGCAATTGGAGAAGATAATAATTTAATGATTTCAATATTTCCATCCAGAAAATATCCAGAAAATATTGTGTAGGCAAAATAAATTGAAATAAATACATTACACCTATCGTAGTAGCTATACTTTTCGCCTTCAGCAACAACCTTTAGCTTGTTAGTATATATTGAATGCATACTAATGCCAAAGATAATAATATAGAATATACATATAATTATCCACATTGGTAAACCATACAATAAACTAATAATAAAAATTGGTGCAGCAGATCCTGTATGTGCATTCTCAGGATAACCAATAATAGTTTTTGTATAAAACCTATTAGCCCTAACTCCTGAATCATTTATCATAGACATTATATAGTTGTTAATTGATAGCCTATATGAATTGGAATTTATATAATCAATAACACTACAGCCATCGAATAAGCCTACTATTCGACTCGTAAACAAGCCAATAGGGTCAAACTTGCTAAGTTTTACAATATTTGTAACTCCAAATATCACGACAATAATTGCCAAAATACATATCAATAGTGGTATATGTTTTTTTGCAAAAGCAATTGTCTGTTCTGATTCAATTGTTAATGCATATATAACAGTTAAGATTAGGCCAGAAACTATATAATATCTTGTCCCGGATAATATCCCTGGGACTGCATATATTAATAATCCAAAAAAAATCAGAAAAACACTTCTAACTGAAAGCCCGAATTGCATTGAACGGATAACTAGATTTGCTAGGCCAAAAAAGCATAGGCCAAACAAGAAATATGACAATACACCATTTATTGTTCCCTGCCTATAGTAATAATTCAGCAAAGAGAATATAATCATCCATATTATAGGATGCTTATAAAATGTATTTTTTTTATAAAGATCATTAATAACTGAAACTTTGGATCCATATATGCTAATAGATACTCCTTCAGTAGCTTTAAGTATAATTGTTCCAATCAGTAAAAAAAGTGATGCGAATATGAAATACTTTTCTATAATACTTAGGTCATTAAACATCCATTTTCCAAAATATTTATTGTATCGAGCAGCAATTATTGAAGAAGGTGAAACAACAGCGAGAAACAGTTGCATAGGAGCTACTAATATATAATAAAGGTTCAATATTTCAATTGATAATGTCCTTGAATATATAAAATTAATTGCTAACGCAAATAAGGCAGACAAAGTCGCAAATAAAAGTGATATTCGAAATCCATAAAACATGGTGGATATAAGTGAAGCGCCTATTAGTACAATCAAACAAATATTGATGACTTTATGATATTTAATGTTTAGGTTACCGTGTATATTATGCATTAGCTTCCGTTCCTTTATTAGGCATTATATTCTAAGACTATCAAGCTTTTTGTAAAATGATATACGCTTATCCTGTAGTTTACTGCTTCTAAACTCATAAGCGATATTGATATTCTTTCTGCTTAAGTTAGTCATTATCTCTGGATTAGAAATAAGCCTAATGATAGCATTTGAAAAATCTTGTGCCGAATCACTGTTAAATAAATACTCTCTATCAACTATCTCAGGAATACCGCATACAGGAGATGATAGAACGGGCAACCCCATAGCCATAGCTTCTAAAACAACTCGAGGTAATCCTTCAGCTTTTGTAGGGAAAACAAATATATCAGCATTTTTCAAAGCCCCCCTAACTGCATCACCGCTAGATAATCTTCCAGTAAATACAACGTTTGAACTAATACCCAATTCGTTTGCATAATGTTCAAACTCGGATTTTAATGGGCCATCCCCTACAAATATTGTACGGATATTGTAGCCTTTATCTAAGACAATTTTTGTTGCTCTTAACAGAGTGATGTGTCCTTTTCCATATCCCGAGAAGGAGTTTGCAACATGTATAATTGTATATTGATTTTTTGTTGTATATATTCTCATAGTTCCAAATTTATCATCTGGCAATTCGACTGAAGAATATGAGGATGTAAAGTATAGCGATTCTTCTTTGTTTTGCTTAGTTGCAATACAAGGATACCTCTTTTGCAAATAATTTAAAGTCACATATGATACGCCATTAGCGTGTAGGCAAGCGGATTTTAGACTTTTAGTCCAGACTAGCCGTAATACTGGACGGTATATTGTATTGATCGTTCCTTTAGAGAAATATTCCCATGGATCAACAACAACCTCTAAGACATAAGGTTTCTTGGTTTTTCTGTATAACCTTTCTGTTATATTAGCAACAACTCCTGGAACCCGGATAATTGCAGCATCTGATTCGGATACATATTTATTAATTAATTTTCGAGTAATATAATGGACTTTGATATGTTCTATCAAGCCTCTTGATTCAGGAATAGGAAGAAAAGTGACTCCATTTCCGCTCGCAATTTTACAATTAGATGGAATATTTTCAGTTGAGGAAATCCTGGCTATTACCCATATATGTTTAAATACATTTAAATATCTTGAGTAAAATCTATAATCAAAAACAGATTCTGAATAAACTATTCCATTCTTGTTTCTGTAATAATGTCCATCCGCAACTATTAATACTCTTTTTTCTTCCATCTATCTCAGTCCTTTAATATTTTCATATACTCTTTTTCAATATTAGAGTCACTATACAGCATCAAAAATCTCTCTCTTTGGACCCTATATGATTCTTTATAATTCATATTTTGCTGGTTGCCATGATTATCTATTATTACAGAGAATAATTCATCAATACTTGAGAATAACAAAAACAAACATGGAAAGTCTCTCGCATAATACTCAAGAGTATTACCACTTTTTAACAGTACGATTTTTGAGGATGCAATAGCATCAAACAATACCCCACTAGTTCTATAATTATAACTACTATCATACGGTATCAGTACATAATTACTATTGTAAAAACATGCCTCATATTCTGTCCTTTCGAGTTGATAATCATAAACCTCAAGATTACCAATTTTCTTATTGTAGTATCCCTTGATTTTAATCAATGCTCCCGGGGTATTTTCCCCATAATATTCTACCAACTGATTTATGAATAATTTCGAATTACTATTACTCGGTGCAAACACTATGTTATCATTGTTTTTCTCTAAAGTTTTAGTAATAGGAATTTCCATTACACTCATTGGATGATGTAAAATATATGTTCTATTTTTATTTTTTATCACCTCATCAATGAACTGATTAAAATATTGTTCTAATAAACATATTTTTGCATTCTTATTCAAGATCTTCCAAAATGGCCTTGTAAATTTATGTTGTTCGCTATAATACAATGCATGATCTATGAATGCAAAATGCACTTTTGTGAATTTAGTCGCTAATGAAAATGAAATGATGTCTATAGAAGAAAAAATAACCAGATCGTAATTATTCTTCTTTGCTAAATTTAAAACTTCTTTTATGTTTCGAAGCTGTCCAATTCTAAATTTAATAAAATATGAAATGCGACTTTTATGTTCTATCGTATTTGGAAATAAGTTTCCTTTGAATGTATATAATTTGTTGATGGAGATGCTGCTTTTTTCTAAATAATCTTTTCTGAATATTGCATCCACTTTACAAATATTAGATAAAATTCTTAAGTTGTTTTTATTATATTGTGTGTGATGTCCAAAACTAATCGAATCCGCGTAAAGTACTTTCATTTTATAAATCCTTTTATCTCTTGCGCCAAATAAAATTATTAATGATTTCGCAATAACTTTGGATTATTTTTACAACTTTTGTGCTCACATTTCTATCTATATATCCTAGAACATCATTCGAATCATCTCCATTAGCTTTCATTTGTGTAGCCAGATTCACTGCCTGAAGGACTGATTCTGTTGTAATTGAGCCAATAATAAATACCCCTTTGTCGATAGCCTCAGGTCGTTCTGTACTCGTTCTTATGCTCACAGCTGCAAAATGAAAGTATGCTGATTCCTCAGGGACAGTCCCTGAATCAGAAACAACACAAAATGCGTTCTGCTGCAGATGGTTATAATCAAAGAAACCCAGGGGCTTGTGCTGTATCACTCTTTCGTCAAACCTAAAGCCACGCGCCTTTATGAACTTCTCAGCTCTTGGATGACAAGAATAAAGAATTGGCATATCATATTTCTCAGCCATTGCATTTACTGCTGTCATAAGACTCATGAAATTTGATTCAATATCGATATTCTCTTCACGATGCGCCGAAAGAAGAATGTACCTATTCTTCTGAAGTCCAAGTGCTTCCAATACGTTGCTTTCGTTAATCTTATCAATCACGCCATCCAATACCTCTGCCATCGGTGATCCAACCACATATGTGTATTCAGGCTTAACCCCCGTATCGAGGATATAGCGGCGTGCCTGCTCGGAATAGCAGAGGTTAATATCAGAAGTTACATCTACAATACGGCGAATCACTTCTTCCGGAAGATTTTCATCCTTACAACGGTTCCCTGCTTCCATGTGGAATACCGGTATCTTCAATCGCTTAGCAGAGATTACAGAAAGGCAACTGTTGGTATCGCCGAGAACGATAATCGCATCAGGTTTTACATCGGCCATCAGCTCGTAGGACTTACTTATTACATTTCCCATCGTCTGGCCTAAGTTATCTCCGACAACCCCCAAATAGTAATCAGGAGCACGAAGACCTAGTTCTTCAAAAAACACTTCATTAAGTGTGTAATCATAGTTTTGCCCTGTATGGACAAGAATATTCTCGAAATACTTATCACATTTCTTGATAATCGAAGACATCTTGATTATTTCAGGCCTGGTGCCCACGATTGTCATTAGTTTCAATTTACTCATTCTATTGTTCTTCTCCTTGTACAGGACACGTGTTTCCTATATTTATTAAATAGTATCGAGTGTGCACTGTTATATTCACAGCACATAATGCGGATACAGATCTTTATGTTTGATCGTCCATTCGGCAAGTTCTCTGACCATATCCTCATAATCAGGGATTAAGTAACCAAAGTCAAAATGCATACGCTTGAGGCTCTTATCAGCATTTACACCTTCTACAGGAGTAATTATATCCTTGCCATCTCTGAAGTATTTATCAAACAGTTTTAGTAGCTCGCATTTTGAAATGCTATGGTCTGGCACAGTATTGTATAAACCATGTGCCTTCTCTTTAGCTGCAGCTTCCATCGTCTTGGCGAGCTGAAGAGTTGTCTGCCCTGTCCACATAGCTTTGGTAAAACCGTTCAGCCTATGTTCTGCTTCGCCTGCGGTACTTTTCATAAACCAGTTGAGAAGTCCAATTCCATTCGAATTAATATCAGGGCCAACGATTGAGTTACGAAGTGTAATGTTCTTATCATCCTCAAGTTCCCCGAGGGCCTTACTCCTGTCATAAAAGGTTTCTCCATCACAAAAATCTTCTTCTGTATACTCTCCGCGTTTTCCTGAAAACACACAGTCTGTACTCATATGAATAACCTGAGTATCAGTCCCATCGGTGACATCAGCTAAAAAATGTGGAAAATAGGAGTTTAAAAAAGTTGCAAGGGCTTTCTTTTGCTCTGCGAACTGGTTAAGAATACCTATACAATTAATTACTGAATCAAAGTGGCCTTCCTTAATTATCTTGCGAAGACTTTCTGTGTCACGAGCATCTCCTACAACGTTATTTACCAAATTTGATTTTTCCATGGCGAAACCAAGAACATCATGTCCCTGTTCTTTTAGATAAAGGCTTATAATATGACCAGCCATCCCATTGCAGCCTAGCACGAAAAACTTCATTTTACACATTCTCCATATTCTTGAGTTCTTCCTGTATATACTCTGTAATCAAGAGTTTCTTTACCATTCCATCTACATCGAGTTTGTTCGTATTATGGCTTGTGTAGGACTCATCAGCCTCTGTCTTGACGGTCCCCTCAATAAAGAACTTATCATAATTAAGATCACGGGAATCGGCGGCTATACGATAGTACTCACCCATATCTTCTGCTCTGAGCATTTCTTCTCTTGTTACAAGCGTCTCATAGAGCTTTTCGCCATGACGAGTTCCTATGATTTGGGTACCGGTATCTCCGAAGAGCTTCTGAACAGCCCTGGCAAGATCCTCTATCGTACAAGCGTCCGCCTTCTGGACGAACAAATCCCCAGGGTTAGCATGCTGAAAGGCAAACATTACGAGAGCAACTGCCTCATCTAGGTTCATCATGAAGCGAGTCATACTCGGGTCAGTAATAGTTATCTCGTGGCCATTTCTGATCTGCTCCCGAAAGAGGGGTATGACAGACCCTCGGCTGCACATAACATTACCGTAACGTGTACAAGAAAGAATCGTCCCACGCTCTGCTGCAACCCTTGCATTTGAGTAGATAACGCGCTCCGCCAGCGCCTTGGATATACCCATAGCGTTGATCGGATAAGCTGCTTTGTCTGTACTAAGCAAAACAACGCTTTGAACTCCATAATAAATCGCAGAGTGGACAACATTGTCTGTGCCTTCCACATTCGTCTTGACTGCCTGCATCGGAAAGAACTCACAAGACGGGACTTCTTTGAGTGCAGCGGCGTGGAAGATGTAATTAACACCATACATAGCATCATCTACGGAACTTCTATCTCTGACATCGCCAATATAGAACTTTACTTTGGCCGCATCATCAGGATGGTTTGCCTGGAGTTCATGACGCATATCATCCTGTTTCTTTTCATCACGAGAAAATATGCGGATTTCTTTAATATCCGATGTCAAAAAATGCTTCAAGACTGTATGCCCGAAGCTTCCTGTACCACCAGTGATCAGCAGTGTTTTATTTTCAAATACCGACATTATTTTATTCTCCTAACATTTGTGAGTTCTACTTCAAGTTTCTTCATGAAGATATCCTTGGCAAAGTTCTGCCGGAAGTATTCCCTACCTTTTTCTCCGCAAGAGGTATACTTCTCTGGATCCTCGATGAATGACCTCATGGCTTTTGCAAGCCCTTCAATATCACCGGCATTCACACAGATACCACAATTCGATTCATCTATGATGACCTTTGCAGATCCGTCAATCATACCAATAATGGGTTTGCCAGCGGCCATATACCCCTGTACTTTAGAAGGCAGCGTCAGACCAATCGCACTGTCCGCATTCAACGATACTAAGCACACAGTGGCAAGCTTGTAATACTTTGGCATTTCCTCAACCGGTCGCCTGCCATAGAACTGAACTATATTTTCAAGATGATGCTCATTCACAAACTGCTTCATCTCCTCCAGCACAGTACCATCACCAACGAAATGTACTTTGAATCCAGGTACATCTTTAATCATTTCAACTGCCTGTAAAACCGCAATGAGGTTCTGAGCCAGACCAAGATTTCCAAGGAATACAAAATTGACTCCATTGCCGTCTTCAGGAGTGAAATCTTGTGTCAGATAAGTCTCATCTGCAAAAGCAGGAATATAGGTGATCTTGCTTCTGTCGAGACCATGCGTCTTAACCAGATAATCGATAAAGCTTGTAGACTGGGCAATAATACGATCTGCAGAGGAATAGATGTTTCTGCTTATCTTCTTGGCTAACTTAAAAGCTGGATTGTTTTCATCTTTCACATACATCTTCATGGATTCTGGCCAGATATCACAGCAGTAAAGGATCATTGGAACACGATGCTTTTTAGCGTACTTAATACCTGCATAAGCCATTGTTACTGGTGAAAGCTGATATACAAGAACACAGTCAAAAACGTTATCAAGCTTAGAAAGTGCACCAACTGATAAAAAAGCATATGAACCATAGTTCAGCGCAAGCCGTACAGCTCCATTCTGCCTTCCAATTTCATCGCAGCGGATCACATGCACACCATTGATAACTTCATCACGTTTCTGACCGTGCTTGTATTCCTCGGGGATAATACCTGTCGGATAGTTTGGCAGACCAGTCAGCACGGTCACTTCATAACCATCCTGAACCATTTCCTCGCAAATCGGAGTGATCTGAAAGTTCTCGGGATAATAATACTGGCAGACCACAAGAATCTTATGGTGGGCAGCGCTTTTCTCGCTTCCGTTACCGGTCTGATACTCATCTTCGCCTTGAATAGGCATCCAATCTACACCCTCTGTATCAAAACGGCAGCCTTGTTTCTTCATCTCCCCGGTACTGCCCTCAACCACACCTTCTTCATTAGCCACAGAAGATATCGTTCCGAAAAAGCACTTGATATCGAAGAGCAGTGCCTTCAGTCCACCCTTTTCGACCTCAGTAACATAATCGCCATCAAGCTTTGCCTTATCAGGAATCTCCAACTCGTCGCGACCATTTATCTGAGCCCATCCTGTGAGTCCAGGAGTGCCATTATTAGCGCCCCACTTGTCACGTTCTTCGACAAGGTCATCTTGATTCCAAAGTGCCGGACGAGGTCCAATGATAGACATATTTCCAACGAAAATGTCCCAGATCTGGGGCAGCTCATCAAGTGATGTTTTGCGCAAAAAACGACCAACTCTCGTAATGTACTGCTCGGGGTTATCCAGGAGATGTGTGGGCGTGTCATGGGGCGTACTCATTCTCATGGATCTAAATTTATGTAATTTAAAGAAGTGTTTATCTTTACCTACACGCTTCTGCGTAAACAGCACTGGACCGGGATCATCAATTACGATTGCGAGAGAAATTATCCCGTACACAGGAGCAAGAATTACTAAACCCCCAAATGAGAGGAATTTATCTATTACTGGTTTCCAAACTCTTTCATACCCCGATGCCTTATGCTGTTTTACCGACGATTTCTTAGAAGAATCATTCTGTAAATATTGATTACCATCATCAATATTCTTTGCATCCTTTTCTTTGCTTTTCTTTCCAACTATATGAAGAACAACAAATGCTCCGGTAAGAACACCTGCTGTAATTAACTCAATCTTCCTAAAGTTCTTTTTACTCATGATCTGTTCTGTTCTCCCTCGATAGATCTGTTGTCTGCATAATAAAACAGCCTTATTATTAAAACAAAAGATTCGTGATTCTCTATTGACAGCATGACCGTTTGGTCGTATGTTGTGTTTAACGTCCAATCGTACGCAATCTAAATAATCCACCCTGGCATAGGAGGTAGCTGATTATCAAAATTAAAAATATTACTACTGTACCAAAATGTACTATTTCCGAGAAAACTCGAAAAACTATCAAAAACTCTGTTTAATTACTCTCCCCGGTCTCGGTTTAACTACACCAGCCGGTGGCTGTGTAATAAATAGCCGGGAATATACGTCTGTGTTTTACACTATAAAAAATCACTATCGAAAAAAATCTGGTATTTTGGCTAGATTTGACAATTTCAAGGCCGTTTACGCTGCTAAAAGAGCAGATTTTTGGTTATGTTTCAAAGCGTATTGATGCAGGTTCGTTGTGCCGATGTTATTGCCGTTGAAGCTGATACAGTTACAGTCGCCAAAAGTGCCGGTTTGCTTTCCTTTATAGGTCGCTTCTAGGCTTCCTGCTGCGTCTTCGATGATTTTTGCTCCGTGTGCATCACACACGGCTTTCAGTTCATTGATTTTTCCCGGTGTGCCGTAAAGATGGACGACGATGACAATCTTGACATCCGGATAAAGCCCAAAGGCTTTTTCCAATGCCACAGGGTCCCTGTTCCAAGTGTCATACGCGGTGTCGATAAAGACGGCTTCGCCATTTTCATAGGCAACGGGGTTGATGGTGGCGTCAAAGGTCATGTCGGAACAGAAGACCTTATGGCCCTGTACGGCTCCGGTACCGGCTCTTGGCTACCAGTAGAATGTTCTCCGGCGAGCTTCATGACAAGGTGCAGGGCTGCGGTACCACAGGAAAGGACCACGGCGTATTTGCATCCTACTTTTTGGCGATGGCTTCCTCGCAGGCGTTGATGTTGACGCCGACGGTTGACATCCAGTTGGTGTCAAAGGTTTCTTTCATATAGGCCTGTCCGGCCCATGTATGGTCGGGCTGGTCAGCCAGACTTTGTTTTTAAATGGTTCGATTTCTTTGATTTTTTCTGGAATGAACATGTTTTCTGCTTTTCCTTTTATAGATGATGGTATTTCCATCATGTGCTTTTTAATAGATTTCTACTATTTATAATTTAGAGCGTGCTTCGCCATTCACAGACCCGGTTTTTTAAAACCGCTGCCTATGTTTTAGCCCACATCTGTTCCCCACCTTCCCCCCGCTGCCCCATAGCATACGGTATTCCAGTGGCTACTTGTCTCTAAATCTCAACCTTGCTTTTCTGTTTCTTCTTGCTTCTGTACAATCTCAATTCCCACATGGATCACGCTGTTCCCCAGCATCTCCGACCGGATCATGGCCTTCCGTTTATGGAAGTTGAAGCCGATGATCTCACCTTCAAAATTCTTGAGGTCTCCGGACACAATGATCACATGGTCTCCCTTCTTGTAGGGCACGTCGGATTCCATCATTACCTGGCTGACGCCGAAGGTGTGGTCACCGCGGCCCCTGCCAATCCTTCGGATGAAGTTCTCTTCCACCGGAGTCAGGGCGTTGTAATTCACTTCCTGATCCCCTAGCAATTTGGAAAACATGGGAATCTTCTTGAGTTCATGGAAAAAGGCAACAACGTCTTTGGTATCCACAAACAGATAGCCGGGAAACAGAATCTCCTCTTGCTTGTTCCAAGCGCCTTTGTAACGCTTAAGCACCTCGCGCTTTGGCAAGAATATTTCGGTAACCAGCCCCGGTTCGGTAAGAAGGTCCATGTACAAAATCAGGTTGCTTTCTTTCCGGGTTGTGGTTTGAATGGCTACGATAGGCATGCTAACAACTCACCTTTTGCATCCCTTTTTTCAAAATGACTCCCCCTTCCGGTTGTCCAATCAAATGAAAAATAAGAATATTGGTAATTTTTCTAATTTTGTTTCGAATCCCGATATCTTGAATATAAATAGTTATCTGACTCCAGACATCCGATTGCACAAAGCTTTTTCTTCTGATACGTGCTCAGCTTGCCCTGGATATCTGCCCTTTTCTGTCGGTTAAGCCATTGGCGCATGCGCTTGCCTTCTCTTGTGGGGATGTCCTTGGGGATATCGGCCTGGCCGGTGGTTTTTACGTAACGCTCCACGGCTTGGTACTGATTCTCCCAGGCCCTCTCACTGGCACTGCGCCAGTCCATGCCGGCGGCTTCCAGCCCTCTGATCTGTTCTGGAGTCAAATGTTTGCCCTTGACCTTGCCCCGGTAGATACGGCGCTGTTCATTCAGCCATCTGTGCAGCCAGACGCTGTCAGCCTTGTAATCCGTCGGCGGGTTTAAGTCCCCGTGTTCCCTGAAATATTCCCGGCACAGGGCCAGGTGGGTTTCAAAGGAATCCGGCGGGTTGAAGTCGTAGCCGATGGCTTCCAGGGCGGCCCGTCTTTCCCCGGGCTGCTTGATTTTACGCTGGCGCGTCAGCCATTCATACAGGTTAAAGCCCTGGGGGCTGGTGTAGCTCACCGGCGGGTTCAGGTGGCCGTTGGCTTCGTAATAGGCTTTTGCCTGTTCGTAGCCGTACTGCCAGCGTCTTGTGTAGGCATCCTCCCAGATGAAGTGGATGGCATCCAGCCGTTCAATCTGATTCGGGGTCAAATCGGCACACTGGGGCATCCGCCCACTCCTTATGGCCCGGATTCGTCTCACCCAGGCTCCGGTTTTAAGACCATCCTTTGTCATGTAATCCTTGGGGATGTCGGAGTCCCCGTGAAGGTCAAAGTATTCCACGCATGCCAGGTATTGCTGTTCCCAACTGAGGGAGAATTTATCCCAGATCATGCCGATGGCGTTAAGCTGCTCTATGCGCTCCGGCGTCAGGGTGGCGGAACGCTGGCCCCGGCGCTTGATCTGACGTTGGTTCTCGATCCAGCCCCCCAGGGCGATGCCAGTTTCGGTGATGTAGCCCACCGGGATGTCCAGGCTGCCGTGTTCCTGATAGTAGGCTTTGGCTGCCTGAAAGTTTTTGACCCACTGCCGTTCGGTGTGGGGCTCCCACACCATGCCGATGGCATCCAGCTTCC
>Ga0160425_1001300_pt1 | contig 24673 bp, 17 predicted proteins | sample BioMet8_FD_108193 | JGI IMG/M metagenome (GOLD analysis project Ga0160425, IMG submission 108193) | Microbial communities from bioreactor (seeded with sewage sludge) at Lawrence Berkeley National Lab, California, USA - Biofuel... | ecosystem: Engineered > Bioreactor > Anaerobic > Unclassified ...
ACTCGCTGTCGCCCAGCACGATATAGTCCAGCGTGCCGGTATCCTCATCGTCGATGTCGTCGTCGGTGTTCGCGGGCTTGAACGCGAAGGACAGGCCCAGCAGAATGACGATCAGGATGAGCAGAAAGGAAACGATGCGCCGTGCACAGCGTTTTTGAGTTTTCAAAGCGTTACCTCCTTAAAAGCTGGCGTAGAGCGGGTCCACGGGGGCGTAACCGCTGCCGTAGGCGCCGAAGATCATGACCAGCAATATGGCGGCATAGAAAAAGGCCCACCGCAGCCAGAGAGGCCAGGCGGCCACTCTTTCCCGGATATGAATGCCTTTTTCGTGCAGAATGTCCACACCCAGCACCAGCAGGTATCCCGCCGCCACCACGATCAGATCCTTGGCGGAGAGCTTCAGGTTCAGGAGGGACCCGTTGGTCACAACGCGCAGGTCAAAGGCGGAGAAGATGGAGCGGAACATACGGAAGGCGACCGTCAGGCTGAGGGCCTTGAAGAACAGCTCGCCGGTGACGATGATGAAGAACATCTTGATCGTCTGGAAAATACGCCAGGGGATGCCCTTGCGGTTGATATGCAGGACCTCTGCGCCCCTGGCGATGGCGGGCTCCATCAGGTTGCCCGCCAGGATCAGGACGAAGTAGTAGAGGCCGAAGAAGATGTAGTGCCAGCCGGTGCCGTGCCACACGCCGTTGCTCAGCCACACGGCGAACAGCGGGATGATGGTCTGGATCACGGGGCCGATGTGGCGTCCGAATTTCTGCCGTGCCTTCTTGCCCATATTTTTGATCCCCTTGGTCAGGGACAGGGGATAAAAGATGTAATCCTTAAAGAAGGTGCCCAGCGTGATGTGCCAGCGGCGCCAGAATTCGGAAGCGGTGCGGGAGAAGAAAGGCTGGCGGAAGTTTTCCGGCATGCGCACGCCGAAGATCTGCGCCGCGCCGATGGTCATGTCGATGCAGCCGGAGAAATCGGCATACAGCTGCAGCGTATAACAGATTGCACCCAGCAAGACGGTGACGCCGCCGTACTGTGTGTATTTGGTGAAGATCAGCTCCACCAGCGGATTGAGCCGGTCGGCCAGTACGATCTTCTTAAAAAGGCCCCAGACCATCCGCTGCGCGCCGAAGGTCAGGTTGTGGTAGTTGATCTTCTCACCGGCGAACAAGGCCTCGGCGGTGTCGGAGTAGCGGCAGATCGGTCCTTCCATGATGGAGGGGAAGAAGGCCATGTACAGAGCCAGGCGCCCCAGGTTCCGGTCGGCGGGGATCTTCTTTTTGTAGACGTCCACCATGTAGGACACGGCCTGCAGGGTGAAAAAGGAGATGCCGATGGGAATGGAGAACTTCAGCGTGGGCAGTGTGAAGGCCAGATGCAGCTTGCCCAGCAGCCAGTTCAGGTTGGCGGTGGTGAAGTTGAAATACTTCAGAAGCAGCAGAATGCCGATCTGCGACACCACGCCCAGGGCCATGATGCCCCGTTTTTTGCGGGTACAGCTCTCGCGCAGGGCATGAAAACCGTCTTCGCCCCGGTGCTTCTCCAGATCGTTGTCGCACACCTCCATCCACAGCCCGACGTAGTGCATGCAGACGGTGGAAAAGAGCAGATAGGCGATCAGCTTTCGGCTGAGGAGGAAGAAGAAAAGATAGCTCGCCGCCAGCAGCAGCTTCCAGCGGTGCCTTTGGGGCAGGAGCTGGTAGAACAGAACCACCAGGGGCAGAAAGACCAGCAAATATAATAGTGAATTGTACTGCATCGCACCTTATCTATCCGCGTCCTGCAGCCGCTGGATCATGGCCCACATAGCTTGGGCGGAGTTGAAGTTGACAGGTATCAGATCGGTGGGGGTGATCTCCACGTCGAAGGCGTCCTCGATCTCGGATACCAGCGTCAGGAGGGAGAGAGAATCCAGAAGCCCGTTGTCGATCAGCTTGTCCTCCGCCATATAGTCGTTGTCAGGATTGATATCCTCCAGAATTTCCAGCAATTGATCCATGATAAATCACTCTTTCTTTCTTTTTTATAGGGAGTTTTACAAAGAACTGTTCAAACGATCCGTATGGAGCGCATCCCGCACCAGACGCAGCCCCTTCTCCTTTGAGAAGAGGACCGCCTGCGGCAGGTCGCGGCTGAGAAACAGCCCGATGCTCTCCGTGGGGGAATAGGCGCCGGCCTTGCCGAACACCAGCACGTCGCCGATGCGCAGCCCGGTGAGAGGACAGGACTTGACCAGCACGTCGTTGGTGGTGCACAGCGCGCCGCACACCGTCCAGTTTTCGCTTTTGCCGGCGGGGGCGTTCCACTGGAGGAGCGGGGGGTGTTTCATGGCCATCATCTGTCCGAAGTAGTTGAGGTGGTGGATGCCGCCGTCTACGATGCAGTAGCGGCTGCCGTGGCTGCACTTGATGTCCGCCACGGCGGTGAAGTAGGTGCCGCAGGAGGCGGCCACCCGCCGCCCGGTTTCCAGCACGATCTTCCCCTTGTAGCGCATCCCGCGCAGAAGCGCGGCGAGCTCTTCGGCCAGAGCCTGTTCGTTGTCCTCCTCACCGTCGAAATACGTCACGGGGAGGCCGGTGCCGTACTCCAGTTTTTCGGCGGTGAAGCCGTACGACACGGAGAGGTGTTCGAGCAGCGCGTCCAGCTTTTCCAGCTCGTCGGCCCAGCGGCCGGCGCTTTTTTTCTGCGTGCCGGAGAAATACTGGATGCCCTCGATGTGGGCACAGGAGGCGTCCCGGTGGGCGATGATGTCCTCCAGCACGCTCTCGTCCATGCCGAACTGATTGCCGATGGTGAGCCGCAGCAGCACGCGCAGCGGACAGCCGTGGGCGTCGGCGTAGGCGGAGAGCTGCTGCCACTGGGTGAAGGATTCTGCCGTGTAGGTCACGGCGGTGCCGTAGGTTTCCATGACCTCCTGCAGGTCGGCGGGCTTTTTATAGATGCCGGAGAGGACGATCTTTTCCGGCGGGATGCCTGTGCGCTGGCAGATGCGGAACTCGCCGGGAGAGCAGACCTCGAAATAATCCACCCAGGGGACCAGGTCGCCCACGATGAAGGCGTTGGCCTTCATGGCGTAGCACAGGCCCACCTCCGGTCCGAAGGCCCGGCGCAGCTGCTGCACCTGTGCAGCGGCCTCATCGGTGTCGAACACGTAAAAAGGCGTCCGGAAGGTGTCGATGGCCTGCGCCATAAGGGTCTTATCCATGGCAGGCACCGTCCGTTTCCAGGAGGAGCTTGCGGTTGATCTTTCCGTTGGGTGTCAGCGGCAGCTCCGGTACCTGACGGAAGAGGGAGGGGATCATGTACTCGGGCAGCACGTCGTAGAGCGATTTTTTCAGCTCGCGGTGGTCGATGTCGCCGCAGTAGAAAGCCACCAGACGGTTTTTGGCGGTGTCGAACACGCAGCAGGCGCGATCCACCTGAGGAAAGCTGTTGAGGACGGTTTCGATCTCCTCCAGCTCGATGCGGTGGCCCATGTACTTGATCTGAAAATCCTTGCGCCCGCCGAAGCACAGGTCGCCGTCCTTGTTGTAGGACGCCAGGTCGCCGGTGCGGTAGATGAGCTCCAGATAATTTTTGTTGAGCGGGTTCTGCACGAAGGCCTTCTGGGTCTGCTGGGGGTTGTTGAAGTAGCCCAGGGCCAGCGCCGTGCCGGAAACGCACAGCTCGCCCGGCACGCCCGGCTCCGTCACCAGCTGATCGTTTTCGTCCAGCAAAAAGACCTTTTCGTTGGGGAAGGGGCGGCCGATGGGGATCTGCTCATCGGCCGAGAAGACACGATCCACCTGATAGTAGGTGCAGTTGCAGGTGATCTCGGTGGGGCCGTACAGGTTGACGAAGGCAGCTCTGGGCAAAGCGGCCTGCCACAGGCGCAGGTACTTCACCGGCATCATCTCGCCGCTGAAGAGGATCTTGTTGACGGAGGAAGGGACCTTGTAGGTCAGACCCTTGAACTGCACGATGAGGCACAGGGCCGACACCGCCCAGATCATGGTGGTCACATGGTTGTCGCACAGGTAGTCCAGCAAAAGCGTCACCACCGAGAACATCTTCTTGGGGATGATCACCAGGGTGGCGCCCACCTTCAGGGCGGAGTAAATATCCTTCACGGACACGTCGAAGTCGAAGGGGGCCTGATTGCCGATCACATCCCGCTCCGTAATGCCGAAGATGTCGGGAAAGACGCCGATGAAGTCAATGACGCTGCGGTGACTCACCACCACGCCCTTGGGAACGCCCGTGGAGCCGGAGGTAAAGTTGCAGTACAGGGGGTCGATGTCCAGGGCCTGTGAGCGGATGAGGGAGAGGACCGCCTCGTCGGTGTCGGTTTCCACCGCCGTCAGGTAGTCCAGCACGGGCCCGGCGTAGGTCAGTTCCGCCGCCTTTTCGGGCCGGTCGGTGACAAGACAGGCCGCCTGGGTGATCTCCAGGATCTGGTTGATGCGGTGAACAGGCTGTTCGGGACTGATGAACACGTAGAACCCGCCGGCGTAGACCACGCCCAGCAAAGCGGAGAGGGAACAGCACGATTTATCCATCAGCACCGCCACCGGACGGCGCACGCAGCCCACAGCCGCCAGCGCGCTGCCGATGCTCTGCGCCCGCCGCAGAAGCTGCGCATAGGTATAGCGGTTTTCCGGGTCCAGTACGGCCGTTTTTTCCGGATGCGCCAGCGCTGACTGCTCCAGATACACAAGAACGTTCGTCATGAACAGAACCTCCTTAACGAAAATTGAACGATAAAAAACCATTTTATGATGACTATTATATCAGAAAATTGGGAAAGAGTCCCCATAATCTTGCGTTGAAATTGTCACAAAACTGTCACAAGACCGGAGAAGGCGGAAAAATATGTCCCGCGCGGCCGCAAAACCTCCAAAAAGCTCTTTACAAGGTAGAATATTTGTTCTACAATAAAAGCGATCAAAAAAGGAGGGGGCAGTACGACATATGGGAGAAAGAGAAACGACCTGCTGCTTTACCGGGCACCGTCCGACCAAGCTGCCCTGGGGGTATCGGGAAAATGATCCGCGCTGTCTGGCGCTGAAGGCGCGGCTGCGCGCGGCGGTGGAGGCGGCCTATGACAGGGGGATGCGGCATTTCATCTGCGGTATGGCGCAAGGCTGCGATTTTTACTTCTGCGAGGCGGTGCTGCAGCTCAGGGCCGACCATGCCGGCGTGACGCTGGAGGCGGCCATTCCGTGTCCGGATCAGTGCAGCCGCTGGCCGGACTGGCAGAAAGAGCGCTATCGGCGTCTGGTGTCGCTGTGCGACGTAAAGACGGTGATCTGTCCTGCGTATTCGCCGGTCTGCATGCAGGAGCGGAATGCGTACATGGTGGATCACGCCGGGATGCTCCTTGCGGTGAGCGACGGACTCCCCGGCGGCTCGGCCAGCACCGTGGCCTACGCGCGGGCGCAGGGACTGGAGATCGTGTGCCTGCCGTCGGTGCTGCCGGCGCGCTGAAGACTGTTTCGGGACTGTCACATTTGAAACCGGCCTGAAACTATTTAATGGTACTGTATCAGCCGAAAAATGTCAATAGCGATACGGGAGGATTCTTTTACAACCGTGCAGGAAGTTAAAAAAAGCCCGGAGGGACGTATCCCTCCGGGCTTTTCCGGTGTCACCGGATGTCGGTGACGGTATAGCCGGCTTCTTCCACGGCCTGACGCAGCGTTTCGTCGCTGACGGCGGCGCTGAGCTCCACCCGGGCGGATTTCTGTTCCAGATCCACCTTGGCGCTGACGCCGGGCAGAGCGTTGAGGGCGCTCTCCACACGGCCGGAGCAGTGGGCACACATCATGCCCTCGATCTTCATGGTCTTGACACTCACGGTTTTTACTTCCTTTCCGGCAGACTCCTGCACCGCCGCGGGTTTCCACCGCCGCAGGCGCAGGGCATTCAAAACGACGCAGACGGAGCTGAAGCTCATGGCCGCCGCGGCGATCATGGGATTGAGCTTCAGACCCAGCAGGGGATAGAGAACACCGGCGGCGACGGGGATGCCGATGGTGTTGTAGAAAAAGGCCCAGAACAGGTTTTCCCGTATGTTCCGGATCACCGCCCGGGAGAGGTACACGGCGGAAACGATGTCCCGCAGGCTGCTCTTCATCAGCACGATGTCCGCCGACTCGATGGCGATGTCGGTGCCGGCGCCGATGGCCAGGCCCACGTCCGCCCGCACCAGGGCGGGGGCGTCGTTGATGCCGTCGCCCACCATGGCCACCGCCCGGCCTTCCTGCTGAAGGCGGGCGATGTTGGCCTCCTTGTCCTGCGGCAGCACCTCCGCCATCACATGGGTGATGCCCACCTGGCGGGCGATGGCCTCGGCGGTGCGCCGGTTGTCCCCGGTGAGGAGGACCACGTCGCAGCCCAGCTGCCGCAGGGCGCGGACGGCCTCCGCGCTGTCGGGCTTCACCACGTCCGCCACGGCGATGACGCCCAGAAGACGGCCTTCCTCGGCAAAGTACAGGGGCGTCTTGCCGTCCAGCGCCAGGGCGTCCGCCTGTCCCTGCAGGGAGTCCAGGGCGATGCCGTGCCCGGCCATGAAATCGGCGTTGCCGCCGAAGAGCAGATCGCTGTCGATGCGGGCCTGCACGCCGCCGGGAATGGCCTCAAACCCCTGAGCGGGACAAAGAGGAATGCTGCGCCGCTGCGCCTCGGCCACGATGGCCAGGGACAGCGGATGCTCCGAGGGCTGCTCGATGGAGGCCGCGAGGCACAGCAGCTCCTCCGGCGTCACGCCGGCGGCGCAGGTGAGGTCGGTGACGGTGGGACGGCCCTCCGTCACGGTGCCGGTCTTGTCCAGCACCACCGTGCGGATGCTCTGCATCCGCTCCAGGCTCTCGGCGGACTTGATGAGGATGCCGTGCTCCGCCGCCTTGCCGGTGCCCACCATGATGGCCACCGGGGTGGCAAGCCCCAGCGCGCAGGGGCAGGAGATCACCAGCACCGCGATGCCGATGGAAAGGGAGAAGCTGACGCTCATATGTCCGGCGAAATACCACAAAAGCGCAGAAACCAGGGCGATGGAGATCACCACCGGCACGAAGATGCCGCTGATCTTGTCGGCCAGACGGGAGATGGGCGCCTTGGAGGAGGCGGCCTCCTCCATCAGCCGGACGATCTGGGAGAGCGTGGTGTCCGCGCCCACCCGGGTGGCCCGCAGCTCCAGATAGCCGGAGCGGCTCACCGTGGCGGAGGTCACGGTGTCGCCGGGCGCCTTTTCCACAGGCAGGCTCTCGCCGGTGATGGCCGACTCGTCCACGGTGCCGTGTCCTTCGGTGACCGTGCCGTCCACGGGGATGCGGCCGCCCTGCCGGACGATGACGGTGTCGCCCACGGACACCTGCTCCACGGGGACGGTCAGCTCCTGACCGCCGCGCCGCACCACGGCGGACTCCGGCGCCAGCGCCAGCAGGGAGGTGATGGCGTCGGTGGTCTTGCCCTTGGAGCGCTCCTCCAGATACTTGCCCACCGTCACCAGCGTCAGGATCATGCCGGCGGATTCAAAATACAGCTCCGCCATGCCCGTGCGGCCGGGGATCATCAGCCCCGCCGTTTCGATAAGGCTGTAGACGATGCCCGCCGCCGCGCCCAGCGCCACCAGAGAGTCCATGTTGGGACTGCCCCGGAACAGGCGGGAGAAGCCCACCGTGAAGTAGGCCCGGTTGAGCACCACGATGGGGACGAGCAGCGCCAGCTGCAAAAGCGCGTGGAGCAGATGGTTCTGCGTGAGGAAGGCGGGCAGCGGCAATCCCATGTGTCCCATGCCCAGATAGAAAAGGGGAAGGAGGAAGATCACCGACCAGAGAAGGCGGCGCTGCATTTTTTCCAGCGCTTTTCTGGCCCCCTCCGCCTGTTTGCCCCTGGTGGTTTCGGAGGCGGGAGCGGCGCCGTAGCCCTCCTGCACCACAGCGTCAATGATCTGCTGGGGCGAAAGCCGCGCTTCGTCGAAGTCCGCCACCATGCTGCCCGTCATCAGATTCACCGCCGCCGCGTTCATGCCCGGCAGACGGCTCACGGCCTTTTCCACATGGGCCGAGCAGGCCGTACAGGTCATGCCTGTGACCGAAAATGTTTGTTTCAAGGAAAATCACCTGACCTTTAACTTACTTCATCATCTTTTGCAGCACGCACACCAGTTCGTCGATGACTTCATCGTCGCCCTGCCGGATGCCGTCCGCCACGCAGGTGCGGATGTGGCTGGCCAGCAGCTCCTTGCTGAAGCTGTTCAGCGCCGCGCTCACCGCCGACACCTGCACCAGAATATCCGGACAGTAGGCGTCCTTCTGCAGCATATCCTGCAAACCCCGCACCTGCCCTTCGATCCGGCTGAGCCGGTTGGAAAGACACTTCAGCTCCTCCGGCGAACGCACCTTCGTTTTATGACATTCACAGTGTTCCATGCATATACCTCCTGGGGGTATCTTATTTCATGACCCTATGATATACCCCCAAGGGGTATTCGTCAAGTGGTTTTTTAAAAATTTCCGAAAAAAGATCAGCGTTTGTCGCCGGGCTTGAAGAGCATGGCGGCCAGAAAACCGAAGAGGACGGCCGCGGCGATGCCGCCGGCGGCGGCGGTGAGGCCGCCGGTGATGACGCCCAGCCAGCCCTTTTCCGCCACGGCCCTGGCCACACCCTTGGCCAGGCTGTAACCAAAGCCGGTGAGGGGCACGGTGGCGCCGGCGCCGCCCCAGTCCACCACGTACTGATAGACGCCCGCGGCCTGCAGCACAACGCCCGCCACCACATAGCCGGTGAGGATGCGGGCGGGGGTCAGCTGGGTCTTGTCGATGAGGAGCTGGCCGATGGCGCAGAGGATGCCGCCGCAGCAGAATGCGTTCAGGTAATCCATTTAAAGAGCCTCCTTCGTGTTGGAAAGTACCACGGCGTGACAGACGGAGGGAATGCTCTCCTTCTGAAAGGAAGAGGTGGGGGAGAGCAAGGCGCCGGTGGGCGCGAGAACGATGCGGTTCCAGCGGCCCTCCCGCATGCCCCGGAGCAAAAAGCCGTTGAGCACGGCGGCGGAGCAGCCGCAGCCGGAGCCGCCGGCGTGCATGTCCTGCTTTGGCAGGTCGTAGAGCATAAGGCCGCAGTCGCGGTAGTTTTTGCTCATGTCCACGCCGTCCCGGCGGAAGAAGTCCGTGACGATCTCGTGGCCCAGCTTGCCCAGATCCCCGGTGCAGATGAGGTCGTAGTCGGCGGGGGCGGTGTGGGTTTCCCGGAAGAGGGCGGCGAGCGTGTCGTAGGCGGCGGGAGCCATGGCGGCGCCCATGTTGTTCACGTCCGTGATGCCCTTGTCCACGATCCTGCCCGTGACCACATGGGTGACAAAGGGGCCTTTGCCCTCTGTGGAGAGAATGCAGCAGCCGGCGGCGGTGGCCGTCCACTGGGCGGTGGGGGAGCGCTGGTTGCCGTAGGGCATGGGCATGCGGTACTGCCGCTCGGCGGTGCAATAGTGGGAGGAGGTCAGCGCCGCCGCCAGACGCCCGAAGCCGCCGGAGAGCAGCAGCGCCGCCATGGACAGGCTCTCGCCCATGGTGGAGCAGGCGCCGTAGACCCCGTAGAAGGGGATGCCGAAGTCCCGCAGGCCGAAGGACGTGCCGATGCACTGGTTGAGGAGGTCGCCGGCGAAGATGCAGTCGATGTCCCGGGGATTGAGGCCGCCCTTGGCCAGCGCCTTGTTCAGGACCCGCTTCTGCATGGCGGATTCGCCCTGCTCCCAGGTCCTGGCGCCGAAAAAGGAATCGGGGCACAGCTCGTCGAAATAGTCGGCCAGCGGCCCCTTTCCTTCCATTTTGCCGCCGATGCAGGCGAAGGAATGGACCGCCGGTGGGTGGCCCAGACGCACGGTCTGACGCCCTAAACGTTGATTTTCCATGATTTTTTCACCTCGTGTTTTGATCGTTTTCTTAGTTTTGCCGCAAACAGGTGAAAATATGAAAAACGGCCAAAACCGGGGAAAATGACCACATCATTTTCCGGTTTTGACCGTTTTGAAAAACAGCGCAGATCCGTTTCAGGGCAGGGCGGGGAGAAGGGCCCGTATCTGCCGGGACAAAAGGGCGAGATCCTCGGCCGACAGAGCCTGCCGGGCATCGCTGCGGGCGCTCCGGGGCTGGGGGTGCATCTCCACCATCAGACCGCCGGCTCCCGCGGCGGCAGCGGCCAGCGCCAGCGGCGGCACGAGAAAAGCCTGCCCCGCGGCGTGGCTGGGATCGACGATGACGGGCAGATGGGTGGCCTTTTTCAAAAGCGGAATGGCCGCCACATCCAGCGTGGCCCGCGTTTCCGTTTCAAAGGTGCGGATGCCCCGCTCACAGAGGATGACGCGGCTGTTGCCCTCTTTGAGCAGATACTCCGCCGAGAGCAAAAACTCCGTCAGAGTGGCGGAAAGACCGCGCTTGAGCAAAATGGGCCTGTCCGTTTTGCCAAGACAGCGCAGAAGCTCGTAATTCTGCATATTCCGGGCGCCCACCTGCAAAATGTCCACCCCGTCAAAAAGGGGCAGCTGGGAAGGGTCCGTGATCTCCGTCACCACCGGCAGTCCCGCCTCGTGCCCGGCCCGCACCAGAAGGCGGATGCCTTCGGCGCCCAGTCCCTGAAAGACATAGGGCGAGGTGCGGGGCTTGAAGGCGCCGCCCCGCAGCACCTGACCCCCGGCCTGCTTCACGGCCCGCGCCGCGGCACGGATCTGTTCTTCCGACTCCACGGCGCAGGGCCCCGCGATGAGCACGAAATCCCGGCCGAACGCGGCGTTTCCCACGGAGATCACCGTGTTTTCGCCGTGCTGCTCCCGGCTGGCCAGCGGACAGGGACTTTCCGTCCGCTGCACGTCCGCAGCGAAGGGCAGCGCCTGCAGCAGCGCCGCGTCCAGCGCCCAGGTGTCGCCCGAGAGGAGCAGCACATCGCCGATGCGTTCCGTGCGGACGTGTTTTTCGGCGAGATGCGCCGCCAGCGCCGTCAAAAGTGCCGGGTCCGTATCGGCCTGTATTCTAAGCAGCATGGGGCGCTCCTCCGTTACATAAGCGCAGCGGCAGTTCGGGCTGCTGCTGCGGGATGGATCCGATGCGGTCGCCTGTGACCGTTCAAACGCCGGCGCGGCGGTCAGTTCTGCTGTCCGCCGTCCGCTTGTCCGCCGGCAGGCTGTCCCTCCGTCGGCTGTGCCGCCGCTGTCCCTGCTCCGACAGGCGCATCGGCGGACGCCGCGGCTGCGGCGGACCCGACGGCGGACTTTCCGGCCTCAAAGGCTTCGGCTTTGGCTTTTTCCAGCTCCTGCGCGGCGGCGTTCTGCGCCTTGACGGCGGCCTTGGCCTCCTGCTTTTTGCGGACGAAACGGCCGCCCCGGCGCACAAAGACCACCACGGCGATCACGGCCGCCACGACAAGACCCACCCAGCCTGGGGTGTGGATCTGCCAGAAATCGTGGATCGTGAAGACGTCCTTGAGCATGCCGAAATAGTACAGAGCCAGACCCAGCAGCAGGCAGACGATGGCGCAGATCAGGTCCACCGCGCCCAGCGCCTTCTGCTTCTTCCGGCGGGTAAAGTGGCACAGCAAAAAGATGACGGCCAGCAGGAAAAGCGCAGGGGACTGACAAAACAGGATATATTCCAGTGTAAGCTTCATAATGAACCCCCCTAAATCTGCCTCTGTAAAGTACAGAAACGTCATACAAATTCAGCCGTTACAGGCTGTTTTTTCCGCGAATGATGTACTTGCCCTCGATCCCGTCCAGCACGGCGCCGTGATCCACCGCCAGACGGCCCCGCAGCCAGACCTGGGCGATGCCGCCCCGGGTGACAAAGCCCTCGTAGGGTGTGTAGCCGGCTTTGCCCACCATGTCCTCGGCGCGGATGACGTGGTCGGCCTGGGGATCGTAGACCACGATGTCCGCGTCGCTGCCGGGCCGCAGCACGCCCTTGCGGGGATAGCAGCCGTACAGCTTGGCGGGGTTCTCGGAGAGGACCTTGCACATGGCGGCCAGGGAGATGCGGCGCGTGGTGACGCCGTAGGTATAGAGCAGCTCGCCCCGCGTTTCCACGCCGGGCACGCCGCCGGGGATCTTCGTAAAGTCGCCGCGGCCGGCCTCCTTCTGCTCCAGCGTGAAGCTGCAGTGGTCGGTGGAAACGGTCTGGATCTCGCCCCGGCGCAGGGCGCGCCAGAGCGCCTTCTGATCCTCGGGCGTGCGCAGGGGCGGGGCGCAGACGTACCGCGCGGCGTGGGAATAGTCCTCGTTGTCGTAAACGCTGTCGTCCAGCAGCAGGTACTGGGGGCAGGTTTCCACGTAGACCTTCTGGCCGCGCTTGCGGGCGGCCTCCACCTCGTGCAGCGAGCTCTCGCAGGTCAGATGCACGATGACCACGGGGATATCCACCACCTGTGCGATCCGCAGCAGACGGCCCACGGCCTCGGCCTCCAGGGCTGCCGGACGGGTCCGGGGATGGGAACCCACGCCCATTTCGCCGCCGGCCTTCTTTTCTGCGACGAGCGCGTCGATGACGCCGCTGTTTTCGCAGTGAACGCCGCAGACGCCGCCCTTTTCCTTCAGCTTGCGCAGCGCCTTGTACATCAGCTCGTCCCCGAGCATCATGGCCGGGTAGGTCATATACATTTTAAAAGAGGAGATGCCCGCGGCGTACATATCGTCGATCTCCCGCTCGATATCGTCGTTCCAGTCGTCGATGGTCATATGGAAGCCGTAGTCGCAGCGGGAAACGCCGTCCGCCTTCCGATGCCACAGTGCAAGGCCCTGATGCAGCGTTTCGCCTTTGTTGGGGCAGGCGAAATCGACGATCATGGTGGTGCCGCCGCGCAGCGCCGCCCGGGAACCGGAGGCAAAATCGTCCGCCGTGGTGGTGCTGCACACGTCCAGATCAAAGTGCGTGTGGGCGTCGATAAAGCCGGGCATCAGGAGCATATCGGTGACGTCCATGATCCTGGCCTCGGGGCAGACCAATGCCCGGCCCACCTGAACGATTTTTTCTCCGTCGATCAGAATGTCCGCTTTTTTGGTGCCCTTGCCGGACACCACGGTGCCGCCGCTGAGTAATATTTTCATACTTACATCCCCTCTGCGGGGCGTGACCGCGTCCGGGAGCTTTTTCCCGGACAGGTGCCGTCATCGTCCCATATCCTATAAGAACGGTACATTATTATACCATGTACTGCGGAAAAAAACCACAAAAAAACATAAAATTTGCACGGAGCGTTTTTCTGGCATATTAGACAATTTTGAAGGAAGAAATTCTACGATAAATGTGAAAAAGGGAATTCCCAACGGGATAAAAAACCCTTACAATAAAAATATAGGCCATATGCTTGATAATTCGAATACTGAAAGGGGAAGATACAATGCGCAAGTTCTCATCTCTGCTGCTTGCTCTTGTGATGACGCTGGCTCTGTTGGTGCCGACGGCCTGGGCTGGAGAAAAGAGCAACGACCTTGTCGTACTCTACACCAACGACGTCCACTGTCAGGTGGATCAGGCGATTGACAAGGATACCGGCGTTTTGACCAACATCGGGTATGCCGGTGTGGCCGCACTGAAAAAGCAGATGCAAAGCGAGTATAACAATGTGCTGCTGGTGGATGCCGGCGACCATTCCCAGGGCGGCCCCATCGGTACGCTGTCCAAGGGCGCTTATCTTGTCGACATCATGAACACGACCGGCTATGACTATGCCGCCGTCGGCAATCATGAGTTCGATTACGGTATGCCCCAGCTGCTCACCAACATCAAGGCGGCCAGCTACCAGTATCTGTCCTGCAACTTTGCCAGAACGGACGGCACCGCCATTGAGGGCGTCAAAGCCTATGACATCAAGGACTGTAACGGCTTTAAGGTGGCCTTTATCGGCATCTCCACCCCGGAGTCCTTTACCAAGTCTACGCCCACCTATTTCCAGGATGCCAATGGGAACTATCTTTACACCTTCTCCGAGGGGAACAATGGTCAGGACCTGTATGACAAAGTGCAGGCCAACATTGACGCCGCTAAAAACGCCGGCGCGGCATTTGTCATCGCGATTGCCCATCTGGGCATCGGTTCCGCGTCTTCTCCCTGGACTTCCCGGGATGTGATCGCCCATACCTCCGGCCTGAACGTGGTGCTGGACGGCCACTCCCACAGCACGATCCCGTCTGAGAGCGTCAACGATAAAGACGGCACTCCCGTTTTGCTCAGCTCCACCGGCACCAAACTGGCCGCTGTGGGCAAGCTGGTGGTGCATATCGCCAACAAGACCGCGACCACAGAGCTTGTGACCGGATACGACACGCAGGATGAAACGACACGGGCCGCTATCGCGGGGATTGAAGAAAAGTTTAGCGCACTGCTCCAGACCGTGGTGGCCCACTCCGATGTGGCGCTGACCACCAGGACCCCCAGCGGCAGTGAGCGCGCTGTCCGCAATGCCGAAACCAATCTGGGCGACCTGTGCGCCGATGCGTACCGTGTGCAGCTGGGCGCTGACATCGCCTTTGTCAACGGCGGCGGCGTACGTGCCGATATTCCCGCCGGCGACATTACCTACGGACAGATCATCAATGTCCATCCCTTCGGCAACATGGCCTGTTTGGTGGAAGCCACCGGTCAGCAGATCGTGGATGCGCTGGAAATGTCCGCCCGCAACTATCCCAACGAAAACGGCGGCTTTTTGCAGGTTTCCGGTTTGACCTACAACATCAACCCCTCTACGGTTTCCACCGTTAAGGTGGACAGCAAGGGAATGTTTGCCAGCGTAGACGGTGCCCGCCGTGTGGAAAATGTGAAGGTGCTGGATGCGAACATCGGCCAGTATGTGCCCATTGACCTGGCCAAAACCTACAAGCTGGCATCGCATAACTATATGCTCAAGTCCGGCGGCGACGGATTGAATATGTTTATGAAGGACAAGATCCTGCTGGATGAGGTGAAGCTCGACAACCAGGTGCTCATCGACTATATCAAGGACAGCCTGAGCGGTGTGGTCGGCACCCAATACGCCAACCTGGCAGGTCAGGGCCGTATTACTGTGTGCGAACATAACAACGGCGGAAAGATCGTGAATCAGAAGGCTGCTACCTGCGCATCTGAAGGTTATACGGGCGACCTGGTCTGCGCTGACTGCGGCTATCTGATGAGTCCCGGCATCCAAACTCCGCCCACCGGCAATCATAACTATGAGGACGGCGTCTGCACCGTCTGCGGCTACTCCAACAATTATTCCGTGACGAACGACGCGAATACGCAGACCGTTTATAAGGTGGGCAGCGCTCAAGCGGTTTCCGTGCATATCGAGTGCAGTCTGGATAAGTTCATTGGTGTTAAAATGGACGGCACTTGGGTGGCACCTGAGAATATCACCCTGCGTACCGGCAGTACCATCGTCACCTTCAAACCAGAATATCTTAAGACGCTGAGCCCCGGCAAGCATACGGCCACAGTGATCTTTACCGACGGTACGGCTACGGCTGAGCTGACCGTCAACGACGCTGCTTCCTCTGCTGTCAGCCCCGCCACGGGCGACAGCAGCAATGTGGTGGTTTACACCCTCTTGGGCCTCACCGCGCTGCTGGGAACCGGCATCGTGGTGGGCAGGAAGAAGGAACTGTTCTGACCGGCGCGCACCTGTCAGAGCAGCAGCCATTCCTTTGATCGTTTCCCCAAAGGCCCCGCTGCTTTTGGCAGCGGGGCCTTTTCCTCATGCGGCGGATGGGAGAAATCCCCGAAAGAGAAGACAAAGGACCGGGCCGGCTGCTTTTGGCAGCCGGCCCGGTCCTCTTGCAGGTACAAGAAATAAAGACGGTCACGCGAACAAATAGCCGTACTTGTCGCGGATGGTGCAGATCAGCTTCTCCAGCTCGGCGGGAAGCGCGTTGGCGCCGGAGAGGTCGTATTCCTTCACGTCGAAAAGACGCACCCGCACGCGGTCACGGCTCAGGAACAAAACGCCCGCGTTCCTGGAATCCTCGAAGTCTTCGGCAGTCTGGAACAGGGTGAACTTGTCGTGGCAGGGCTCGGAGGCATAGGGGCAGAACTGGGTGCAGTTGCCGCACTCGTTGCACATCTTGTCCACATGGACGATCTGATGGCTGCCGTCGGCCATGACGATGGCCACGTTGGAACGGTTGGGGCAGGAGTCCACGCAGTTTTCGCAGACGGTGGCGCACTGCAGGCAGCGGTCGCCCTCGCACCTGGCCTCGCCGGGCATCATGAGAACGCCCTTCTTGGCGATGGCGTCCGCCTTGGTTTCATAGGCCGCGGCGGGGATCTCATAGCTGTGGGCGTGACCTACCACCGCCTCGGCGAAACGGGCGGCGTCGGCAATGCCCTCTACCACGGTGGCGGGGCCGCGGGACGCGTCGCCGCCGGCGTAGACGCCCTCCACGTTGGTCTGGAAGGCGGGACGGCCCCTGCGGTCCACCTCGATGCCGTTGGCGGTGAGCAGCGCCGTATCCACCTGCTCGCCCACGGCGGAGATCACCAGGTCGCAGGGGATGGCGACGGTTTCACCGGTACAAACGGGGCTGCGGCGGCCGGAAGCGTCGGGCTCGCCCAGCTTCATGACCTCGCAGGTCAGAACGCCGTTTTCCTGCTTCACAGGGGCGGCCAGCTCCACGAACTGCACGCCGTCGGCCATGGCCAGCTCCAGCTCCTGCGGATCGGCGGGCATATACTTCTTGGTGCGGCGATAGACGATGGTGGAAGAGGCCGCGCCGGAACGCCTGGCCACACGGGCCGCGTCCATGGCGGTATTGCCGGCGCCCACCACCACCACGTGGCCGGAAACGGAGGCCTTGCCGCTCTTCATGTCCTTCATCCACTCGATGACGCCCTGCACGTTGCCGGGAATGTCCAGCTTTCCGGCCTTCCAGGCGCCCACGGCGAAGAAGATGTGGGTGTAGCCCTGTGCCTTCAGCTCCGCCACGGAGGGAGCGGGGGCGCCGCACCTGATCTCCGCGCCGTACCGCTCCATCAGCGCCACGTCCTTGTCGATGGCTTCGTCGGAGATACGGAAGGCGGGGATCACATGGCGGGGAATGCCGCCCAGTGTGTTTTCCCGTTCAAAAACGGTGGTTTCCACGCCCTCGCGGCCCAGGAAATAGGCCGCCGCGATGCCGGTGGGGCCGCCGCCGATGACGGCGGCTTTTTTGCCGGGTACCTTTTCGGGCACACGGATGGAGGCCATCAGCGTGTTGTAGCCGTGCCGGGCGGCAACGAGCTTGGTGTCGCGGATATGCACGGATTCTTCATAGAAGGTGCGGGAGCACTTGCCCTGGCAGCGGTGGGCGCAGATGGTGCCGGTGATGAAGGGCAGGGCGTTTTTCTCGGTGATGAGCTTCAGCGCCGGGCCGTACAGACCCTTGCGGCAAAGCTCGATATATGCGGGGATGTCCTGCTCGATGGGGCAGCCGCCCCTGCAGGGCGCCGCGAAGCAGTCCAGCCAGGGAACGTTCTTCTCACTCTTGCGGGAGGGCAGGGGCTTGATGGGCTTGACGTGGTGACAGTCCGTGTGGGAAGCCGTGCTCATCTCGCAGATGGCCTGGGTGTCGGTGGAGGTGAAGCGGGCGTAGGGCAGGGCCTCCGTCTTTTCCACCATTTGCGTCAGGCGGTTGTAGCCGCCCGGCTTGAGGATGGTGGTGGCCACGGTGATGGGCCAGATACCGGCGGCAAACAGCTTGTCGCAGTTGAAATACTCCGCGCCGCCGGCGAAGGAGATACGCATCTTGCCCTTGAACTGGCGGGAGATGCGGTGGCACATCTCGATGGTCAGGGGGAACAGGGAGCGGCCGGACATGTACATCTCGCTGTTGGGCAGCTCGCCGCGGGTGGTGTCCACGGGGAAGGTGTTGGACAGCTTCAGGCCGAATTCCAGACCGTTTCTGTCGGCCAGCGCCTGCAGCCGCTCAAACATGGGGACGGCGTCCGCCCACTGGAGATCCTCGTTGAAGTGGTGCTCGTCAAAGACGACGTAGTCGTACCCCATGGCGTCCAGCGTGCGGCGGGCGGTTTCGTAGCCCAGAATGGTGGGGTTGCACTTCACGAAGGTGTGCAGGTGTTTTTCGGAGAGCAGGTAGGAGGCGATGCGCTCGATCTCGTCGGGGGGGCAGCCGTGCAGCGTGGAAACGGTGACGCTGCCGGACACGCGGGGGCTGATGGCGTCGATATAGTCGGACTCCTCCGGGAACAGCTCCTTGAGCACGGACAGGCACTCCTTGAATTCGGGGGTCCGGGAAGCGTCCTTCATCCCCTCGATGTAGGTGTTGATCTTGTCGCCCCTGATACCCTCCAGGTCGTAGCCCACGGACATGTTGAACACAAACCCGTTGGGGTCGCCCAGATCGTAGAGCCTGGAGAGCATTTTCAGCGCGCACCAGGCTTTGATATACTCGGCGCGGGCCTGAGGAACGGTGAGCTCGGTGGACCATTCCTGGTTATAGCCCTCGTCGCAGGCCAGAATGCAGGGGCGCGGCACACAGGCGGCCAGCTCCGCGCCGTCCATCTTCTGAACGGTCTTGACCTCGAAGAAGCGGGCGCCGGCCATGTAGGCGGCGATGATGTTCTGGGAGAGCTGACTGTTGGGGCCGGCGGCGGGGCCGAAGGGGGTTTCGATGGTTTCGCCGAAGATGGGCAGCGTTTTGCCCGTGGCGTGATAGGCTTTATGCACGCCGAAGATCTCGCCGCTCTGGGCGTACTCGGTGGTGATCCAGTTCATCAAAGAACGGAAGGGAATGGGGTACATCTTTTCGGACATGGCTATTCCTCCTTTGTGATGTTGACAGCGGCTTTCAGACCCGCGCCCGGCGCGGCAAAAGCCGATTTGCCTTTTTCCGGGCGCACCGGCCCGGCGTTTCGGTCCTGGAAAAGCGGCCTGACCGCTTCTGACTTAATATTCGCAGTGGTTCAAGGAGCCCCACAGCTTCTTGGCGGCGGTGAGGATGCGGGCGTTCTCGGCCTCTTCGTCGATGCCCACCAGTTCCCGGTCCTTCATGAGGAGCCTGCCGTTGCCGATGGTGGTCTGGCACTGGCGGCCCGTCATGCCGAAGAGCATATGGCCGTCGATATTGGCGTCGGAGAAGGGGGTGTAGGGCTTGTAGTCCATGACGATGATGTCGGCGGCGGCGCCGGCCTTCAGCACGCCCAGCTGATCGGGGAAGTACCGTCCGCCGATTTTGGCGTTGTTCCTGAAGAGCATATCCGTCACCTCGCACCAGCCCACGTTGGGCAGGCAGGCGTTGCTGCGCTGGGAGCAAAGAGCCGCCTTGATGGACTCCAGCATATCGTTGGTGTAAGCGTCGGTGCCCATGCCCAGCAGGATGCCCCGCTTATACAGCTGCAGCACCGGGCAGATGCCGATGGCGTTGCTCATGTTGGATTCGGGGTTGTTCACCACCATGGTGTCGGTTTCCCGGATGAGATCCATCTCGGCGGTGTTGGCGTGGACGCAGTGGCCCAGAATGGTCTTGGGGCCCAGAATGCCGTGGTCCTGCAAACGCTGCACCGGCCGGCGGCCGTAGTTCTGGAGGGAGTCGTACACGTCGTTCATGCCTTCGGACACATGGATGTGATAGCCCGTGCGGCCGTTGTTGGCCTCCACCATGCGGTCGAAGGTCTTGTCGGACAGGGTGAACAGGGCATGGCCGCCGAACATGGCCCGCAGCATGGGGTCGTTCTGCTTTTCGCAGTAGGTGATAAAGTCGGCGTTTTCGCGGATGGCCTGCAGGCACTTCTCCTCGCCGTCGCGGTCGGAGACCTCGTAGCACAGGCAGGAGCGGATACCGAAGCGGCGGGCGGACTCGGCGATGGTGAAAAGGGAGCCGGGGATCTCGCCGTAGGAGGCGTGGTGATCGAAAATGGTGGTGACGCCCTGCTTGATGCAGTCGATGTACAGCGCGTCGGCGGAGGCCTTGGTGCCGTCGAGCATCAGCTTGCGGTCGATGGCCCACCAGGTGCCGTCGAGCACCTCGTAGAAGTTGGTGGGGTTGTTGCCCGCGATGGAAAGACCGCGGGCCAGAGCGGAGTAGATATGGGTGTGGGCGTTGATGAAAGCGGGCATGATGACGCCGCCCCTGGCGTCGATGACTTCGGCGGCGGCGTACTTGGCGCGCAGCGCGCTCTCTTCGCCCACCTCCGCGATCCTGGTGCCCTCGAAGGCCACGGCGCCGTGCTCGTAATAGCCGCGGCCGCCCTCGTCGCGGGTGATCAGTCTGCCGTTTGTAACCAGATACATGAATGAATCCTCCTTTTGATTTCAATCAGTTTGATACATCCTTCCGATTGCCCTATCGGCCCTGGCTGCTTTGTGCGGATAAGAAAAAATGTTTCAAATCTCCTGGAGATTTGAAACACTCAAGCACAAACGCCGAGTGATAGTTTCAGCCCGTGCGCGAAGCACTTCCTTACAGCTATCAATCTTTGATTGTATTTCTATTTTACACGGACACGCGGCAAAAAGCAACTGAAAAGTGAAAAAGAGGGTGATTTTTTCGCGGTTTTACCGGAGCAGCGTCCGCAGGCGCTCCGGCGCGAGCAGCGTGAAGCTGCCCCGGCGGAAGGTGAGATACCCCTCCTGCCGCAGCCGGCCCAGTTCCCGGGACAAAGCGCTGCGGTTGACCCCCAGAAAAGCGGCCAGTTCTTCCCGCGAATAGGACACGGAAAAGGCAGAACGGCCCTGCTCCGCGGCTTCGCTCAGCAAAAAGCGCACGATGCGCCGCCGCAGGCTGCTCTCCGTGAGGCAGGCGATCTGCCGCCGCTGCTGCCAGAATTTGGCCGCCATCTCCCGCAGCAGATTCAGACGCAGCTGCACATGGCACGGGCATTCCCGCGCGCAGCCGGCCATGATGCGCTCCAGCGGCAGGTACAGCACCTCCGTTTCCTCCTGCGCCGTCACCGTCACGGGGCTGGTCTGTCCCGCCGCCATCAGCAGATCGCCGATGAGCCCGCCCGCCCCGTGCCGGGCCATGATCTGAAAACTGCCGTCGGGTCGGGTCTGCCGGGCGTCCACCGCACCGCGCAGCACGATGCCCAGCTGCGCCACGTCCTCGCCGGCCTGCCACAGGATCCCGCCCCGGCCGTACAGTCGCGTGTAACTGCCCAGACACGTCAGAAGCCTTTCGATTTCCGGCGCGGCAATGCCTTCAAAAAGCGGCGTGCGCCGCAGCACAGCAGGGTCTGCTTTCATAAAAAGGCTCCTTTCGTTGCCGCGGCAACGGAATTGCGGCGGCGCTGCTATTATAATAATAGAAAACACCCATAGGGAGGAAAAGACTGCAATGAACAAAAAGACACTCTGGATCACGGAAACGGCCGTGATGATCGCGCTGCTCATCGCCCTGCAGGCGGTGACAAAGCCGGCGGGCCAGTTCGTCACAGGCTCCTGCGTCAATCTGGTGCTGGCCATGGCGGTGCTGGTGGGCGGCCTCTGGTGCGGCGTGACGGTGGCGCTGCTGTCCCCGTTTTTCGCGTTTTTGCTGGGCATCGGTCCGGCGCTGCTGCCGGTGGTACCGCTGGTGGCGGTGGGCAACGCCGTGCTGGCGGCGGTGCTGTTCTTCATCACCGGAAAGCATCTGAGCGCAAAGGACCCCGCGGCCTGGGCGGGCGTGGCGGCGGCGGCCGCGGCCAAGTGCCTGACGCTGTACCTGCTGATCGTGAAGCTGCTGCTCCCGGCGCTGTCGCTGCCGGCCAAGCAGGCAGCGGTGCTGTCGGCCAGCTTTTCCTGGCCGCAGATCGTCACGGCCCTCATCGGCGGCACGCTGGCGGTGCTCATCGCCCCCACCGTGCGCAGGGCCCTGCCAAAGAAACAGACGTGAGCCATCTCTGTTCATTATAGAGAGCGGGCGGAAAAAACACAAGAGCCGGAGGTCAGCGGTATGCTGGCCTCCGGCTCTTTCAATGCCGCATCGACGTTTCCGCCGTATCCGATCCCCTGCGGCGGTGCGGGCGCCTTGTCCGGGAAAGGGCGCGGCGGGGAAAACGGTTTATTTCCCGGCCGTCCGGCCCGGCATCTGCCAGGCGTTGTGCTCCGTGTGGAGCAGGTGATGGGCGCGGTTGCTCATGGGCTCTTTGATGTAGTCGCGGTAAAGCTTCTGCACGTCGGGGTTTTCGTGGGAGAAGCGCAGCGCGGACTTCTGATCCAGGGACCAGAGAACACTGCCCCGGGCCTCCGCCAGCTCCTGCCCGTCGTGGATGGGCTGTCCGCCGCCGCCGGCGCAGCCGCCGGGACAGGCCATGACCTCCACAAAGTCGTAGGCCACGTCGCCGCGCTCCAGCGCCTTCATCAGCTTGCGGGTGTTGCCAAGACCGTTGACCACGGCCACGGCCACGTCCCCTGCGCCGGGAATGGTGAACACGGCTTCCTTCCAGCCGTCCATGCCCCGCACCGCGTGGAAGGCGTCGGGGTCGGGATTGGAGCCGGTGATGAAGTAATACGCGCTGCGCAGCGCCGCGTCCATGACGCCGCCGGTGGCGCCGAAGATCACCGCCGCGCCGGTGCCGCTGCCCAGAGGACTGTCGAACTCCGTTTCCTCCAGCACGGCGGGCTGGATCTGCTCGCCCCGGAACATCCGCACGATCTCACGGGTGGTGATCACCGCATCCACGTCCGGATCGCTGCACACGTCGCGCATGGTGGGCAGAGCCGCCTCGCTCTTCTTGGCGGTGCAGGGCATGATGGACGCCACAAACACGTTGTGGGGCCCCACGCCGAGCTTTTTGGCAAAATAGCTCTTGGCCACCGCGCCGAACATCTGCTGGGGGGATTTGGCGGTGGACAGGTTTTTTGTATAGGCGGGGAACTGGCCCTTCACGAACCGCACCCAGCCGGGGCAGCAGGAGGTGAACATGGGCCAGGGATATTTGTCCCGGTGGGTAAAGCGATCCACGAACTCGCTGGCCTCTTCCATGATGGTCAGGTCGGCGGAGAAATTGGTGTCGAACACATAGTCGAAGCCCATGGCCTTGAGCGCCGTCACCATGCGCTTGGCGGTGGCGAATTCGGGCTTCAGGCCGAAATACTCGGCCCAGGCCGTCCGCACGGCAGGCGCCATCTGCACCACCGTCACCTTTTTGGGATTGGCCAGGGCGTCGAACACCCTGCCGGTGTCGTCGCGCTCCTGCAGGCCGCCTACAGGACAGTGAGTGATGCACTGACCGCAGAAGGTGCAGTCGGATTCGCCCAGGGTACGGGCCTTGGACACGCCCACCGTGGTGCGGGAGCCGGTGCCCATCACGTCCCAGATGTTCATGCCCTGGATCTTCTCGCACACCTGCACGCAGCGCATGCATTTGATGCAGCGGTTTTCCACGCGCACCACCGGATTGGTAAAGTCGTCCGGAATGGGGCACAGATCCTTCACATAATGCTCGCCCAGCAGGTTGTAGTCGTTGGCGAGCTGCTGGAGCCTGCAGTTGCCGCTGCGGGTGCACTTGGTGCAGCTGCTGTCGTGCTGGGAGAGCAGCAGACGCAGATTGACCCGCCGGGCCTCCCGCACGCGGGGAGAATTGGTATGGACCGCCATGCCTTCGGACACCACGTTGTCGCACGAGGGGATCAGACGGTCGTAGCCGTCCACCTCCACCATGCAGATGCGGCAGGCGCCGATCTCGTTGATATCCTTGAGGTAGCACAGCGTGGGGATGTCCACATGGATGGAACGGGCCGCCTCCAGGATCGTGGTGCCCTCGGGCACCACGGCTGTTTTTTGATCGATGGTCAGAGTTACCATTTGACTTCCCGCCCTCCTTTGAAGATTCCGTAGCCGAAGTGGTCGCAGCGCAGACACCGGGAGGCCTCCGCGCACGCGCCCTCCTCCGTCAGGCCGCATTCGATGCCGTTGAAGTCGCAGCGGCGCTCGTTGGCGTCCCGCATGGTGGTGTTGATGCGCCCGTGAGGCGCCCGGTTGTTCAAAAGCGGCGCCGGGATGTCGATGGTCACTTCGATCTCGTGCCGGAAGCCCAGATGCTCGTCGATATTGGCCGCGGCCACCTTGCCGGCCGCGATGGCGCGGATGGCGGAGGCGGGGCCGGTGACGCAGTCGCCGCCGGCAAAGACGTTGTCCATATTGTCCACATGGGCAGAGCTTTCCGCCACGAAGGTACCGCGCTTGATGGGGATGCCGGTCTGCTCGAAGCCCTGGATTTCAATGCCCTGGCCGATGGCCACCACCACCACGTCCGCGGGGATGCGTTCTTCGGCCAGCGCGGCGTTGCAGGGACGGGGGCGTCCCGCCTTGTCCACCTCGCCGATGATCTGAGGCTGTACCCACAGAGCGGAGGCGCAGCCGTTTTCGTCCACCTCGATGCGGACGGGGGCGGCCAGGGTCAGCACCTCGGCGCCCTCGGCGACGGCGCCCTCCACCTCGTCGGGCAGCGCCGTCATGTCCTCCTGGCGGCGGCGGTAGACGCACGTCACCTTCGCCGCGCCCAGGCGCACCGCGCTGCGGGTCACGTCCATGGCCACGTTGCCGCCGCCGATGACCACCACCTGCTTGCCGGTGAAATCGGGCATCTGGTCGTCGCCGATGGCGCGGAGCATCTCCACGGCGGATATGACGTTTTTGCTGTTTTCGCCCTCGATGCCGGTCTTTTTATCCGTGTGGGCGCCGATGGCGATATACAGGCAGTCGTACTCCTGCTGCAGCCGGTCGAAGGTCACGTCCCGGCCCACGGCGATGCTGGTGCAG
>Ga0160425_1001302_pt1 | contig 24591 bp, 16 predicted proteins | sample BioMet8_FD_108193 | JGI IMG/M metagenome (GOLD analysis project Ga0160425, IMG submission 108193) | Microbial communities from bioreactor (seeded with sewage sludge) at Lawrence Berkeley National Lab, California, USA - Biofuel... | ecosystem: Engineered > Bioreactor > Anaerobic > Unclassified ...
AATGGCCGCCACCAGTGCCGCGCCCAGCTCGGAAACGGGAAAGGAGAACCGGGGAAGAGAGGGAAAACTTTTGAGGAAAGTTTTCGCCCTTTCTCCCGGACCCTTAATCCCACTTTCAACCCTCTGGGAATCGCGGTAATCGTTTTGCGAGGCAAAATGATCATTGCCGCTGGGTAATAGTTGGGTAAAAAGATTTTTCATTTACCAGGTTGTGCCGGATTTTGAGTTTGTACCTGGAGTTGCTTACGGATTCCGAGGGTTTGATTGAAGCCATTGCCAGCGGTACGGCGCAACCAGGTTTCCTTACGTCCGTTTTCCCATTCGACGGTCATTTGAATCGCCAGCGGTAGGTTGGGGTTGACATCTTCCTCCGGCCAGGAATCGTTAAAAAGCAGTTCGTTGTTTTGCCGGTCGGCATACGAGAAAGTCAGTTTTTTCACGCCGCCAGCCAATATTTCCTGTTGCCGGGCGCTGTCGTCATCGCGCCAGGGAAAAAACGGCGTATCGCGGTAATCGGCGGTCAGATTGCCGTCTTTAAGGTAAAGAGTAATAAAGCGAATGCCGCCCTGCGCTGCCACGTTGACGCGATGCAGATAGGCAAACATGATGCGATCGGGTTCGCCGCTGAACACAAAACGTTCTTTCTGGTTGTCGTCAATCCAGCGGAACGGGATCAGGTTGCGGAAGGCCGAATCGGCGACACGGTCAATTTTCTGCAGCGTTTGCAGACTGATGCAGTGCCGCTGGGTTTTCTCCCAGGTCCGGTGCAGCGAAAACAGCGCCATGCCGATCAGACCGGCGATAAAGGCAAAAATAGTAATGGCTAAAACCATTTCCAGCAGCGTAAAATGACGACGAATCATGCTAATCGGTATCCTTGATCATGCGGTCAACGGCAGTCTTGACCACCACTTTACCCTCGCCGTCGGTAATAGTAACGGTCATCGTTCGTAGCCGCCAGTTACTGCTTCTGGGGTCGATCCCTTCCGGCAGTCCGGCCGCGTCATCGAGCTCGCAACGGACCTGATATTCCGGATAGGGGAACACTTCTGGCGGCGGCTGATTGCTACCATTAGTCAGCAGATAGTATTCCAGCGCCTGCGCCAGCATGTGTTGATTTTCCCAGTGCCGGACCGCCTTGCTCAGCCGTTGTTGCGAAGTGGCCGTCAGACTCAGGCTGGCCAGCAGTCCCATCGACAGAATCGCCAACGCCACCAGCACTTCGATCAAGGTGAACCGGGAATGGCGGGGCGAGGAAAACCGGGGGAAAGAGGGAAAACTTTTGAGGGAAGTTTTCGCCCTTTCCCCCGGACCCCCAATCCCGTTTTTAAACCTTTTTATAGCGTCGGGATTCTCGAGCTGCGCCCGATAATTCCGACGGAAAAAATTAGCGAGAAAAGAGAAAATCTTTACCATACTTCCGCAAGCTTGGAACGGCAATTTGCCGCCAGCAACTCGCCGGACGCGGTCCAACGGCGCGCGACTGATCAATAATGCCGAAATCGTAGTCGGCCTAATTAAAGCGAAACGTTTATGAGTCGACATGGGCATCCTCGGATTGGGCATCGGAATGGTCGATGATCACGGATCCGGTCAGTGGGGAAAGATGTAATTTTACCGTTTTGCCCCGCAACTTCAACACGGTAGCCGGGCCGGCCCCAGTGCCGTCGGGAAAAAGATAAAACGTACCGGCGCCTAAGATCGGACGGCGGGTACTGTTTTCCAGTTCCGGAAAAGAGAGTTCAATGTGTTCCGGCAGAACATACGCCATAAACTGTTTTTTTAGAGAATTGGAATACTGGGGAACGGCAGCAACGGTGTCGTTGGTGGCGGGAACTACACAAAACATGCGCTCTTCGGCACGATAAATCACGGTCATGTCGCTTCCGGTGGCGGCAGCCTGACGAGACGCTGTAACCAGTACGTTACCGATCTGTCGCGCCGACTCATCCAGCGACAGAAAACCCGGTATGCGATTCGATCTCACGGTCACCACGCCCATCAATAGCATGCCGATAGCAAGTACGGCAATGAGTTCGATCAGCGAAAAATTGTGTTGTTGCAGTTTTCCCGGCATGCTGAATGCTCAATTCCTAATGCTTAATTTTTTACGGCATCCAGTTGCCGATATCGGCATTGTCGCCGGTGCCGCCGGGCTGGCCGTCGGCGCCATAGCTGACGATGTCGAATTCACCGTGTTCGCCGGGACAGGTATAGACGTAATCGTTGCCCCAGGGATCTTTCGGAACTGCCGCCTTGAGATAAGGGCCGTCCCATTTTTCGTTGCCGGAGACATTTTTAAGCAGTTCCTGAAGGTTGCCGCCGCCCTCCGGCAATTTGCTGATATCCAGGCGATAGTCGAAAATTGCCTGTTCCAACATTTGAATCTGGGCTTTGGCAGTGCTGATTTTAGCCTTGCGGACATGGCGGAAATACATCGGGGTGACAATCGACGCCAACAATGCGATAATCACGATGACCACCACCATTTCGATGAGCGTAAAATTCCTGACCGTACGTTTTTTCATGAATTGCATATTTTACCTCTTTTTTTAATTCATAATTCACCGCAAAAACTAAAAAAATTGTTTACACTCCCCACCCAACGGTTCACAGTAGAACGCACCGATTGGCCGGGAGAGCAACCCAGCCGTCGTTTTTTGTTCTGCTGTGAACCAGTAACTGTGAACTGTAAACTGCGCTACATTTCATTCATCTCCATAATTGCCAAAAAGATGGAAACCACGACCATGAACACCGTCAGCGCCAGAAAAACGATGACCGCCGGCTCGAACAGCGCCAACAGACGTTTAATCCGAACCTTCAATTCCTTTTCATGCTGCTCCGCCACCTGATAGAGCATATCGCCGGGATTGCCCGATTCCTCGCCGACCTTGAGCATTTGCAATGCAGTCGCCGGAAAATACGGACTTTTCCCCAGTGCGGCGGAAAGCTTGGCGCCGCTGCGCAACTCCGTGTTGACGTGAGCAAAACTTTCTTCGATCTTGTGGTTTTGAATCACGCGACCGGCAATGCGTACGGTTTCCAGCAGATGGACATGATTCTTGATCATAATGGCCAGAGTACGCAGAAAACGGCTCATTTCTACCGCAATCACCAGCGGGCCGAAAAGCGGTATCCGTAAGGACAGCTGTTCCCAGTGCCGACGGGCCGGACCGCCTTTTTTCACCTGGAGAATATAATAAATCAACCCGCCGATCAGCAACGGCCAGACAAACCAGAACATGGTAAAAAGATTGCTGATCTGCAGCATGATTTCCGTCGGCAGCGGCAACTGCCGTCCCATATCGACAAAAATCTTTGAAAAGCGCGGGATAAACACCGTAAACAACAGGACGATGACGCCAAGCGTGACCGTCAGCACAATAGCCGGATAAATCGAACTGGTAACCACAAAATCCTTCAGTTCTTTGCTGTCGTTCAGAAAGCGTTGCAACTCCTGAAGCACCTCTGGCAGACAACCGGTTTCTTCTCCCGTCTCGACCAGATTGGCATACAGCGGCGGAAACCGGCTGCCCTGGCGGCGAATCAGGTCGGAAAACTTTTTCCCTTCGTGCAGCCCCCGGCGCAGAGCCACCACAACCTCTTTCTTCCGTTCGCCGTCACACCCGTCGGCAATAATTCCCAACGCCCGTTCCAGCGGAATGTTGGCCTTCAGCAATGGCGCCAGGCGGTTGGTAAATTCATACACATTGAAGCCGCCGCCGAACAGAGACCAGGACAACCGCGTCACTGATTCGGCTTCGCCGAGGCACTGTAATGGCGACAGACCACGTCGCCGCAAACGACCGAGCGAATCGGCTTCGCTGTCGCCTTCAATCAGCACCTCGCTGATATTGCCGCTGGCATCGGCCGCTTTGTATTTGAATAAGCCCATTATAGTTAAACGTTGAAAGTTGAAAGTTGAAGGTTGGATATGCTATTTCAGCAACGAACATAGTCCTTGAATCATTTTAGAAATTTCCTTGGATTCGGCGACGAACGGAGCAGAATTTTCCGGTGACAAAATACCTACTTTGGCTGCAATATAAAGTTGAGTACGCAATTTGGCGACAGATCCTTTGGCAATATTCAAAAACCGATTAAACTCTGTAACGGAATTACGTTCACTGCCTTCGGCAATATTCGAGGCAACGGAAATCGCTGCCCGCTGCATCTGATCGCGAAAACCTAAATCGTTACAAGTTTTCAAGACTTTATAAATTTCTACTGCCAGTCGACAAGCTCTTTTCCAAACTTCCAAGTCTTCAAAATTATTCCCCATTTTTTATCTCCAACTTTCGACTTTCAACTTTCGACTAATGGTCATACTTCCATTGCGGAGCGGCCGACTTCGGTTTCGGTGGTAATGCCAGCGGCGACTTTGACCATGCCGTCCTCGACCAGCGGCTTCATCCCGTGACGAACCGCAATGTCGGCAATTTCATTGCTGGAAGCATGGCGTGAAATGGCATTCCGGATTTCATCGTTGACCAAGAGCAGTTCAAAAATTCCAGTTCGCCCCTGAAAACCGGTTCCGTTGCAGTGGCGACATTTATTGCCGGTACGGTTATAGTCGATACCCGAACCTTCGCAGGCTTTACAGATTTTCCGGACCAGCCGTTGCGACAGCACGCCGTACAAAGCCGACGACAGCAGGAACCCCTCCACCCCCATATCCAGTAGTCGAGTTACTGCGCCGGCCGCGTCGTTCGTGTGCAGCGTGCTGAGTACCAGGTGCCCGGTCAGCGCGGCGTTGATGGCAATGTCGGCGGTTTCGCGGTCGCGGATTTCCCCCACCAGAATCACGTCGGGGTCCTGGCGGACGATGTGGCGCAGGCCGCTGGCAAAAGTCAGGCCGATCTGAGGATTGACCTGCATTTGCGACAGCCGTTCCATCCGGTATTCGACCGGGTCTTCGATAGTAATGATTTTCTTTTTATGATCGTTCAGCATGGAAATCACGCTGTAAAGAGTAGTGGTTTTTCCGCTGCCGGTCGGCCCCACCACCAGAATAATGCCATGGGGAATCCCGACCAGTTTTTCGAATCGCGCCCGCATCTCGTCCAACATGCCGACGACTTTGAGATCGAAAGAGACCGCTTCTTTGTTGAGCAGACGCAAGACGATGCTTTCGCCGTTCATCGTCGGAATCGTACTGATACGGATGTCCATGGAAGAACGGGCCACCTGAATATTGGTTCGACCGTCCTGGGGACGCCGGCTTTCCGCGATATTGAGTCCGCCGACCAATTTGATTCGGGACGCAATAGCCGGATAATCGGCCAGCGGACAGTTCAAATACTCATGCAGAATGCCATCGATGCGAAAACGGACGATCAATTGCGTTTCTTCCGGCTCGATATGAATATCGCTGGCCCGCTGTTCGGCCGCATTGGTCAGCATTTCGTTGACCAGTCGGACAATCCGGGCTTCGCTGGCCAGATTGCGCAAAGTTTCCTCGCTGTCCTCCGCCCCGTTTTCCGAGTGTTCCGCCGCCGTTTTTTCCGGACGGTAGAGCTGGGCGATCAGGCGCTCGATCAGACTGCGGCGCGCCAGCTTGAAGGATGGCTTGAGATGCAACTGACGGGAAAAGAGATAATCGTGCCGGGACAACTGATAGGGATCGCACACCAGCAGCACAACGGTCTGCTTTTCCGGATCGTGTTCCAGCGGCAGACAGCACATGCGGTTGAGGAAGTCCCAGGACAGTTCCGGCAACGGTTCCGGCGCCAACTCGTCCTCCTCTTCCAGAATCGGCAGTCCGGATGCTTCGGCGTAGGCATTCAACAGTTCCGCTTCGGAAAAAGCTCCGGCGGCACAGAGATTCCAGTCATTCTGCGTTTCGGCACGCAAGGTTTCCGTCAAGCCGGGCTGCAGCCGGCACAGCGCGACAACCGTACGTTCGCGAAGTTGACGATGATGTTGCGTCCAAGTCATTTGGTATACCGTTCCATCTGTTCCTGCTGTTCTTTCCGGTAATCGGATTCATGCTTGTCGAAGATTTTTTCGAGATCGGATTCCGTCTTGAGTTCCTCCTGGAAATGGCCGATTTCCTTAACCGCCTGACGATACCGTTTAACCAGCGTTTCGATCTGGTTTTCTTCCCCGATGATATTGGCGGTAATCAGCACCAGCATTTCGGTCCGTTCGACCGTGCGGGTGGAGTTGCCGGTCAACCAGTTGATGACCGGAACATTGATGAAATAGGGCACGGAATCCATATTGTCGGTCACATGTTCCTTAATCAGCCCGCCGATAATCAGTGTGCGTCCGTTGCGTAGCGTCATGGACGTTTTCAGCACCCGTTCCTGAATGATCGGCGAGTCGATTTTCGAGGTGGTATTCTCCTCCGCTTCGGAAACGGTCTGTTCCAGATCGATTGTGATCAAATTCCCCTTGGTTACGTGCGGCGTGACTTCCAGAATAATGCCGGTATCCTGATATTGAATATTCTGCAGCAGGGTCGTTCCGGATGTGGTGGTGGAAGAGGTATCTGACAACTGGCTGGTTACCAGCGGCACCTTGTCGCCGACGGAAATCTTGGCCTTGGTGTGGCTCATGACTAAAATCTGCGGACTGGAAATGACTTTCATCTTGGTTTTTCCGGCCAAGCCTTTGATATATGCGAACGTTTTAGACGGATCGTCAGGATCGTAAATATAATATTTCGAACCATATTGATCGTCCGCGGTGGCATCAAGATTTTTGTAATTGGTGCCGAAAACGGTTTTCGTTCCTCCGCCGGTGTTTACGGCCTTGGAAAATTCCAGTCCGAATTGCGTCGAGTCGGTCAGATTGATTTCCGTCACCAGAACCTGCAACAAGACTTGTGCCGGCACCGTATCCAGCCGTTCCAGCAGTGCCTTGGCCATGGCATAGGTACGCGGCGTCGTCCGGATTACCAGTCGGTTGTGAACCGCGTCGGCAAAAATTTTTACCGGAACTTCGAAGACGCTGGCCGGCGCCGTCGCGACCGTCTTGCCGGTATTTTCCGAGACACTTTTCTTACTGGTATGGCTGCTGCTGCCGCCGGAAGTTGAAGCGGATTTTGCCGTTGACGCGCTGTTGCTGCCGGAGTCGCTCTGTTGCGCCGACATGGTGGTACCTTCCGTATTGAAGATGACCGACAGCGCCTGCAGCAATTCGTCTGCCTTGCCGTTGATGACTTTATAAATAAACACCCGTTCCTGTTCGCCGATATCGTTTTGATCGAGAATTTCTGCCCACCTCCGCAATTCCTCGATGGCTTCGGCGGTAACCGCCGAAGCGACCAGCACCTCCATCCGGTCCAGGCTGATTAAATAAATCGCCCCGTTTTCCGGCTGTTTTTCACCAGAAGTCGTCACCGGGAACCCGAGTACGGGAAGAATTTCCGACAGTTCGGCTTTCAGTTTCGAAGGCGGCACGTTGCGGCACTGGAAGATCAGCCGCGGCCAGTTGTGTTTATCCGGCTGATCCAGAACCCGCAGCAGTTCCGTCAACTTGCCGATGATCGCGCCATTGTCCACCAGCAGAACGGCGTTGTTGCGCGGGACGTCGATGGCCGAACCGGTGTCGCTGAGAAATGGTTTGAGCTGCCGGATGATTTCTTTGACGCCGGCATATTTCAACTCGTAAAATAAGACCTGAATGTCGGTCCGTCCGGGTTCGAACAATTTCCGTTCCTGCGCCAACTTGGTGTTCGGGCGGATATGGACGGTGTCATTCTCGTACACGGCATAGGCGCCCGCCATCCAGAGGATCTGCTCGAACAGCCGCCAGACTTCTTTCCGGGTCATGTCCGCTTCCACCGCCATCGTGACCGTCCCTTTCAATTCGGAATCAAGCACGTAGTTGAACCCCAGCGGCTGGGCAAAGGCCGGAATGACGTCGCCCAGGCCGGAATCTTCGAAGTTCAACGCCACCTTGATCGTTTCCTTGCCGTCATCTTTTTTGCCGGCAAAAACCTGATCGAAAATATCGATTGGCGTCGGCACGGCAACCGGGGTGCTGTTCTTGGGCGTCGTCTGGCAAATGGCGGTGGTTTTCTCTTCAATCAGATTTTTTTTGCTTTTGACCAGTTCCGTCTGCATGGATTCCGATTTGAGCTGATCTTCCTTGATGATCGCCGTCTGCGGCTCGATTTTTACTTCCGGCGCTTTGGCAGGTTGCGGCGGTTTCGTCGGCGTCGACGAACAGGAGAACAGTAACCCGGCGGCCAGCGTTGCCGCGCCTATTTTCAGAAAAGGTTTGAAGAACATGGATTTACCTCATTGGCTTGCCGTTCATTAAGCTGTCATAATGTTGCAGAACCTGGACTTGGGACACCATCGGCGGCATCCCGGGGCGCGGCTTGCCTTGGCCCGCCACCGCCTTGTTTTTATCGCCGTGATTGCCGCGTTCCAGTTTCAACTCGATCCGGTCATGGTTGCCGACCAGAATCACGGCATCCGTTTTGATCTCTTTCAGAATCAAACCGTCAACCACTTCCCCCAGTTTGAAAAACCGTTTTTCATGATGAACTTTTCCACCATTTCCGGTGGTGGGAACGGGTTGATGAGTCGGCGCCCCGTTGGGCCCCGCCATCACCGGCCGCGGCGACCAGTTGCCGTTTTTGCCGACAATGATTGCGCCATAATTTTTGCCGATCATGCAGATTCCTACCAATTGCAGCTGCGACCGGACTTCCGCCGCTCCCGGCGCATTGCCGGTGACTGCTTTGCCCCGGCCCGGACTGAAAACGTTTTGTTCCGCCATCCGGATCGTATCCTGCGAAGTCAGTTGCAACGGCACCGCCGGCAACGGAGACAACACCGGCAACTGCGGCAGATTGTGAACGGCTTTATCCGCCGCCGGCGACTCATAGCGGAGATTGGCCCAGATCAGCAGCAGAATCGCGGCCAGTAAAATTGCATTGAGGAGGAGGTACAGACGTTTCATGATTTATTCCCGCTCAGCAATTTCACCAGTTCCGGCGTTTCAACGACAATGGTCTTCAGCGTCCCGTTGAGCATGACCAGTTTCGGCGACTGCAGGTTGTCCGGACGGAGATTCAGATTATCCCAGTATAAGCGCGGCGTTCCCTGGTACACGGCGGCCAGAAAATCCGCCAACACTTTGATATCGGCATCGGCGCTGATACTGATTTCATACCCCTGAACGCCATCGGTGATTTTGTTGGTCCGCAAGTTGCCGACTGCCTTCAAATCCAGTCCGGCGGAACGAGCCGCTTTTTCGATTCTGGCCCGCAAGTCGATTTCCGGATTGCCGTCGCGCGATTTCAACCAATAACAGTTGTTGGCGGCAACGAATTTCTGCAGACGGCGTTCCTGGGCGCGGCTCTGTACAATCGTTTTGCGCAACCGCTCCTGCGATTCCTTCAGCCGGGACAGTTCTTTCTTGATCGTGGCGTTGCCGGGCCAAATGCCGCTGCAGAAATCCAGGTTCCAGTAAAGCGTTGCCAACAGCAATCCCGCCAGCAATGCAATCATCCCGCTGCGTTTGGGGTTGGCCCGCAACTGCGACCACAGTTGTTCCCTCCAGTGTTTCATAACTTCCGAACTCCAGACTCGGGAACGTCGATTCCGCTGCCGGGCAGTTCCAGAAAGAGTTGCAGGACGCTGGTGCCGTCTGGATTGCGTTGTTTTCGCAAATTTTTGGCGACGCAGATGCCGTTTTCAGATAGTAGCGTCAGAATATTGTCGTTGTCTTCTCCGGCGCTGATGGTCAGATCGACCGCCTGATCTTTGCAGCGGAAACTGGTGATCCACATTTTGTCCGGCAGTTTTTTCGTCAGATGGAGCAGCAGCGCCGGAATCTCGGCATTGCCGCTTTTGGTTTCGGCAATCTTCTGAATGGCTTTCTCGATGACGAGATTCTTCTGGACGATGCGCTGCTGTTTGACCAGCAACATCCCGACTTTGGCTTCCGCCTCCGTGATTTGAGTGTAACGGGTCCGGGCATCATGCCAGTTCCGGCCAGCCAGCAATAGCAACAGAATAAACGTAATGATTCCCAGGGCTACCGCCAGTTGACGCCACCGGACACACCGTTGCGGCTGGCAGGAGCCGGGAAGACGAAACAGCGTTTTGCGATCGGCCGCAAAATAGCTGTCATGCGCATAGCGCGCCAGCAGGATTGCCGGCAGCCATGCAGCCTCCAGCGCCGTCTCAGTGCGATTGCTTATTAATTCTTCCGGATTGACGCCGTCCGGCATCGGATCGTCGCCGCATGGCACCATCTGCCGCAGTTCTTTCCGCTCCTGCCGGCAGAACGCATACTCATCCTCCCAGTCCGACAGCCAGAGATCGCGGTCGGCCAACAGCGGGTCCACGGCCAGCCACGGATGGAGCACGGCATCGACTTTGAGTTGCGCCGCATCGATTTCCCCGATCAGACGATCCCATTCCGGTTCCGGCGCCAGCCACAGCCGCAAATGATTTTCTTTGGCATCGGCGGCCCCACGATTCACCACCCGGAACGACTGCCGGTAATTTTCCGGATTCTGAGGCAATACGCAGGGCAGTTCATAGGCCAGCGCCGACGGAATCGCCGATTCGATAATTTTCGGCATGGCCAGATCGAAAAGAAGTTCTCCGGGCAACATGCCGCCCAATAAAATACAGTCCGGCTCGTCGGTTACCAGCTGGGCATAGGCGGAGTGCAGGCGCTGACCCAGTTCGCCCTCGCGAAACGGTCCGGCCACGGCCACAACGGCAGGAAGATCGTTTCTGCCATTTTTTTCTGTCCGTACCCCGCGAACTTCCCGCTCGCGATTCCAAGTTAAAACCACACAACTGCGCATCACAACCCATACCCTGTTGACACCTGCCGTGTCCTGAATTTATTGCTTATTCAGTCGATGCCATGCGGCGGCGGCCGCAGCCCGCAACCGAATGTCACTGCTGTTTCGATATTCCTCCAGCGTACGCAGATCGGACGAATCGCCGTTGGTTCCCAGCACGGCCAGCGCCGACATTTTCAACATGACCGGCACTTTGGGCTGATTTTTGATAATGTCGCGGGCCGTGACGACCGCTTGGAAATTCTTCATCCTGGCACTGACCTGCAACGCCGAAATTCGACTGACCGGATTGACGTTTTTATCTTCCGCCAACTGCTGCGCGACCGCTCCCACCTGGTCCGGTTTGAAATCGGACTTCCCCGCCAGTTTCGACGCGGCGATCACCGCCGTTCCGGCGATGCCGTTATCTTTTTCCTGAAAGGCGGCAGTGATGGTTTTGACGATCATCTCTTTTTCCGCCGCAGTCGTTGTCTGCGGATACCATTGACTGAGAAATTGAATGCAGTAATCGCGCCAGGTCGTCCCCAGGGTTTTATCCTGATACATCTCGACCAGTTGTCGGGTCAGATCGACCGGATATTTCTGCTGATTCATCAGCGCAATGACGGTTTCGTTTTTCACTCCGTTGAATTCCAGTCCGCGGGTGAGCGGATCGGTACCGGGTTTGCGGTGCAGAAACGTATAAAGTTCCTTGAGATCGGCATCGCTCAGGTGTCCGCCTAGCCGATGGGTGGCTTTGATCCGGGATGCATAGGTGGTTCCGGCGGCCTTGGAAGTGACGATTTCCACCTCCGAGAATTTCTTCAATTCGTGAACATTTTTTGCATTATTTTTGCTTACTTTATCACTATTTGATATAGTGGTACAAAAAGCAGTATTTATACTGAACAGGGAAAAAGCAAACAGTCCCCATAACCTTGCAGCTTTCATGATGAAAAACACTCCCATACCCTAGTTATATCATGTGAGTAGCTTTTTTTAACATAAACATCGATAAACGGTTTTCCAAATTGCGGATAGAAAATTTTATGAAAATTTTAATAACCTAATTTGACATCTCTGTTTGAGCCTTATATATGTAAACCATATGACAGACTAATGGGAGAGTCTGGTTATTTTGCCTCATGTCCCGGGAAAGATATTACGGACATCGAGGGTGTGAGTTTTTGCATTATCACTTATTTTCTACATAATTTTAGGGTATGGGTGTTGCAATGTCTTGCCGTAGTTTATGGCTTGGCGCAGGGGTATTATTGACGTTTGCTGGCATGGAGGTTTCTCTGCTTGCCGGCGAAGTCAAGGTGTCGTCGCTGGCGGGGAATGTCAAGCTGATCGTGGGTCAGAAAAAAAGCGACAACTATCTCGAACGCATTCGGGCGATTCATGCGCTGCCGACCAATCTTTCGCAGGAACAGATTCAGGCGTTTTACTCGTTTCTCGATACCAAACTCGGGGACCAGAAGCTGTCCGATCTGGAGTTCAACGGACTTAAAAACGAGCTGGTAGTCAAACTGATGGCGCAGGACAGCAAGCCGCCGGATCTGGCCGCTCATCTTGTGGCGATGTATCATGACAAAACTTTCGACCCCACCTGGCGGGATTACTGTGTACAGTTCTTCGGCAAGTGGTACTTGCTCGCGCCGGACAACGACGGCAAAAAAGCCATGTATGAGGGGCTGTTCGAGGCGGTTAAGGAGACGGACGGCACGGTGGCGCGCGCGGCGTTGGGGCAGTTGGCGTTTCATGCCGGGCGGCCGGGGTTCGATCACGCGAAGATTTCCGACCTGGCGTATGGGGTGTTGGCCGGGCCGGGTTACGAAGACAATGTGCGGCTGGTGGCGCTGCAGGTCTGCGGGGAACTGCGGAATGACAAAGCCTTGCCGATTGCCCGGGCTATCCTCCGGGATCCGTCGCTGCCGGTTCTGATGAAGATGGCGGCAATGGCGGTGATCGGGCGGATGGGCGGCAAGGAGGATTTGTCGATACTGGAAAAATTCAGTCGGAGTTTCGACCTGCGGTTGCAGGGAGCGGCAACGGCGGCAATCAGTCGGATTACCGGGAAAAAAGTATCGGCCATGGCGAATCGGTCCAAAACATCCACCCATGGCAGATAAAAAAGACGATTATATTTTTCCTCAAAAGATTGAAACGGCCGTTTAAACAGTTATATATAAGTATCTTCTCATGGGAGAGAAGATATTGATTTGCAAGCAAGGTATGGGAACTAGCAAAACGGGTATGGGAGTACTGTATTCATTACTGGCGTAGTCCGACCAGCAGTCACACACAATCTGATTTTCAACAAAAAACTAATAAATATTGTTTTAATCCGGAGGAGCTATGCAACTGCGGCGTACGGCTATTTTTTGTTTTCTAATTGTGACGATGTTTTGTTTGAATATTACGCTGTTTTCCACCGTGCCGGGCGCTCCCGCATCGCCGACGTTGCGTCAGGCGACGTTTGCCAAAACCATCATCCAGTGGACGGCGGTGGACGGCGCGACGACATATCATGTCTATCGCGACGATGTGGACGTCGCCACGGTCAGCGGGACGGAATACACCGACACCGGACTGACTGCCAATCAGAGTTACCATTACCGGATTTCGGCGGTCAATACCGACGGCGAGTCGTCCTGCAGCCCGGCGCTGGCGGTCAAAACGCTAGCCAATCTGAGCGACAGCAACGCCTCGACGATCCAGCAGGTGGTGGATATGATCAATCCGAACACGGTGACGGCCGCAAACCTGCTGGGTACGGTGCAGAGTTCGTTCGGGTTGCTGGGGTTTACCGACACGTCGCTGCCGAACCTCGACGCCACGCTGCTGCAAAATATGATCACGCACGAATATGAAGCGTTCAGCACGGCGGAAGAAAGCGCCGACACTTCGACCGACACGCTGGACGACGTGATGGCGAAATATTACAAGAGCCATACTTTTATGGACTTGTACATCAATGCCAAACTGACCGAACTGGCCGAAGCCCACTGGCAGGCCGGAAAAAAAGAACCGGCGTTGGGATTGTATGAAAAATCGCTGGAATATCTGCCGGATGTGGAAGCGGTGGTGTTCAATACGCTGGCCCGCATGGCGTATATCAATTTTGCTGGAATCACCACCACGTCGACGCACGCGGAAGTGGTTGCCGCGCTGTCCGTTTATCGCGATACGCTGAATCGCTATTTTCAGTTTTTCCCGAATGGCGGCGAGGCGCCCGAGTGTTTGACCGGGGTCCGAATGTTATTGACGCACCGCCACTTTCAGTATTTTCCCCAGGCATTGGACTATGCCGCGTACGACCAGACTTCCTACGACATGGCGTTGACCAATGCGCAGGCGATTTATGCCGCCGACAACAGTGCGGCGTCGGCTTACCGGCTGTCCCGCATCCAAGCCTGGAAACTGGGGACGATGAACGTGGATTTTGCCAATACGCAGGGCAATGCCATGCTGGGGACGTTGACGGTGAAAAACGTCAGCAATAGAAATTTCGTGCTGGCCAATTCCGACGGCGACCTGGACGAACGCATTTTCAATCTGACCGGGACGCAGCTGGCAATTCCAATTTATCAGGGACACACTTACGATCTGACGGCGGCTTTTACCGTAGACGGCGGCAATCCGCTGCTCTATACGGTCCGCGCGGTGCCGCATGCCCTGGGGCAGAAGACGACCTACAATATGCTCAATACGCCGGTAACGGTGGCGCTGACGAATGCCGCGGCGCCAGCCGAAGTTCATTTTATCGCCGACCGTCCGACCGCGCCTTACAACCTGAAAGCCACTCTCACCGGCGATACGTTTACGCTCAGTTGGGACTGGACCGCACCGTCCACGGCGTATCAGCTGAAAGAGTTCCGGATTTATCGCGGCGGGGCGCTGGCCGGTACCGTAACGACCTCGTCGCTGGCCAACATTCCGATTGCCTCCGACTACTACTCCTATACGTATACGGTCAAAGCCTGCGACGCGAACAATCAGCTTTCCGACGAAAGTCCGATGCTTACCGTGATTCCGGCCATGACTGCCGAAGAACTGGCCTATTACAAATGGAAGCTTCAGTATTTCGGCAACCGTCCGTCCGCCAAGGAAGAAGACCCCGACGGCGACGGCAACACCAACTGGGAAGAATATCTGGCCGCCACCAATCCGACGAAAGCGGCGCCCATCCGTCCGGCGCTGAGTAAAATCGGCTTCACAAAGATCGGACTGAAATGGACGGCCATGGACGCTGTTCTCACTTACCGGGTCTATCGCGACGGCACGGCGCTGGCGTTGGTCAACGGCACCGACTACCTCGATACCGACTTGACGCCGGATACCACGTATCACTACCAGATCAGCGCCATCGGCGCTGACGGCGAAACCGACAAGAGCGGAATCACCGTGATACGCACGTTCAGCGCGGTTGCCGGCCTCAATGCGTCTCTGGCGCAGCAAGTCATGGAAGCCGTGAATCTCGACGAAGTGACGGCCGCGAATCTGATGACGAAAGTTCAGAGCGCCATGTCGGTCGTCAGCTCCGAAAACAATACGCTGACCGCCATCGATCCGGCGCTGGTTCAGAACATGATCGATCGCGACTTCGAAATGTTGACCAGCGCCGAGGACAGTTCCGATACTTCCACCGATACGCTGGAACAGGTGATGACCCAATACTACAAAAACCATAATTTTCTTGATCTCTATGTGAATTACAAACTCGGCGAACTGGCGGAAATGCACTGGCAGGCGGGGAAGAAAGAGATCGCGCTCGGCCTCTATGAAAAATCGCTGGACTATCTGACGGATGTGGAAACGATCGTGCTGAACACCCTGAGCCGGATCGGGTACATCCAACTGGCCGGAATTACGTCGGCGTCGACGCATGACGAAGTGGTGTCGGCCGTTGCTCAATACCGCAGCACCCTCAACCGCTATTTCCAATTCTTCCCGGACGGCGGCAGTGCGGCGGAGTGTAAAGCCAGCGTTTATCTGCAATTGGCCACCAATCAGTTTAAACACTTCCCGCAACTGCTGGAATATGACCACTACGACCAAGCGTCGTTCGCCTCGGCCCTGGCAGCGGCCCGGGCCGCTAAAACCGACGATACCGATAAACCCGGCCTTGCCCGCATTAACCGCATTGCCGCCTGGGAACTCGGTGCGATGAAAGTCAATTTCGTCAATACTCAGGGCACCGGTGTAACCGGGACGTTGACGGTGACAAACACCACGGACAAAAGTCTGGTGCTGGCCAACACCGACGATACGCTGGACACCCGGACCTTCAATCTGACTGGCTCCGCCGTTACGATTCCGGTCTACCTCGGCCACACCTATTCGCTGACGGCAACCTTTCCGGTGGACGGCGGCAATCCGATCGTCTATACTATCAACAACGCGCCTCACGCGCCGGGGCAGAAAACGACCTACAACCAGTTCAACGCGCCGCTGACTGAAACGTTGAGCGATACGACGGCGCCGGCGGAAAACCTTTTCATCACCGAACGTCCGACGTTCCCCTATAATCTCAAGGCGGAAACCACCGTCGACGTCTTTACGCTGTCGTGGGATTGGGTAGCGCCGAGTTCCGACTACCAGCTCAAAGAGTTCAAAGTTTATCGCGGCGGGGTGGAAATCGGCTCGACCATGACGCAATCGCTGGCCAACATTCCGCTCAACAGCGACAGCATGACGTATACGTACACGGTCAAAGCCTGCGACGTCAACGGCAATCTGTCGGCGGACAGTCCGATGATGACGGTGATTCCGGCCATGACGAGTCAGATGAAAACGTATTATGTGTGGAAAGTGAAATATTTCGGCACCAGTCCGTCTTACGCCTACGAAGATCCCGATCACGACGGTTTGACCAACTGGCAGGAGTTCCAGTTGGGGGCCGATCCGACCCAGGCGCCGACTTCCGATCCCAAGTCCACCGTGACCAATATCACCCAAGGGACAAAAGTTGAATACTATGATGCGGGCGGATCATATAATTTTCCCTCTCTGACTGGGAAAACACCGTACAAGACCGATACCTTAACCACGTTTTGCTTTGCCAATAATTCAGGAACCATCCTGACCAGCGAGCGCAGCGATGATGTGGCCATGGTGTTCAAAGGATATTTTGATGTGCCTCTGACTTACCAATACAAGTTCTATTTGTCAAACGATGATGGCTGTAAATTCTACATTGACGATATTCTTGAAATCAACAATGATCGCAACGGATCGTCGCAAGAATTTTTGAAAGAAGTTTATTTGAGCGCCGGAGTACATTCATTTCGCATCGAATATCACGATTATTCCGGTGTTGCCAGAATGCTGCTTTCCTGGTCCGGCAAAGATTTCACTCGAAAATCGTTCGATCAGAGCGCATGGGTGACGACTGACAATACCGAAGCGATCGATAATTTCATTGCCTGCAATCGCGATTCCGATAATGATGGCCTGATTGACAGCGAAGAAATGAAACTCGGCACCGATTATCAGAATGCGGATACCGATGGCGATGGAATCAGTGACGGCGATGAAATTCACCTGTACAACACAAATCCGCGAAATGCGGATACCGATGGCGACGGAATCAGTGACGGCGAAGAAATTAAACAAGCCGGGTCCGATCCGCTTTCACCGGAAATGGATTTTAATAATATCCAAAGCGTGTTGAAGATTCCTGGTGCCGACTATATCACCGCCGGGGGCGGATGGCAAAACGTGTCCGGAGCGGCCCAGGCAACCACCATACGTGGGTGGGTAAATTATGAGGTAGATCTCCCTGCTGATTATCTATATCGGCTTCGGCTCAATGTCAAAAATGCATATACGTTTGCCTGTAATGCCGATATTCGCGTATTTGTCGATGGAGTATATCTCAGCAAAGTTGTGGCCGCGCTGCCGGCTTCCGGCTCGGAAGATTTATTCTTCTACACGCCCTGGGTGAAGGCGGGAAAGCACCAGATCAAAGTTTTCTGGGATAATCATTATGTTTATGCGAAGTTGCAAGTGAATGAGATTGAAGTTCAAAAAATCGGCGGAACGGATGCCGATAGTAATGGAATGGTGGACTGGATCGAGCACAATCTGAACAAGATTTGTACGGTTAAGGAAATCACCGCATCAAAAACCTCTCCGCTCTGTTTGGAAGGAACCGGCAAATATATTCCGCTGATTACCATCAACGATACGCAAACGGCAAAACCATGTGGGCCGGAAAAATGGTATGCCGCCATTGATCTGAATCCGACTGCGGCCCAGACCATCGCCGTCTCGTTCCAAAATGGCGGCAAGATAATAAACCGGAATGTGACTTGGACCCCGACCAATATTATTCAGGAAAATGGGAATACCATCAAAGTGCGCAAGAATGATTCTCTGCTGCTTAACGCCTTTCCGGCTGGTACAACCTCCGGCTCTTATCAGATTCAGGGGAATGGTCAGAATTTCAACGGAGAAATAGGAACGCCTCAGGCGATGAAGTTCACCGTTGCGGGAGACTATACCATAACGGGAGAATACGTTAATGGTACCAGTTCCGCCAGCGGAACGATTACGGTCAAAGTCATCGACTATGCCTTTGGCTCGGAACAACCCGCCTGCTGGATTGATCGTCCACGTTCCTGGGATATTGCCACGCCGCCGGATGATATTGTAATCGTTCCGGATGAACGGCTCAAGTCGTTTGAAAAAAGTTCCGTTACGTTGGCTAATGCAATCCGTTATAACCTTACGGCGGATGATAATCAAGAACGTTACGTGACGGCCAGACTGGGCAGCGGCGGTCCGATCATAGACTGCAAGACGATCAACGGATTCAGCGTATTTTCTTCCAATACTACCTATGTCCGACAGGTTGATGAATATTCCGACGGGACCAAACTTTATGAAATGCTGGTGATCGCCTCACCGGTATTATCTGGCGTCGAACTACATTTCAACATCTTTGTATCCGGGGTGTTGTTTGACAATGGAACAACCTACAAATGTCTGACGGCCGCTGATTTTAATGCTGTCGGCGAAGCAAAGGTGTATTTCCTGTATTCGCCGACCGCGAAGACTTCTACTTGTCATAATTTACAGGCGTTTCAGAATGGCATTTATATAGGAATACGTTACTGATGAATAAAAAATTCTTATATCTTTTGGTTCTCGTCATCGGACTCGGTACCGTGGCCGGAATGATTTATTTCAGTCAGAACGGGCACCTGGCCAATCGAAAAGCAGTGGGAAAGACTTCGGTTCCCCAACCAACTCCGGATACGAAGAAAACCAGAGTCTCTCACGTGTCGGGTTCGAAAACGCAAAAACTCGATGTTCTTTATTTGCCGCCGGAAATGGCACCGGCAAGTCTGCGCAAAATTCTTGGCGTGGAAAAAGTTTCTTTTCGAGAACGGCTCAACCTTGTAGACCGTCTTTCCCATAAGCTTTCCGACGCGGAGAAAAGAGCTTTGTATTATTATTTGAAAAATGGGGAAAATAATGACGATACCAAGGTTTTAAAGAACGATATGATCAATGCGTTACGGGCGCAGGAACCGCCGCCGCCGGAACTGACCGATGTCCTGCTTGACATCTTTCATGATAAAAATCAAGACATTGTCATGCGCTCCTATGCCTTACAGCATTTACGGCCTTGGTATGAGATGGAAAAAATGTATTCTCAGGCCATCGTCGACGCGTTTCATGAAGGCGCCGAAGAGCACAGTACCGAAATCAGCGGCGTGGCGTTGTTGGCCATGAATTATCTGGCCGAAAAAAAAGTTTCCGGATTTGATGTGCAAACCGTATCGACCCAGGCGGTCAATTTGGCGGAAGACGAAAGTGCTTCTGTTCTCTCCCGGATTTCCGCCGTCAGTATTTGTGGACGCCTGAACTCAACGGAAGCATTGCCGGTAGTCCGTACCTTGGCGGAAAGCAGTGACAGTGTTACCTTGCGCGTTTCCGCCATCGCTGCACTGGGATCGCTGGGCGGAACCGACGATCTTAAGCTGTTGCAAAAACTGGCGCAGGGGCCAAAACCGTTTGCGGCGGCGGCCCAAGCGGCAATTCAAAAATTGAAGATGAAAATCTGATGAAAATCAATCAATATCCGGAATCGAAAATCATGAAGAAACTGGTTTTGCTGTTACTGTTTGCACTGAGCCTGTCCGCCCTCCGGGCCGAACCGGAAAACAACCCGCCTAAATGTCCCCCGCATAACTGGGTAATAGGCGGAACGGCCAACATGACGGATGGACCAACTTGCAAGGGGCATCATATTGTAATAAATAGTGTCCCCAACCCCATCGTACAATATAAAGAATTTACCATCAGCGGGAAAGCCACTCGTGACATTTCCGTTATATGTGACAAAATAGTTTGTACAAAATGTGGTGCTTTTTACTTCGCTGATGGCGGGGGGTGGAGTGAGATGTTTGACATACCTCTTCCCCTCATTGCTGCCCCCGGAGGAACAATTATCTGTTCCAGTTTTAATAATTGTAATTTCCAGTACAAAATGAAGTATGTTGAAGCGGGGATTCATACAGTGACAATAACTTTTGGGACCTGTCAGATCTGCTATAAGGACGGCCCCAGTGTTACTGCGACATTTACTGTAATTCCAGACTCCGATGCCGATGGGTTGAGTGATACGGAAGAAATCAAGCTGAAAACCAATCCCAACAATCCAGATACCGATGGCGACGGGCTGAGCGATTATGATGAAGTTTATACTTATCATACTGATCCCCTCAAAGCGGATACCGATAATGATGGGCTAAACGACAATGAAGAAATTAAGAAATATCACACGGATCCCCAAAAGGCCGATAGCGACAATGACGGCATTCCGGATGGCGTGGAGGTTGCATCCGGGCTAAACCCACTTGATTCCTCTGATGCTACCGGAGATAAGGATAATGACGGGCTTACGAATTTACAGGAATATCAAGCCGGTACAAATATTAATGCCGCTGATAGCGATAATGACGGCATCTTGGACGGGGATGAAGTAAATATTTATCAGACTAATCCCAATTCTGCCGACTCCGACAATGACGGCATTGATGATAGTTATGAAATTCACAATAATTTAAATCCGAATGATGCAAATGACGCCAATCAGGATGCCGACGGCGATGGTATTTCTAACTTGGAAGAGTACCTGACTCGTGATACGGATGGAGACGGACTATATGACAGTCAAGAAATTATTTTAGGGACTAACCCGAACAATTGGGATACCGACGGCGACCTGCTTTCTGATGGCTGGGAAGTTCAATACGGACTTGATCCGAAAGTAGCCAATGATACAACGAAAGATAGCGACAATGACGGATTGACCGACTTTCAAGAGTTTATTTATGGGACCGATCCTAACAATCAGGATACGGATGGAGACGGGACCAGCGACGGCAATGAAGTCAAGCAAGGCAGTGATCCTAACGATGCCAGCGATCAAGGGAAAGCGCCAGATGAAAAATATAAAGTCGAATTGAGTTTAAGTGTTGGTGATGATAGCGGAAGTCATTCCGAACGGTGGAATATGAAGGTTGGTAGTTTAACCCATTGTGCTCCTACTTTCGGAGAAGTACAAACAACTACTTATTCCAAATTTAAGTTGGGCCTGTCCTATCCGATTTCCATTCAGTGGGTAGCAACCAACGGAAGCGGTTCGGGCTATCCGGATTATGATTATTACGCGAATATCGTAGCGGTTACCAAACCGGAAAACAGTACGGCATATATTTCAGATCCGCAAGGTATTATGGGCAGTCATGGCGAAAGTACCTATAACTATGCCGAAGGGAAAACGGCACATTTACATCTGGTTGGAATACGAGCACAAAAAGAATCTGCCGGAAGTGGCGATAGCGATCCTGTGAACCCGACCAAAAATCAGATCATTATTGCGTTGATTGCATCCGATGAAATCAGACCCGATGTTGAAATTGTATTGTGTAAAGCAGATTCTGTAATTGCTAATGCAGATGGCGATTGTAAAGGTATGTTGGTTCCTGACGCAACGGCCACTAGTTGGAAAATTTCACCGCCGGCAAGAAGTAAGTTTTACACATTTACGCCTGCCAGTGTAATTGACAATACCTCTCAAGTAGAAACGGTAAAAGTGAACGGCATTACGTTGCCGGATGGCTATGGCGAATATAAAGTAAAATTCCGATTCAAAAGCGATACAACCCATAAACTGTATGGTGATCTCAGCGTATTTATTCTGCCGGAGGGAGACCTTGTTCCTGACTGGGATCGTAACGGAATTATTGATGAAGAAGATCGGCACAAAACGTCAACCGATACCCCATGGCGTTTCTGGATCAATGACGACAACGATGACGGCGATATTTCATCCGGCAGCAGTGATTTGCCGAACGGAACCTTGGCGGCACAGGATTATGCTCATAACGGGGTCGGTGGACGCAGCGATTTGGAAGACTTTTTCCCGGTTTGGTTGAATCTCAATAAATTGCTGGCCGTTCTTCCTCCAGGCAATGGCGTGACGTATAAACTACGCCAGGATGACCGTGCGATTCACCTTGTATATACCGATCTTACCAAAGAGAACGCGGGAACCTATCTTACTGAAGATGCATTGGTATACGGCAGTTCCTTCTCCAGTTATGCGTACGACGCAGATACCATCGGCATTGATTTCAACTCTCCGAACCAGATCACTTTAAGCACAACGTTTTTGAGTAAAATAAGCGCGAATCCCAATAAAGGCATTATCATGCTCGAAGGCGCGGCGGAAACGACCAAACCGCTGATTCTGGAAGTGTGGAAAAATCAAGAACTGCTCTATTCCACGGAAATGGCATTGAGCATTTCCGGCGTGGAAAAAATGTTTCGGCATAAAAATCTGCGCAATATTCCCTCCGGTACGGATCAGGGTGGCGCCGCATCACGCGAAAGTGCGGAGAATCATCCGGATTCCATGAACGAAAATTGTTATCTGCTCTGGCTCCATGGTTTTAACGTTTCCAGCGATGAAGCACGGGCAACCCACAGCGAAGTATTCAAGCGGTTGTTCTGGTCAGGGTTCAAGGGCAAGTTTTACGGCGTAAGCTGGGATGGCAAGCCGACAAAGTTGGGCGTTCCGCAATATCATCCGGCGGTAATCAATGCGTTTGCCACATCCCAGGCACTGGCGACATTTGTAAATAGCCTGCCGGGGAATAATAGTACGTCCAGCAATGTTTACATCGGAGCGCATAGTCTGGGAAATATGGTAGTCAGCGACGCTATTCAAACCCGTGGAATGATCTGTAAAAAATATTTTGCAGTCGATGCGGCCGTGGCATTGGAGGCATATAACGGCGGAGAAACGCCGGCGGACTCGATGGTCGGACAGGGCAATGATTACGCGGCGACGTCATGGAGCAATTATAATGGCCGCAAGGAGTTGTGGGCATCGGAATGGTATAAGTTGTTCGAGAATACTTCCGACAACCGCAAAGAACTGACTTGGCGAAATCGTTTTGGGAATGTTGGCGGTGGCAGCGGTCCGACGGTGTACAACTTCTATTCGAGTACGGAAGATGTGTTGCGGGAGTATCCGGGCAACAGTGCCATCAGCGGATGGGATTTCGGCACGTATGCCTGGGCGAAACAGGAAAAACTAAAAGGAGTTGACAGTCTTGCCGGCGGCTTGGCGGGGGCGTCGGACAAATACTGCGGGTGGGGTTACAATCTCGCGGAAAGAGTTAACGGCAACGGACGTTATTATAATGATGTTACGGTTAACGACACTACTTATACTCTGGTCAAAACGCCGACGGAACTGGGAACGATTGATAATGACACGCTGAAAGAGCATCCGTTCTTTGCCCGTCAACCGACAGGGTTGTTCGCGCCTGCTGGAGGCAGTGCGTTTGTTGCTGCTACCGTGTCCTCGCAATCGGAGGTGGACAACGTCTGGCATGTGGAAGGCGACGTCAAGGTCCGCGACTGGCTCCTGGCGAAAGCTTTTCCCTCACTAACCCTGCCCATGGGCGCAAATCCCTGCAGCAAACTGGCCCCATTTAATGGGAATTTCAATATGTCCGAAGCGTTTAAAACCAGCGAAAACAGTTGGCCGAGAAATCGAGAATATAATGGAAAAAAGGAATGGCAACATAGCGATTATAAAGATGTTGCTTATCCTTATGTATACAAGTTTTATAAGAAAATTGTCGAACTAATCGAAAATTAGGAGATAGTGTTTATGAAAATATTTAAAATTTTATTAATTGCAGGCACCATCGTATTGACATTTTCTTTGGAAGCCGGGATGATTTTTGCAGGCTTGACAGTAAAAGTTGTAGATGAAAACAATGTACCAATCAAGGACGCCGATGCAACGATAATTTTCAGTAGTCCCAAACTTAGAGAATGGGGTACTGATCAAATTGAGAAAAAAGGTAAAACCGATGTTAACGGCATTTTTTCTGCTTCCGCTATAAATAAAGATCCATTGATTGGTTATGTTGCTAAAAAAGATGGTTATTATCACTCTGCAGATAATCTTGATTTGAAAAAGCTTGACGGCAATCGCTGGCTACCGTGGAATCCTACGGTAACGCTGGTTCTCAAGAAAAAGCGTAATCCAGGCGCAATGTATGCACAGCGCGTCGAATGGATTAAAGTCCCAGTGTATGATACCCCGGTCGGGTATGATCTTGAAGTCGGCGATTGGGCGGCTCCTTACGGTAAAGGAAAAATATCGGATTTCGTGTTTACCGTAAACAATCGGTTTCAGAAATGGAATGACTACGAATCTTCATGTGTTTTGACTTTTTCCAATCCTCATGACGGAATTCAGGAATTTCAATTTGATCCGGAAG
>Ga0160425_1001307_pt1 | contig 24532 bp, 19 predicted proteins | sample BioMet8_FD_108193 | JGI IMG/M metagenome (GOLD analysis project Ga0160425, IMG submission 108193) | Microbial communities from bioreactor (seeded with sewage sludge) at Lawrence Berkeley National Lab, California, USA - Biofuel... | ecosystem: Engineered > Bioreactor > Anaerobic > Unclassified ...
CCTGCCTGCCTGCCCGGCTTTTTATACGAATCCGGCTTCGATTGAGGATATGACGGATTTCATAACCGGAAAAATTCTGGATGAGCTGGGAATCCGGAATGAAATATACAGACATTGGACAGGCATGAAGTCTGATCAGTGAAGCACGGAATATCAGGGGGGAAAGGGTATGTATTATTGTCAGAAATGCGGCAAGGAGCTGGCTGATGATGAGATTTACTGTGCCAACTGCGGAACGAAGCGTTCGGATGTACCGGACAGTAAAGCAGAGCAGCATACGCAGGATACAGCAGGGCATGAAGCGCATTCCGTCCGGGATACGGCCGGCCGTGAAGAAAGACCGTCCCGGAATGGCGGAAAGAACACATCAAAAGTTTTAATCGTGGTGCTTGTACTGGCCGTGGCGGCAGCTGCGGGCGGCTACGCGCTGTACAGCCATAATCAGAAGGTGGCGGATGCGGGCAGGGCGTCTGAAACAGAGGCATCGGCACCGGCGGAAAGCACGGCGGAGCCGCAGACTCAGACAGATACTGGTACCGCTTCAGGCACCCGGGCTTCGGCAGAAAATTCGCAGGACAGCACCCAGTCCGGTACCACTGCAGGCCAGACAGGAAGCAGTTCTACCGGCAGCAAAGCATCCACTGGCAGCAAGACATCCACGGAACAGGCAAAGAAGCATGAGTATACGGTAGTTGCCCGGATGACGACATGGGAAGAAGCCAAAAGCTGGTGCGAGTCACAGGGCGGATATCTTGCTACGGTTACGAGTCAGTCCGAGTATGACACAATCCTGCAGAAGGCGAATGAATCAGGCCTGAAGGTGCTCTGGCTCGGCGGCAGCCGCAATCAGGCGGGAAACTTCGCATGGTCCGACGGAGAGGCTTTCACATTTTCAGCCTGGGCTCAGGGTGAGCCGAATAACGACGGCGGAAGTGAAAATTATCTGGGCATGCTGCTTTCCAATGACAGCTGGTCCATGTATGATATGCCGGACGATGTCAGCGCGTATTACAAGCCGGATATTGTCGGCTTTGTAATGGAAAAAGAAGTGGCGCAATGAACGGAAAACGGATTGTAATACTGGTGGTTATTCTTCTTGCTGCCGCAGCCGCAATTCTGGCTTTTATGAAATATAAGGATTCACGGGCCGCTGTGACAGAAACTACAGGAGATACGCCGTCTGCGGAGTCTTCGCAGGAAACAGACAGTGAAGCAGCCAATACAGCCGGAACCAGCGCGGAAGCAGAAGCTCCGCAGGAAAACGTGACGGTAGTCGGAACTGCGGATGATACGAACAATCAGAAAGCAGAAGAAATGCTTGCATCCATGACGACGGAGGAGAAAGCGGCACAGCTGTTTTTTGTGACGCCGGAGGAGCTGACGGGTGTTTCGAAGGTGACACAGGCAGGAAATGTAACACAGAACGCACTGCAGCAGTATCCGGTCGGCGGAATTATTCTTTTTTCCGGAAACATTGTCAGTGCGGATCAGCTGGGTACGATGACGAAGAATCTGCAGAGCTATTCTGAAATTCCTTTGTTTATCGGAGTCGATGAGGAAGGCGGCAGTCTGGTGGCACGTGTCGCCAAAAGCGCCATAGATGTGCCGCAGGTATCGGACATGGCTGATATCGGAGCTTCCGGAGACAGCAGCAAGGCATACGACGTTGGCACGGTAATCGGAACGTATCTGGGAAAGCTTGGCTTCAACATGGATTTTGCGCCGGTGGCCGACGTTCTTACAAATCCGGACAACACGGTGATCGGGAAGCGGTCGTTTGGTTCGGATCCTGCGCTTGTTTCGCAGATGGTTTCCGCAGAGGTAAAGGGACTTCAGGAACAGGGAATCAGCGCGGCGCTGAAGCATTTTCCGGGACACGGCAGTGCATCTGCCGACAGCCACAATGGCGCTGCTGTCGTTGACCGGTCGCTTGAAGAGCTGAATGCGGTGGAGTTTCTGCCCTTTCAGGCCGGTATTGATGCGGGCGCTGATTTCGTACTGGCAGGTCATCTGGAAGTACCGCAGGTTACCGGGAGCGACATACCGGCTTCCCTTTCGGATAGAATGATAACAGAGATTCTGCGCGGTCAGCTTGGCTTTAACGGTATAGTGATTACCGACGCGATGAACATGGGCGCCATAACCGACTATTACAGCGCCGCGGATGCGGCTGTCATGGCGGTAAACGCCGGGGACGACATGATTCTGATGCCTGGTGACTTTGCTTCCGCGTATCAGGGTATTGTCGATGCAGTGAAGAGCGGCGAAATTCCGGAGGATCGGCTGAATGAATCCGTGATGCGGATCCTCAAGGTAAAATACCGGTGATTTATAAAAATTTTTTATAGATGAGGAGGAAATGATATGGCTTTTTGTACGAAATGCGGAGCGCCGCTTCCTGAGGGCGCGGATGTATGCCCGTCATGCGGGGCTCCTGTGGAAAAAAAGGCAGCAAACATGGGACAGGCCGGAACAACATACAGGGCAGACCCGAATCCGGGACCGGCCGCAGGGGCCGGGGCATACAGAAGTGATGTGCCGCCGAGAAGGTCGGCGCCGTGTGTGGAACCGGGAAGTGTTCTCCTGGCCGACGGAGAAGTGACAGTACGGACATACCGGTGCGCAAGTCTCTTTTTTGGAAAGACAGAGGGCTATCTGTCCGTGACAAACAAGCGTGTCGTATTCCAGGGACGCAGTCCGGCGAGCCGTGTTGCACAGGAGGTCTCGATCGACGGAATTTCCGGCCTTGACGGCTATTATGGCCATGATATCAGCATTGGCAAGATCATATGGGGCATTATTTCTATTATTATTGCGTTCTTCGTCTTCAGCGGAGCCAGAACCGTCGGCTACTACAGCTCGACGAACGGCGGCATGGTCTTTCTGGGCATCATACTTCTGGCACTCGGCGCATTTCTTATTTACCTGGGCGTTCAGAAATGCTTTATTCTTTCGATTACATCTTCCAAGGTGACCGGAAGCGGTATATCGCTGGGACGTACGCCGAACGGCATGCTCGGAAACGGTGCACTTTTTACATTGTCAAGCCGTCCGACCGCCGATACCGACAGAATGCTGAATGAGCTTGGCGCGCTGGTGCAGGATATTCAGACACTTGGCGATAAAGCGATCGATAAGTGGCGCTAGAAGGAACAGGAGAAGCTTATGTCTGATATGATTCGGAAAACAGTGAAATGCGCACACTGCGGGACAGAGCATTCGTATGATGTCTGCCGCAGCTATCACGTAAGCAACCCCGGTATTGACGGGAAACCATACAGTACGGCTATGGAAAGAGCCGTGCTGCAGTGCCCGGAGTGCGGATACTGCGGGATGGACATCGATGCGCCGGTTACCGGAAAAAAGCGCGCGGCATTGGAAAGTCCGGAATATCATCAGATTTTAACAGATAATCATTTCGACGCGCAGGCCAAATGCCTGCGCGCCGCTGCATGGTTATCTGCAAAATCAGACGAAAAGCCGCGTGCCGTCAATGCCTGGCTGCTTCTTGCCTGGCATTTGGAGGATGCGGGGGATGCGGCAGGCGCGCAGGATGCCAGAAGGGAAGCAGTTAAAGCACTTCGTCTGCTGATCGAAACCGATACAAATGCCGTGCCTGTGATTACACTGCTTGACAGTCTGCGCCAGCTCGGCGAATTTGAGGAAGCTTCTGAACTTGCTGCGCGGCTTGCGGCAATGGCGGAAGAAAGCCTGGAAGCGGAGGAAGTACTTTACCGGGTCATCTTTTTTGAAAAAGAACATATCCATATGCACGATGCGGCCCCTTACCGGATGAGCGAGGTGATATAGATGCGGATCTTCAATATCATCGGCGGCCGGTTTGTTCCGGCGGACCGGAATGCGGAGCAGGAAAATCAGAAACCGCTGCGGGATGTAATTCTTGACCAGTACCAGTCATCATCCTGGAATGCCATGAATGACGACGGGAAGCTTCAGCTTCTTCAGGACACGGAGAATATGCTGGCGGAAGAGCATGGACGCGCTCCGGCTGATATAAGGCCGACTTCACAGGATAACGTGTATGGCTTCTGCAATTCCTCCAGCGGCATTATCGCAATCAATCTCAGCAACTGTGAAAACCCGTATGATGCGCTGGATACACTTGTCCATGAGGATAATCATATTCAGCAGGATTATAATTTTAAAAACGGGACAGGCTATGACGCCGCGAAAATGGGCGTTATGAAGAGTGAAAGCAGTTATTACCAGGATAACGGCAATTCATACGACGCGCAGAATCTTGAGATGGACAGCAACAACGCGGCTGCCTCGTATCTGATCGGAGAAGAAGCACGGTATGAAAACGACCCGGCTTATGCGTCGTATATCGAAGACCGCGGTGAGCATTACCAGAATGTTGTGGATCTTTATGATAGCAATGGGGAAGCCTGCCGGGAAGGTACGATGGAACAGCTTGAAACGACGCATGACAATAACCAGTATGCAAAAAATCCGGTTTCTGAAGAGGAATACAATGCAGCAAAGCAGAGTCTCGACAATGGAGAATCGCCGTGTCTTGATGAAACGCGGGATGTGAATGGGCAGCTTTCTGATATGTCGGAGCGGCATGGCTGGAATCAGGGCCAGGCGCAGGATCAGAATCAGGGGCAGGATCAGAACCAGGGGCAGGATCAGGAACAGGCGCAGGATCAGGACCAGAGTCAGGCGCAGAATCGGTATAAGGACCAGAGCCAGGCGCAGAATCAGGATCAGGACCAGAGCCAGAATCCGTATCCTGGTGAGGAACGCGGCATCAGTATGGACGAGGCGGCAGACGAAGGATCCGGCTGGAAACCGGAAGAAAAGCCCGGTATTGATATGTCGGATGACAGAAACGAAACAGCTGCTGAAACAGCGGATGAGAACCGGAACAATGATGAAAATGAAGTTCAGGAGAATGATGAAGAGGAAGCGCAGAGTGAAGGTATCGGCTTCTAAATCTGAGGACAGGAGACGGGAAAATGCCGGATCAGCAATATTCACAGGAAGTTTTTAACGGGGACAGACTGCAGGATTACTGTACAATCGTAGACAGCAATCCGGTTTTTATGCTGCCGGGAACGGGACGCGCCGGTCAGCCGATGCTGATGCCGGTCAGCGAAAGTCTGCTTTCGCGCCATATGCTGCTGCTTGGCGGTATCGGAACGGGCAAGACAAACGCGTTTGATTTTATTATCCGGAATATCCGCAGCACGATGCAGCAGAATGATGTTATGGTAATTTTTGATACGAAGGGTGATTTTTACAGAGAATTCTATCGCCCTGGCGATGTCGTCATCAGCAATGACGAACGTGCCACAAATGGAAAGAAAATGGACTTCTGGAATCTTTTCGGGGAGATTACGATCGATGGCAGAACGGAAGAAAATGTTCTGGAAATATCGAAAACGTTGTTCAGTGACCGGCTTCAGAATTCCAGCCAGCCCTTTTTCCCGAATGCCGCGATGGATTTGTTCAGTGCAGTCCTGCTTCATATGCTTCGGACGGAATCGATGGCGGATGTTCGTGACAACATGAATCTGCGCAGTATTTTCAACAGCTTTTCCGTGCCGGCGATGAAGAAGATTCTTATGAAATATCCGGACCTGAAGGCGATGATCAGCTATATCGACGATGAAAAGTCGGGCCAGACACTTGGTGTTGTAGCGGAGCTGCAGCAGCTTGTGCGGGAGATTTTTGTCGGAAATTTCAAGAAAAAGGGCAGTCTCGCGATGCGCCGTCTGATCCGCGAAAAGGGCGGCCGTGCGATTTTTGTCGAATATGACCTGGGGCTTGGCAATATGCTGACGCCGGTTTACAAGCTGCTGATTGATCTTGCGATCAAGGAAGCCCTCTGCCGTTCCGCCAATGAGGGCAATGTGTATTTTATGATCGATGAATTCCGGCTTGTGCCGAATCTGCAGCATATTGACGATGGCGTGAACTTCGGCCGCAGTCTCGGTGCCAAATTTGCGGTCGGCATACAGAATGTGGACCAGATTTCGGCCGCGTACGGTGAAAATCTGAGCAGAAGCATCCTGTCGGGTTTTGGCACGACCTTTGCGTTTCGTGTGAATGACGCGAACTCCAGGGAGTATATCAAGAATCTTTACGGAAGGAATATTAAAATCCAGAATTTTGTTTCGCGCGTACAGTCCCGCGGTCTGACGGAACAGATTCGCGAGGGATATGTGGCCGAGGACAGTGATATTACAAATCTGCGTGTCGGCGAAGCGATTGTAGGTACGATGAGCTGTGAGCCGTTCCGGTTCCGCTTTCCTCCATATAAATAGCGCATGATTGCGGCGACGGACAAAAACTGAAAATTGCATTTTTCGATTAAATGTTGTAAAAAAATGTAATTATTTTTTTTTGTGCATATTTAAGGCTGTTCATTTTTACAAAGTGATATTATAATATAAATCCATCCCGGTGATTTTGCACATGGAATATTTTGTAAATGCGAATCTGACAGGAGGTTTTATATGAAAGCGATTAGAAGCCGTTCACTGAACGGAAAGCTGGAGGAGTATGTAAATTATCTGATCCATGAGGAAAAAAGCACTGCAACTATTGAAAAGTACAGCCGGGATGTTGGAAAATTTATTCAGTACTTGCAGAAGAAGCACATTGATATCGTCGAAAAGGAGCACTGTGCCGGGTATAAGCGCTGGCTGACGCGTCATTACAAGCCGTCCAGCGTGGAATCCATGATTGTACCGGTCAACGGTTTCCTGAAGTTTCTTGGCCACGACGAGCTGACGGTAAAGCATCTGCATATACAGCGAATGGTTTTTGCCGATGCAAAACGGGAGATGGCAGAGGAAACGTATCACCGGCTTGTCAGCATAGCATACAGCAGGCAGGACGAACGGACAGCGGTTATTATGGAGACGATCTGCGCGACCGGAATTCGTGTCAGTGAGCTGAAGTACATTACCGTTGAGGCATTGGCGCGGGGAAAGGTGGAAATATACAGCAAAGGGAAGATCAGAAATATTCTGATTTCACGAAGTGTCTGCAGAATGCTGCTTTCGTACTGCAGAAGAAATCATATTACATCCGGCAGTGTTTTTATTACGAAGAACGGGAAGCCTGTAAACCGGAGTGATATATGGAAGAAAATGAAACAAATCGCCGGTGAGGCAGGCGTCAGTCCGGAGTGTGTCTATCCGCATAATCTGCGCCATGTTTTTGCAAAGGCCTATTATGATCAGACACGGGATCTTGTGAAGCTGGCGGCACTTCTGGGCCACAGTGACATCAGTACGACGCGTCTGTACCTGAAAACGGATGAGGGGATCTGCATCAGTCAGCTGGACCGGCTGCGGTTAGTCGATGAAAGTTCTTCATATTGTATCAAAACAAAATAATACCACATAATACAGATTATGTGGTAAAATACAAAGCTTTCAAAATTGACTTAATTACTATAGTGCATTGTAGCACGAATACTTTTATTTGTGAAGACCTATTTTAAAAAAATCTGTTATTCTTATAAATCTTTTTTTATCATATATTACAAAATCGTGAAATATCGCTGATAATCGTGTTTTCCGGAATTTTTAAAGTACAACATAATCTGTATTATGTGGTAGGTGTGTTATTCTTTGCGCCAAATGGGCGTTTTGGAATGGCATGGTTACTTTTTTTTATGCGTTATTTGTTTTTTGTTGGACGGACAGGAGTTTCCGCCGGCGCCTGCCGGCTGAAAACAGACCTGCCTTCAGGAAGGAATGCATTTTCTATGAGCAAAAGATGGTTTGCTGCCGCGGTTGGGTGCACGGCAGCGGCAGCAGTAATTCTGTTATCACCGGCAGGAACCCGAACGGATTCTTCTTTGTCCGTTACAAATACCGGTGGGGCCTATACTTCTGACAGTACCGGGAAGGCGGCTGAAGATGAGAAGTCATCCGATGCAGCCTCATCGTCGCGTGATACGGAAGCGTCAGGGAATGCGAAGCCGGAAAACGACGCAGCGTTATCATCCGGAAGCGGAACAGCTTCGAATGGTACCGGCAGAACCACAGGCAGCACTTCTGACAGTACACAGGCATCCAATACCACAGACGGCGCGGCTGCCGCTGATACCGGGGCAGCACAGCCGGAGAGTACGGCGAGCGGAGAAGAGTCTGACGCGGAGAGTACCGTGCCGGAGGTCGATACCGCGGGACTTGACATAAGCAGTATAAAGAAGGGCACCGATTTTTATCCGGATAATTTAAAGAAGGAATACGGCATTACATTTTCGGATGACTTCGGACAGACAATGGCTGATATCGAATCGGAATTCCTCCGTGAGCATGGACTTGCAGCCAGCAGGGATACATACGCCAGGAACTGGCAGGACGCTGCAGCGCTTCTGCTGCTTGATATGCAGCATGATGGCGCGGACGGCACATTTCTTCTTGATAATTCCTGCAAAGACAGGCTGGCAGAGATTTTCGCTTCTATAAACGAAGTGGTTCCGGCTGACAATACTGATGGAAATACAGTGATCTGCAAGTATGCCGGCGGTATCCCGTCTGCTGTCCGCAGTATCCATATCGCGGATATCCTGAAGCTGGATGATGAGAGAGCTGTACCGCTTTATTCAGAAAGCGACAGAGCTTTTTTAAGAAAATACACGGAAGGTGACTGCCTGCTGCTCTATGTGGCATCCACACATGCGGACGGGTTTATCTGTCAGAATACGGACGGCCTGAGTACGGCGCGGACCGAGATCGTCAGGGATGCCTGTTCACTTGTCGGAAAAGTGTCGTACTTCTGGGGCGGCAAGTCAACGGTGATTGGTATTGACAGCCGTTGGGGCAGCCCGTCGGTTGTCAGTGCCGCGGGAAGCGATGATTCGGGTCTTTTAAAGTCATACGGTCTTGACTGCAGCGGATTTGTAAGCTGGTCATTCCTCAACGGAGCGGCCGGAAGCGGGAAAGCAGTTGCAGAGGTAGGAAACGGGACGACGGATCAGTGGAATGCCAGCACTGCTGTAAGCACAGCGGATGCCAGACCGGGGGATCTTGTGTTCCTTCAGGTTCCTACAGCTCATTCAATTAATCATGTCGGCATTGTAGCGGGCAGGACATCGGACGGGAATCTGATTGCCGTTCACTGCAACGCGGGGGACAACGGTGTTGTAATCGAGGATGCGTACAAAGCCGGATTCCGGTATGTGAGGCGCCCGAACTGTCTCACGGCGGCGGATCAGTAAATGAACAGATACGGGTATCGTACTGTTTTAAATAAAAATCATACAGAGAGAAGGGGTGCATTTATGCAGGAGAACAAAACATCATCGAAAATTTCGGTGATCCGGCGTCTGCCGATTGTGGAAATCACCACGGGCCGAAACATGGGAACGATCGGAGAGGTCGTGGTAAATCCTGTTTTGCAGGATATCTACCTGATTGTGGACAACGGAAACCTCTGGACGCGTGAAGTCCTGAACAGCAGAGACATCAGCGGCATCGGAAGAGATTATGTCCTTATACGAAACGGGGATGTAATTACAGAAGTCGGAAAGAATCCGGATCTGACGGAGGAACTGAAGTCCTATTTCCCGGTGCTGGGGCTTCCGGTTATTAGCACGCACGGGAACGCGCTGGGAACAGTTGTGGATTTTGAGCTTCATGAACGGCATGGCGAGCTTTTTAACATTGAACTGGAGAATGGCTACTGCTTTTCGGGAAGCCAGATTGTTTCGGTCTGCAGAAAATTTATTTTCATCGACGCGGATGAAGACGCTGAATCAGGCAGCACATCTGCCGATCTGAAAGCGGATACCGTAAGGAAAACATCATCAGGCCCGGAAGGACTCAAGCTTACGCGGGAAATCCACAGTACAGACGGTACTTTTTCCATTCCGGCGGGAACAGTGCTGACGGATGATATCATACGGGAAGCCGATAAGCATGGAATGCTGGCGGATGCGGCAATGTACGCGGAATAAACCATTATAGCTGAAGGAGACGAATCGGTTGGAGAATCTTAATTTTACCCGTCAGCGCGGAGGCAAGACATATCTGGCTTCGGAAGTGGATCTTTATATAGAGACACTTCAGAATGCATATGAGGAAATGCAGGAAGAACTGGAAAGTACCAGAAACAAGATGCTGGAAGCCGCGACGGCCGGAGACAGTCTTCAGGAGCCGGCTGATGTGCAGGACACAGGCCGGAATACGGAAGAGCTTGAGATGAAGCGGCAGGAGCTGCTGCTGGAGAAGCAGGAGTTTGAAGAAGAGAAACGTGCTTACACCAGCAGAATTTCGGATATGCAGCACTCCATGGAAAAGCTTCAGAAGCAGTCGGATGATATTAAAGACGAGCGATATCGTATTAAGACCAGAACGGAGGAAATAGAGAAACAGAGCGCAGAGCTTAAGAAGAATCAGGAAGCTTTTCGCAAAGAGAAGGAAGAGTTTGAACGTCAGAAGCTGGAACTTATGCATGAGCGGGAAGATATGGAACGCCAGTGCGAGGACATTTCAAAGCGCCAGGAGCGGCTGCTCGCAAAGGAGCAGGAACTCGAGGAAAGCAGCGCGGCGGCTGACAGGATCCGTCCGGAATACAGTGGTGACGGGGAACACGATTCTTACCGGATGATAAGCGAAGACGAAGAAACAGATGATGCTCCGAGCGGCGCGCAGAAATATATCGATATCTTTGAAGAGGCCCGTAAAGCCGCAGACAAATACGTATCTGACATTGAGAACAGGATGAATGAGATGACGGACGCACTGAACCGTGATATAGAGATGCGTCAGGACGAGAGCAGAAAGCGTTCTCTTATGATCATCCGCGATGCCAGGGACGGAGCGGAAGAGATTCTGAAGGAAGCACGCGGAAAAGCCGCGCTTATCATACAGGAAGCAGAAGAGAAGATCGCCGACACCGATGCGAAATGTGAGGAACGGCACCATAAATGTGACGAGGAAATCAATACTTCCATGGAACGTGCACAGAAGGAATACGCGAGGATCCGCGAGCTTATCCGGCAGGCCGGAACAGAGTACGCTGATCTGACAGACAAGATACATCGTTCTGAATGTGACGGTGTTCCGTCAGGGGATGGGCAGGATGAGAATGAGAAGCAGAATGACAGCAAGAGTGAGTCGGAGGGAGCCGATGGGCAGACTCAGCAGGAGTAAGGACAGATACCAGGAGGGTACGGAGTATGGCAAAGACCCTGGAAGAGATAAATGCGGAGTTCCATAAACGGCTCCGGCAGGAAACAGAGACTGACAGCGGTGCCGGAGATGAAAGCGGTACCGGAAACGAAAGCAGTACCGGGAATGAAGACGGCACTGCGGATGACAGCGGCGCTGAGGATGACAATGATACAGAGACTGTAAATCACGCCATAAGGCATACACAGAAAATATCATTGATTTCCGACATTATTTTTTATTTTACGATTGCCGCGATGGTGCTTTGTGCCGTGCTTTTTTCACGCAGCGGCATAGGGCGCAACACAATAGGAAATTACCAATATTTTGAGGTACTGACAACGTCCATGCAAAGTGTATATCCCAGAGGAAGTCTTGTCATGGTCAAGTCAGTCAATACAAACAGCCTGGAGATTGGAGATGATATCACATTCTACAAAGACAGCAGCACAACGATCACGCACCGGATTATAGCGGTTACCGAGAATTATGACGGGAACGGCGACCGGGGATTTGTTACGAAAGGAGTTGAGAACGCAGAACCGGACAGCGGGATTGTCGATGAACGCAACGTAGTCGGGATGGTTATATGGCACGTTCCGTACCTTGGCGCTTTACTCAGCTGGCTGGGAGAGAATTTGTGGCTGCTGCTTGTTATATTCGGATCTTTGCTGGCATGCTCCTTCTTCCTCAGACTATTCTGCCGGGAAACCGCGAAATTGTTTAAGAAAGAGGAAGACAAGAGAGATAAGAAAGGCAGAAAGACGAAAAATGCCGGAACGGGCATTTTCGCGAAGGTCCGTACCTTTTTAAAGCAGAAGCAGAACAGCTGACATCGTTTTGCTTTGTAAATGCTTTCAAATAAAAAATTGGCAGTGTAAATAATTTCAATAAGGAGGAATAACATGAAGAGAAAAAGACTGATAACAGGAACAGTCGCCGTCGCATGTGCGGCAGCGGTTGCGTTAACAGGAACATTTGCCTGGCAGTCGATATCAAATGCCGTGAATAATTTCAGCGGCACGAAGGTAGTAACACCGGATACAACGAAGCCGGGAGGCAATCTGCATGATGATTTCAATAGTGCGACAGGTGATAAGAGGATTTACGTCGAGAATACAGGAAATACGAAACTGTTCGTACGTGTACGGTTAGGCGAGTTCGAGGATCTTACAAAGTCCACGGCTCCGTCGACTATTACCTATACGGATCATGTTCCTGTAAGCACAGCTACGGTTAATGATGTGGCAGACTGCAAGAATGATACGAATAATTTCCATGGAAATACTGACGCCGGGGATTATTTTATATGGACAATGGGCAGCGGAAGCCACGCATATAACTCCATTACCGGTACAACACAGTGGACAGGTGCCTCATCACAGGAAGCCAAGGATCAGCTCGTTGCAGATCAGTACGGCAGTGCACAGGCAGGTACAGGCAATTCCTATGACAGCAATTCCGGGAAGAGTTCTACCGTTGTTTCAACAAAAGACAGCACAGCTAATAAGTCTACAATCGCAAGTGATGGTGTAATTACCATGGCGCAGTATAATGCGAAGTCTGATGCCGACAAGAAAGCCTTTACGGGATGGGTTTATGACAATGACGGATACGCATACTGGTCACAGCCGCTGGATGCTGGTCAGGCAACCGGCGATCTCCTCAGCAAGGTAAGCCTTCCGACGGCGAATTCAAAGGATTATTTTTATTCAATCAAAGCGACGATGGAATATGTTGACCAGAAGGATATCGGCGCATGGACCAGTGACGGTACAGATGGACACAGGACATACACGCTGAATACAAATGGTCAGTGCACCACCTTCCCTGGTACAGGTTCACAGGGTGATTCCATTAAATATGGCAGTCAGGCCGGAAGTACTACGGTTCAGGCCAGCGATTCGGCGACTGCAATGCTTAAGAGCATCAGCAGCAATCCGGCGACCTCAGTCAGCCTCAATCCGAAGACAATGTCGCTCAAGGAAGGCGGAACAGGTACCATTACGGCTACAGTAGCGACGGCTGACGGTTCAAACACGACGGATACACTCACCTGGAGCAGCAGCGATCCGAGTGTTGCAACAGTTGATGCAAACGGCAAAGTAACGGCTGTCAAGGAAGGAACCGCAACGATTACGGCAACGGCCGGTTCCGCATCTGCAACGTGTGCTGTTACGGTATCGAAGAACGCGATTGCTGCGACCGGCACAACGGTTTCCCCGAATCCCGCCAATGTGACGGAAGGTTCAACGACTCAGCTGACGGCAACCGTGGCACCGGCAGACGCAACAGACAAGACAGTTACATGGAAGAGCAGTGATCCGACAGTAGCAACAGTTGACAGCAACGGACTTGTTACAGGCGTAAAACCGGGCCAGGCAACTGTTACAGCTACGGACAGCGCAGGAAACACATGTGAAGTCCCTGTAACAGTAACGCAGAAAGCCGTACCGGCAACAGCGATTGCAGTAGATAAGGACAGTGTAACCGGAACCGATTCATCTTCACCGGTAACGGTAACGGCAACACTTAATCCGACAAATACGACTGATTCGATTTCCGCTACAAGCCCGATCACATGGACAATTAAGTCCGGAAGTCCGACCGATGTTGTTTCACTTACACCGAACGACAATGGCAAGAGCGTAACTATTACGCCTAAGAAAGTAGGTACGACAACAGTAGTAGCATCTTATACAAACGCGAACGGAGAAACCGTTACAAAGGAGATTCCAGTGACGATCGGAGCTACCGCGTCAGACGGCATTACACTTGACAAGACCACACTTCCGCTTGATCTGAACCAGACCGGTACGTTGACGGCTACAGTTGGCGGTACAGCTACGGATAAGACAGTCACTTATTCGGTTGAAGATCCGACAGTTGCAAGCATCAGCGCAACAAGCGCGGCATCCGGAACACCGGTTACGATCACCCCGCTTAAAGTAGGCGAGACAGTCATTACAGCAACAGATGCAGCTGGCAATAAGGCTACCTGTACAGTTACATGTCCGTCTCAGGCACTTACGCTTTTGCATACAGACAACACACAGAAGCTTGATACTGAGAAGGATACTGACCGCTCCTGGTATCATCGCTATATGTTATGGGAAGCCGTAAATGACGAGAAGGAATCGGGATATTATTACGTCAAATATAACGATGAATTAGATCTCCATATGGATCCTCAGGGAAATCAGGTCTTGCTTACGGATGCGGATCATTATTGGGGATGCCCGACTGTCGATCTCAGTTATTATGTTGGAACGGATACCTCAGATTATAAGTGGGAGATTCTTACAAATGATGCATATAACGGGACAATCATGAAGGACAATCAGATTGTCGGGACGCATCTGTGGACATGGACCGAAATGGTTAATGATTACGCTAACTGCAATACGACTGCAAAGGTCAAGATTACACAGATATCGACAGGCAGATCGACTGTTATCGACTTCAAATATTCAGCGTACGCTAGTATTATTCTGCAATAATTAATTACACAAATATCAGAGAGGCGGATATAAATAATGAAGTCTAAGGAAACTGGAATTCCTGCATCAGCAGGAGCAGAATATTTGAAGGGAGGAATTAATTAATATGTGGCAAAGCAAGAAAAAGCTTATAGCATTAGCCGGAGCAATTGTGCTTACAGGCAGTGTTCTTGGCGGACTGCTTGGGCATACGTGGTCGTCGACACCGGATTGGACCGCGGTGAAGCCGAACACGTATACGGAAGTCAAGGTAGGTGAAACTAAGTCATTCAATGTCGGCGGCGGAGGTATCAGTGGTGCGATTGCCGGAAATTCTGGTACATATGTCAATGTAATGGCAAGTGCTACGACTAATCAGCTGACAGTTATTGGAAAAAAGGCCGGTGCTACCTCAGTAGCATCCAGCACTGGCCTGGAATACATTAATGGACTGAGCATTCAGGTTGTAGATACGAGCCTGATGGAAAGCTATGCATATAAATTTTCAAATAAGCTGGGAGTTTATATGGAGTCCAAAGCAACAAGCAAGGTTCATACGATGAAGGTGGCGAATATTGTAACGACGACACCTGCCGATGCATTGACGCAGACAGCATCCAATACGACATGGAACAGCTCCAATACGGACATTGTTACTGTTGACGCGAGCGGAAACCTGACGGCTGTCGCTAAAGGAGCTGTTATTATCAACGCGAACTTCACGGATAAGTACGGCGTTCGTCAGTGCATGCATTATATTGTTGCGGTTGATACCAACATCAACGGTGCAATTATCGGACCGGACGCAAACGGTGATTACTGGAGACCGTTAGAGCCGTCAGGTGTGTATGAGCATGTAAATGCCGACGGAACACATAACAGCAATGAGCCGCAGTATGTATATACAACAGACGGCAATCCTACGAAGGACAGCACACCGGTTAAGAAGGGTGATGACGGTACGTTCTACAAAGAAATTACACCGGGCAGCAATATCTGGAGTCCGATTACGGATAAGGGTCCTGACACATCGAAGCTTATCTGGGGCGGCAATGACAAGACACCTGGAAATTCCGATGACAAGGATGCATTTAAGGGTTCAGACGGAAATTATTATACACAATCTCCAAGAAACATCTGGACGCCTATAAAATCCGACGGCACGATCGATGAAACAAAAACATTCTATGGTGGAGCAGACTTCTTGCCGACAGGAACAGACAACACATCTGTCTATAAGGAAAGCGACACAATGTACTGGGTTGAAGACATTACACTTACGGATGGACATCTTACATCGAATGTGTGGCTTCCGGTAATCAACGGAGTACCTGATACAGCGCAGGCTATCTGGGGCGGCTATGACGCAGAAATTAAAGATTCAGATGATGTTGCTGTAGAATTACACGGAAATTATTACTGGATTAATCGTGGTGAAAATATATTCGCCAGGGTAATTCCGGAGACAGGTGTATTAGCAGCTAATATCTACGGCGGTACAGATAAGATTCCGGACGTTCCGTCTACCGGTGTTTATCAGGCAAACGTGTACGATAATACGGCAATTGACGGCCACTATTATCTTGGGCCTAACGACGATGTAGATACTGTCGGTGCACCGCAATCCTATATCGGTGATAATTATCTGGGATCGACCGGGGATGGATTTATTGATTCAAATCCTAGTACTTCAGCAATTGATGACACAGATGCTTTGTACTGGCATAATGCAGACGGTACCATGACAACGACGAGAAAGACAAAAGAGATCAGGGTAACATCCGCTACGGTATCGCCGACGACAGCCACAATTCCAGTTAACGGGACACAGCAGCTTTCAATAACAGTACAGCCAACTAATACAACAGAAGCTCCATACTGGTTCGTTCTGGATTCCGATCTGCCGATTGTAACAGTTAACGCCAAGGGAGTAGTTACCGGACACAGACCTGGAACTGTAGAAGTCATGTGTCAGTATAGTAATGCTTTGAATACAGTGCCGACCTGCGTTGTTACAGTTACAGCAGATGTAACATTCAACAGCAACGGCGGAAGTTCAGTCGCGTCTCAGACGATCAGTACTGTGAATGGAACAGCGACAGAGCCGGCTGCACCGACGAAATCCGGATATACATTCGGCGGCTGGTACAAAGATTCGTCACTTACACAGGCTTATGACTTCAGCAAGCCGGTTTACAGGAATATGACGCTCTATGCGAAATGGACCGCACAGTAGACTGACATGCTGAGCCTGCAGCATCGATCTCGGTTATTCGTACTGCAGATTTCGATTTAAGGGGTATTCGCTTCGGCCGTTATCCGGCCGAAGCGGTACACGAGCGGCTGCGGAAGCAGCCGCTGGTGCGCCGCTTTGGTTGAGCGGCAAACCCAATGCTTGCATATTCTTATTTTGTTAAGAAATGCAACCCCTCTATGTGTTCTCCTGCCTGTCTATCCTTTCGCAGGCAGGAGAGATAAAAAAAGCGCAACATGCTTCACGAGCAATGATCAATTCATTGCCGGTGAAACATATTGATCAGGAAGGTTGCTCTGCTGCTGTGTCATCGGATCATCCGTATATGCTTCATTGGAGAGGAGTTATATTATGATTTCAAAATTCATCCGTAAGAGAAAAGGAAAGAAAGGAGTCTGCTTCGTACTTGCGATGCTTTTTCTCGTTTCAACTATAATGTCGGGCACATATGCGTGGCATGCTTTTGCAAATGCCGTAAATAATATGTCAGGTGTCAAAGGCAATTATCAGGTTGTACTGAACAAATATGAGAAGGACATCAACGGGAGCGAGACTGTGAAACCGATCAAAGGCACGGATTTCTATCTGTTCCATGTCCTGGATGCGTCTGCGTCGCCGGAGACAATTGAACAGATAGGCGGACGGTATACGACAGATGATACCGGTGCTGTCAATGCGTCGGGTCTTTCCACGGGAAATTATTATTTTCTGGAAGCGAATCCGTCTTATTCATATGGTTATGACAGTGACGGAACGCGTGACAAGGTCAGATATGACTTTTCCATCAATACGGAAACAGCGTCCGGCAATACAGTTAAGGTTGTTGCGTATAACAAGAAGCAGTCATCTACACTTGACATATCAAAAAATGTTGTAAACTGCAGCGGAGCGGATCTGACGGATGAGCAGAAGAATATGGTATTTGTATTTACTGTTACGTTCTCAGACGGCGGGAAGTATTCATATACCATCGGATCGGGTGAGCAGCAGACACTCGGCGAGGACGGTACGCTGAAACTGAAGAGCGGTCAGACAGCTCATTTTGCGGCGGTTCCTGTTGGTGTTCACTACGAGATTACAGAAACCCCGGTAGACGGATATGTTATTTCAAGCTCGAATAACAGTGGGAATATTCAGCTTGACGGAACTGCAAATGTAGTTACTTTTACAAATACATACAAACCGTCCAGAACAGGTGATCTCTTGATTTCGAAGCTTGTTACGGGCGACGGTGCGGCGGAAGAAAACCGGAGCTTTGCTTTTACGGTATCGGTAGGAAATGATCCGGATAAAGGTTATTCCTATAAAGTATATGATATGAGAACACCGGACGATACGACTCCAAAACGGGAAGGAACGGTCAAAACCGGCGGAAAGCTGGAGCTGGCGGGGTATGAGAAGGCAGTTATTTCCGGGCTTGCAGTAGGAACTCCTTACAGCGTTACAGAGGATGATTATTCATCCTTTGGCTACAGCAGTCTGATAACAGAAAAAAGCGGAAGCATTCTGGCAGGTATTAATGAAACCGCGGCTGTAAACAATAAGAATGAAGTCGGCTCGCTGATTATTTCAAAAAGTGTCAGGAATGATGACAGCAGCGCCCTGACGGATGAACAGCGCAATAAATCCTTTGTATTCAGCGTAAAGATCGGGGACCAGCCGGCACAGCAGTTTTCACTGAAGGATGGGGAAACAAAGACCTTTACGAATATACCGGTCGGCACGTATTATCTGGTAACCGAGGATAATTATTCGTCACAGGGATATACGACAGATTCTCTGAACAGTACCGGCAGCATTGTAAAGGCCGGGAGTACCGCAGCTTTTACGAATACATACAAAACCAACCCGAATCCGGGCAGCCTGACTGTGCAGAAAACCATCACAAATCCGGATGGTTCGGCACTGACGGATGCACAGAAGGAACAGAGCTTTAATTTCCACATTCAGATCGGAAACGAGACACAGGATTTCACATTGAAGAGTGGGGAAAGCAGAACATTTGAAAATATTCCTGCGGGAACATTTTATTCGGTAACAGAGGATAATTATTACAAAGGATATGGATATATCACATCATCGGAACATGCTGCAGGTACGGTGGACGGAAACAGGACAGCGGCTTTTGTAAATATGCAGGAGACGGATAAGGGTTCCCTTCTTTTATCGAAGACTGTCAGCGGTACAGGCGATAAGGAACAATCCTTTACCTTTGCTGTCAAGTTCTCAGACGGCGGAAATTATCAGTATAAGCTGGGGACGGATACGGAGCTGAAGTCGCTTGATCAGGACGGGAAACTGTCATTGAAGAATGGGGAAACCGCTGTATTTGACGGAATACCCGCAGGTGTTACATATACCGTAACAGAGGATCCCGCGGATGGCTATTTCCAGGGAGTTACGGTTCAGTCCGGAACCATTGTCAAGGAGCAGACAGCTGCCGCAGCATTCGAAAATTATAAGCCTGAGCGGCAGACGCGCCTGATTGTCAAAAAGATTACGACAGGAGACGGTGCAGACCTTTCCAAGGAATTTCATTTTACAGCTGTGATCAATGGACAGAGTGAGGAGTTCACACTGGCTAACGGAGAACAGAAGGAATTTTCGCTGGCTCAGGGGTCTACATATAAAATAACAGAAGATGATTATCTCTCAGAAGGCTACAGCCAGACCGGAACAACGTCCGGATACGGTACAGCGGATGGTGAGACGATTGAAATCACGAAAACGAATACATATGTCGGCGAAACGGATATCTCACTTCATGTTGCCAAGAAATGGAATGTACCTTCCGGCACGAAGATGCCGGACAGTGTTACGGTCTATGTCAAGGATGGCGATAATATCGCGGCCACCGCAAAGATAACGGCTGACGACAACTGGGAGCATACATTTGAAAATCTTCGCAAATACAACAGCAGCGGAGCACAAATCGAATACACGGTAACAGAAGCTGATCTGGACGGGTATCTTCAGGCGGTTGCGCAGAACAGTCCATATGATTTTACTATTACGAACAGCGCGGTAACACCTGTAACACAGGCAGTGCCTGAAATAGAGAAGAAACTTGACATTACAGGTGAGGCACCTGCGAATGAAAGCATGTTCTCATTCGTGCTGGAAGGCATCGGAAACGCTCCTATGCCGGATGGCGCAAAGAATGGAGCATTGACGCTTTATATCACAGGACAGGGCAGCACGTCGCCAGGAACGATCACATACGGCACAGCCGGTTCCTATGTTTATCATATCTATGAACAGGCCGGCAATGAGAAGGGGTACACATACGATACGTCAGTATATCTGTATAAAGTTGATGTTACGGCTGAGAACGGCAGTCTGAAGGCAAGTACTTCACTGACAAAGATCGGAGGAAGCGGAGGAACCTTTGAAAATGCATTATTTACCAACACGTATGACAATACTTCGCCTAAAACGATCAATGTTACCGCCAGAAAAGTCTGGGCCGGAGATACGGATGCAAATCGTCCGACCTCTGTATCAGTCAGACTTTTAAAGGACGGGCAGCCGTATGGAGAAAACATTGAACTGAATACAGGCAACGACTGGAATTATACGTGGAGCGGTCTTGCGTATGACAGCAGCTGGAATGTTGAAGAGGTTTCAAAGCTGGGTGATGGATATACTTCCGGTGTAACTTCTACCAGAGATGGCTCGGGCAACATTGTATTTACAGTGACGAATACTTACAAGAAGCCATCCGAATCGACGACGAGCCTGACTGTTAACAAGGTCTGGGCCGGTGATGAGAATTACTCCGCGCGTCCATCCAGCATTAAAGTACAGCTTTACCGCAACGGAAATGCAGAGGGAGATCCGGTAACGCTTAGTGCTGACAATAACTGGACATATACGTGGGATAAACTGGAGAAGAGTGATTCTGTTGTCTGGAGCGCAGATGAGGTTACCGTGCCGACAGGGTATCTGGAAAAGGCTGAAAGCAATGGCAGTACAGGCATTACGATAACAAATACATATAACAGTACAACAACAGTCGTACCTGGCGGAGGAACTCCTTCCGTCACGACCTCGACCTCGGGCTCGGGCGGATCAACGAGTCAGACAGGCCCCAAGACAGATGATATGAGCATGATGTGGCTGTGGTTTGCCTTGATGATAGCAAGTGCTGTAGGACTTCGTATTGATTTATTCTGGAAGGGCTCGAAAACCGGAAATTAGTTATAAGGAAAGATGAAGTCACAGAAAAGTGAAAAAGAAAAAGAAATATCTTCGAATTGTTGCGGCAGTGCTGCTGCTGGCTGTTATCGGGGTGAGCAGTGTGAAGCTGGTCGTTATCAACGGCCAGTACACAAAAGAAGCGAAGCTTCATGAAGAGCTGATGCAGTACCGCCCGGATACAAGCATTTTATTAAATGATCTGTCGGAAACGGGAGACAGTCTGGATACGGCCAATCAGGAAATTATCGATCTTCAGGCACAGTATCCTGATATTACAGGCTGGCTCACCGTTCCCGGTACTGAAATTGACTATCCGTTTGTTTATTCGGAAGATTTTCAGGAATATCTGCATAGGGATTATACCGGTGAGTACAGCTATGCAGGGGCGATTTTTATGGATTACAGATGTGACAGGGACTTTACCTCATTCAATACGATATTGTACGGACATAATATGAATAACGGCAGTATGTTCGGTACACTCGGGGCGTTTGAAAAGAGAGATTTTTTTCAGTCATTCCAGAGTGCACTCATCTGCCTGGCACATCGTGACCTGAAGCTGGAATTAGTATCCTGCATGGTTGTGAAAGCCACCGATCCGGTTATATACCGTACAGATTATGAAAATGAAGGCGATAAGAGTCAGTTTATTCAAAAGATACAGGATGACTGTATGCACGGAGCGTATTCCGGAACGAAGGAGCTTAGTACGAAGGATACTTTTGTGACACTTTCCACATGTGCATACAATTTTTCCCAGGCCAGAACGATTGTAGTATTTCGTGTAGAAGAATAAGAAGATGGAAGGACTGAACATTGAAAGCATGACAATCCATATTGCTGTGTGCGGTCAAAGTGCAGATGAGCGTGAACAGTGCATCAAGGCAATATGGCTTGCGTCTGCAAAAAGAGGAATCAGCATAAAGCTTTACCGTTATGATACGTCAGGTGCACTGTATCATGACATTATGCAGAAGGCGGTATTTATTCACATCCTTTATCTCGATATGGAAAACGCAGGCAGAAACGGCATTGAAACAGCCAGACTCCTGAGAACGGCTGGATATGGCGGTAAGATTATCCTGCAGGCCGCTTCAGCGGAAAGACTGCAGGAAGCGTTTGATGTTTCAGCCTTTCATTTTATTCTTAAGGGGGAATGCGGAAAAAACAAATTTGAAGAGATATTATTCAGAGCGATTGACTGTGTGACACAGGAAAACGGAATACAGATAAGGCTTGTTTTCGGAATCAATGTTCTTTGTATGCCACTGATGGATGTCCGCTATTTCTGCACGAGCGGGCGCCATGCCGAGGCACACTACAAAGATGGAATATTCCTTTTCAATTCGTCGATCAGGAAGGTCGCAGCAGATTTATCTGAATTTGAATTTATTCAGATTAACCGTACAACAGTGGTAAATATAGCAGCTGTTCAGAAAATCAGCAGAGGAGGAATTGTGCTGAAAGACGGTACTGTCCTGATCGTCGGAGAAGCCTACGGGGGGTGTTTCCGGCAGTCGTATGGCAGATGGGCGGACGGTCAGAAAAATATAATCGTAACTATGTCAGATCAAAGAGCAATTATTTAAGTAAAGGTGATAAAAATAAAAAAACAAAAGAATAAATACAAACGTGTCGCCAGTCAGGATGCATGGGATATGTGGTATGAGCTGGCAAAGAAATATTACGAAGAAAATGGTGATCTGCGGGTTCCGGGCAGATACGAAACAGAAAACGGCATGAAGCTCGGAAGATGGATTGAACGTCAGAGAGCAGCGCGTAAATCAAAAGGCAATTACTATATTGACCAGGAACATGTTATCCGGCTGAATTATATCGGTATGACCTGGCAGGTTGAAAAGCGTGCAAGCCGTGACAAATGGATGTGGTTTCTCAGAAAATACAAACATGAGCGCGGAAACATCCTTGTCCCGAAGAAATACTGTATAGACGGTTATTCTTTGGGAGAGTGGATAGCGGTTCAAAGACAGAAGTATAAAAAAAATGAATTAAATGAAAACGAGATTAAAGAGCTTGAAGCAATGGGAATGGCCTGGAGTCTTGGTCTTCGTAAGCCGTGGTCGGAGTGGTACGCTATGGCTGCCGAGTATTATAAGAAATACGGGAATTTAAGAATTCCATACAGTTATCTGACAGCAGACGGCAAGAAACTTGGTGTATGGATCAACATTCAGCGGGATCGTTATTTTAATTCGATGGAACGGTATAAAACCGGCAAGGGAAGAAAACCGCTCAGCCAGTTTGAGATTGCAAGTCTGGAAAGGATCGGTATGGTTTGGAAAGTCCGGAAGGACAGGAAATATATTCAGGAAATGTAGTTCCGTTGTCACACAGAGCCAGGAGGTAATTTTTTATGGAAACGAATTTCAGCATTATAGAGGATCTCAGTGAACGGCACAGAAGATGCGGGGAAAAGGGCGAAAAGCGTATTATCAAGCGCCTGATCAATATTCTGCGCCACTGCAGTGTAATCCATGACGGAAAGATGCATCAGGTAGAGACGCTCGATGATCTGCTGTCCGTGCATCTGGATACATATGAAAACACACGTGGACTTGGCATAGTTACACATGAGTATCTGCAGAATTATCTTGCGGAAAAAGCGGAAATACAATTTCCTGGGCTTCAGATTATATCAGATTACAAGCCGCAGACTGCAAGCTTTTATGAATATTTCATGGAACAGGGCATTAACGGTCATGTTATCCGCAGCAGTGAAAGTGACGAAGACGGCTATTACAAAAGTGCTCGTTTTTCTACGGAAGCGGAGTGTGCGCTGTATCTGAATAAAAATCATATAAGCAGAGAGAAAATCATAACGATTAGTATTGAACCCGACAAGGGCGTCTGGATGCTGTACGAATCGTGTGTTTAGGATAAGGGAACGGAAGCTTCGATTGCAAAGACTCTCAGTATGGGAGAAGCTTTGTGTTTCGAAACTTCCGTTTTTAATTTATGATGAAAAATTCACTTTTTTACTAGACATTCGTTTCCGCATGTTGTATAGTATTAGCTGGACTTGCGTTTTGGCAGTCTCGTAACAGTGATAAGCTGCCAATGGCACAGTCTTTTTTTAACGCATTCATTATATATTCACAGATGAACGAGCAGATTGGAGAAGTACCCAAGCTGGCCGAAGGGGCTCCCCTGGAAAGGGAGTAGGTCGTTAATAGCGGCGCGAGGGTTCAAATCCCTCCTTCTCCGTTAGCTTATACCGGCTGACACCAATACACCTTCACAAATTTTAAAAACTTCAAAAAAGTTGTTGACATTGGAAGCTGAAGGTGATATTCTAGTTAAGCTGACCCGTTGCGGTAAAGCAATGGATAAGCGCAGAACCTTGATAATTAAACAGCAGAATTAACACAATACCCGAAGTTCTTAAAGAGAAATTTTGAACGAAGAAGTACAACCAA
>Ga0160425_1001309_pt1 | contig 24520 bp, 20 predicted proteins | sample BioMet8_FD_108193 | JGI IMG/M metagenome (GOLD analysis project Ga0160425, IMG submission 108193) | Microbial communities from bioreactor (seeded with sewage sludge) at Lawrence Berkeley National Lab, California, USA - Biofuel... | ecosystem: Engineered > Bioreactor > Anaerobic > Unclassified ...
CGCAGTAATTGATAATGATACATACAGAATGCCTCCTGAGCTTGTGCAATATCAGATACAATTATATGATGCAGTAGAACAATCAGGGTTAACTATGATAAATCAGTATCGTATTGACGATTTAACGCAGGAGGAACAATCTTCTTTATTGCTTGCCAAATTCGGTGTCGTTATAAGACCAGAAGAAACCGTAGTAACAGTTAACTTCATCAATTTCAACACAGACCGTCCATTAGCATCCTGTCAAGGGGCTTACACTACGCTCGGAATCAGCCAGGTTTCTGATATTAAAGGGGCTCTTAAACGTGTTGGCGAACAGATTTCAAAGACTTTTAATAAATAAACTGTGACGAGCAAATATCTAAAAACGGCTTTATTGGCGGTCATAAGTATCATTTGGGTGGGTTGTGATAAAGATACCCCTCTTAATGACACCTATACTGATATAACCTTGTATGTATCCGAAACAACAGTCTGGAAAACCGCTGGCAGTGTAGCTTCGGCAATAGAGTATCTGCAAGTTAAGGAAAAGCACAGCACCGAATGGCCGCGACTTGCCATGGGTAGCATAAAGGGCTTCGACTATGTGCACGGACATGCATACGAACTGGCGTACGTAAAACGATGCTCGCCAATCCGCCAGCTGATGCCTTAAACACTACTTACACGCTCCTTGAAGTTATAAGTGATACGTCCTCTGTTACTCCAAAGCCGGACGAACTGCCTAAAGAAGCGAAATTCAAGTTAAAGATGGTGCAGCTTACCCCTTTTATGAGCTTTGACACACCTCTAGCAGCACCTTTTGATTTCCTGACATTCCGAATACTCAATCATCAGAATGAATTTATCTTCTCCGGCAAGCCTGAGTTCTTGCAATACTATGATTCTATTGTAATGTCATCACCCATTTTGCCTGATACTTATCGTGTTTACCAAAGCACTACGGATAGAAAGAACCTCACTTTTCACTTGGCTAGGCATACGTTCGCCACTACGACGACATTAAGCAAAGGTGCTCCTATCGAAACTGTCTCAAAAATGCTGGGTCATAAAAACATAAAAACAACCCAACATTACGCCAAGATTCTGGATTTGAAAGTGAGTGATGACATGAAACTGCTGCGTGAAAAAATGGGAACTAATAGGAAACTGAGCACAAAAGGATTAGTCAGCTAATAAATTGATTACAAGAATGATATGTTTATTAAAAGAAAAATAGTACTTTTGTGGGTAATTACAAAACAAGTACAGTTTTTATCATGAAAAATATTCCTCCAAAAAGACGATACATACTCGCAGCTTTTATTTCAATAGCCGCCGGCTGCCTTGCTTTTGCTGTTGAAATAATGACTCAGGTGAACTTTTTTAAAAGTTACAACAATCATTTTTTCTTTCCCAATTTCGTTTTTGCTTCAGTTATCTCCGTAACTGTATTTCTGATAAGTTCAATAGATATTTTCCTTATTTATTACAATGGCAATAATATCTTTAAAAATGTAAGGATACAGCTTATAATTAGCATTATAGCTTCCTTTGTTATTTTATTGATAGGCTTTTTTAGCATCAAAACTATTAGTAGACTAATATTTTATAATGGAACCGATCAATTTATAACTTCTTCTACGGAAGATCCAATCGTTAGCAAAATTATTCTTATTACCGTTTTCATTACGGCCATTTTTTTTACGTCTTTTTTAATATTTTACTTTGTCAATTCCTGGAAAAATCTTTTGGCAAAGAGAGAAATAGAACTTGAGTATTCAAAATTGAAAATTGAAAATATGGAAGCAAAATATCAACAGCTTAAACAGCAAATTAATCCTCACTTCCTGTTCAATTCATTGAATACGTTGAAGGCACTGGTAGATGACAATCCTAAGGCTGAGGTCTTTATAAAGAGATTGTCCGATTTTTTAAGAACATCCATATCACTGAACAACGAGAAAACTATCTCGGTAGAGGACGAACTGATATTTTGCACGAACTATCTCGAATTGCAAAAGACTCGTTTCGGAGAGGCTTTACAGTATTCCATTGATATTCCGGATGAAAAAAAAGAGTGTTATATTCCTGTTTTTTCTATCCAATTGCTTGTCGAAAATGCCATAAAACACAACGTGCTAACGCCTAATCATCCTCTATATATTGAAATCACATACAAACAAAATGACTATCTTTCGATTTCAAACAATATGAAACTGAAAAATACATCAGAAAGCTCTTCCGGCATGGGATTGGCAAATTTATCTGAAAGATATAAATTGCTTTCCGGCGACGATATTATTATAGAAACGACTGACAATTGCTTTTCGGTCACCATAAAATTGTTGAAAAATGAATATAGTAATCATTGAAGATGAACAGCTAACCATCAGTAATTTAACCAAGACGATCAGAAAAATAGACCCCGAAATAAACATCGTTACCTGCTTGTTCTCGGTAGAAGATGCTATTAATTGGTTCGGAAAGAATCAGCATCCGGATCTAATATTCAGTGATATTCAGTTAGGAGACGGACTTAGTTTTGATATTTTCAAAAAAATAGAAATTTTATCTCCGGTCGTGTTCTGTACTGCGTATGACAAATATGCCATTGATGCCTTCAAAACGAATGGGATAGATTACGTTCTGAAGCCCTTTGACTCGGAATCAATAACCAATGCCTTAAAAAAATATACGAATTTAGCTTCAGGATTTGCCCAGCAGCAAACGCAAATGAAAAGTCTCATCTCCAATTTCGACAATAAACCAACACAGCAAAAAGGATCTGTGCTGGTCTATTACAAAGATAAAATAGTACCTGTCAGACTGGATGATATCGCCTTGTTTTACATTGAAAATGAGATAACCCACCTCATAACATTCGATCAAAAGAAATATGCCATCGACCGATCGTTAGACGAGATGGAAAAAACGGGCGGGGATGATTTTTTCAGAGCAAACAGGCAATACCTCATACAAAAGAAAGCGATCAAAGAAGTTTCCCAATATTTTGGCAGATCGTTATCCGTCCATCTCGCTTTTCCATATAAAGAAATCATAAAAATAAACAAAACAAAAGTCTCTCAATTTCTAAACTGGCTTTCAGTCCGTTAGATTTCCGCGCAGATTTTCACCTCCTGTTCTGTCCGCTTGGGCAATAATTCCATTTTTCACCAAGTGCTTGATAAATAACTTTGTGTCGTTTATTAATCACTTTATTTTTATGAATATGGAATTAAAAAGAAAAAAATTCATCCAATGGATTGTTGTTGCACTATTGACAATCATTGTGGTGGGTGTAAGTCTTGCATTTTACATAAGTGCAAGCCACTACGAATCAACAAACGACGCACAAATTGACGCAAATCTTGTCTCAGTCAAGTCCTCTGTCACAGCTTATGTTGAAAGAATTGCTTTTGCGGACAACGAAAAAGTACGCAAAGGGCAACTGCTTGTCACTTTTGACACAACGGAGCTGCAGACAAAAGTGTCCGAAGCCTTAGCCGAGTACGAGAATGCCATCGTAAATCTGTCCATGGCAGAAAACAGCTCTTTATCAGGCAATGAGGACTTAACGGCTTATAATCAAAATGCAGCTTCTGTTAATCAGGATGTCCTGTCGGCAGACGCGACATTGGAAAAATCGCAAAAAAACTACGAACGCACGCGCAAATTATTTCTGCTAAAAGCAGCCACGCAAGAACAGTTGGACAATGCCAAAGCGTCATTGGATATTGCCCAATCCGATCACAGAAAATATCTTATCCTTCATAAATCAAGCCTTTCTACAGCCAACAGTTATCGGCTGAAACAAAAAGAGAATCGGAATAAAATAGAGCAGGCAAAAATCGCCATCCGGCAAAAGGGAGCCGCACTTGCATTGGCAAGAATAAACCTGTCGCGTGCTTTTGTTTATGCTCCCTGTGATGGTTTTGTCACAAAAAGGGCTATACAGGAAGGGCAATATATCTCTGCCGGTCAATCTATTTGCTGCATAGTGAACAATGCCGATTATTGGGTTACGGCGAACTTCAAAGAGACACAAATCCATAAACTGAAAGTCAGACAGACTGTTGAAATTAAAATAGATGCTTACCCCAACCTGAAACTGAAAGGTTCTGTAGCCTCTTTTACGGAAGCAACGGGTGCAAAATTTTCGCTTATCCCACCAGATAATGCTTCAGGTAATTTCACAAAAGTAGTACAAAGGATACCGGTAAAAATCAGGCTGTCCGGCATAGACCAAAAATTGAGGAACAGTCTGTTTCCCGGTATGAGTGCCTATATCCGCGTCAATACAAATCAAAACTGATGGAAGCTGTAATTCAACATGATGAACCAGTGTCTTCTGTCAATAAATGGATATTGATAGGCACCGTAATTTCGTGTGCAGTAATGGAATTGATCGATTCCACTGCCGTTGGAGTTGCCCGCGCAGACATGATGGGAAGTCTGGGAGCAACCACAGACGAGATTGCCTGGGTGGTAACTTCTTATGCACTTGGAAATGTGATTACCGTCCCCTTATCTGCAATGTTATCTTCTATGTTCGGACGGAAACTCTATTTTACCATTTCTGTCGCCATTTTTACATTTGCCTCTTTTTTCTGTGGAATCTCCGGTAGCTTGCTGGTATTGACATTGTGGCGTTTTGTTCAGGGGCTGGCAGGCGGCTCCCTGTTGGCAACGGCTCAGAGTATTATCGGTGGTGCTTTTCCTCCCAAAGATATTGCTACAGCTACAGCAATATTTGGCATGGGTATGATGATTGGGCCTGCCATTGGGCCTGTCATCGGAGGATATATTACAGATGCCATTTCATGGAACTGGATATTTTTCATCAACATACCTATTGGCATTATCGGTACTTTTCTTTGCTGGAAATATGTCCCGAATCTTACAGGAGCAAAAAAATCCGAAAAACTTGACTTGTGGGGAATCATCTTTATGATTATCGGACTTTGCTCTTTGCAATATTTTTTGGAAGAAGGAATGCAAAAAGATTGGTTTGAGAGCACGGAAATATCAGTCGTGTTTATCCTTGCTGTAGTAGGTTTGATTGCTTTTATCTGGAGAGAGCTAAGCATTGAAGAACCTGCGGTGAAAATAGGACTTTACCGGAATCGTAATTTGGCCATCGGGCATTTTATGAATGTAATCTTGGGAATGTTATTAATCGGGTTTAGCTTTATTTTCCCCTTGTTTGTCCAGGTAACATTAGGATGGACACCTACACGGCAGGGTATTTTTCAAATATTACCTGCGATAGCCAGTATTGTAGCTATGATGCTGGTCAGTAAATTAATTTTGAAGAAGTTGGGATACCACTTTACATCTATTCTCGGAATAATACTCATGACTGTTTTCCTTGTTATGCTGTCTCATTCTTCACCCGATTCCAATGAAACCAACTTCTTATCCCCTTTTGTGATTCAATCTTTCGGGAAAGCAATGTTGACTGTACCACTCATGTCAATGGCATTGGTCGGATTACGAGGAGAGGATCTAGCTCAGGCGACAGGGCTCTCGAATATAATGCGACAGTTAGGTGCTGCTATTGGTGTAGTATTGGTCAACATTTATATACAACATCAAAATGGGCAGGCTCAAGGAATAATGGCTACTTACATCAACCCCTATAATCCAACGGCAACAGATCGTATTGCATCTTATCAAACCATGTTTGAGTCATCGGGATATTCTCCGAATGATGCTCTTTCGGCAAGCTTTACTATGATAGGAAAAGCCCTTGGCACACAGGTGGATATTGTGAGTTACGACAATATGTTCTTAGATTTTGGAATATTGATGTTGCTTACAATTCCATTGGTGTTCTTGATTAAATCTCCAAAATTTAGCAAAACAGAAGAAAAATAAAATAAACACGATGAAACGAACATGACAAAATCTGCCAGTTTTGACAAACAAAGGCATGATCCTATTTTGTCATGGAGTTCCATGTGACTTAAAAAAACAATTATAAACACATGAAAAAGATAATTTATATAACAACAATTATTTTCCTCCTTGGAATAGGAAAAACAATAGCACAAGACACCCTTAAGCTATCATTGAAACAAGCCATAGAACTTGGATTGAATAATCGAAATGATCTGAAATCAGTGTATGTTAATGCCAATATTGCGAAAAATAATATCGACAAAGCAAAAAAGGAGTTATTGCCTGATATTTCTGTCAATTCTGAAATAAAATACTACGATAAACTTCAACCAACCTATGTACCCGCTGGGATTTTAAACAACAAGGGAGCTGAAAAACTTAGCTTAGGCATGAAAAGCAATACACTTGTTAGTTTAGACTTAAATTATTCCATTTACAAACCCGGACTATCCCAGAATATAAAGATTGCAAAAAACGACCTTCTGCTATCTCAAGAAAAAAGCAGAGCGAAACAGTTGGATATAAAGACAGAAATTAGCATGGCATATTATAATGTTCTATTGAAGCAAATACAGTTTGACATTACACGGGAAATACAAATGCGATATAAATTCTATAATGATCTGGCAAAGGCAAAATTAGATAACGGTACTTTATTGGAAAGCGATGCATTACAAGTTGATCTGGATTACAAAAACGCGGTGTCAAACACAAATAAAAACGAGCAAAACTATTCCTTGGCCGTACAAAATTTGAAATATAAAATGAATGTCTTGCCAGCTGTTATTATTCTTTGTACCGACTCTCTTATCGGATCAGACGATATACCTACTACCGGCTTTGATTATGAAAACATTATAATCAAACGTTCTGAAATAAAACAACTTGAAATCAAAGTCAGCAACAACTACCTGGAATTTACAAAGGCAAGATTAAACTATCTGCCAACGGTTTCCCTATTTGCCAACTATTCGCAGGTATTTGCAGGATCTCAATTTACTTATGGAAATAATTTCTACTGGTCTCCCGTAGATTATATTGGCATTAAATTCTCCATCCCAATCACAGGAAATTTCAAAAACGGAAGCAATGTAAGGGATAGTAAACTAAAGATTAAACAAATGGAATATGATCTGAAACAAAAAAAAGCTGATATTACCTATGAAATACAACAGGCAACTTCAAAACTGAATAATGCGCAAAAAAATCTAACAATAGCACAAGACAATTATCTTCTTTCCCGGAAAATATGTGAACAGAAAAAAAATCAATACACAGTAGGCTCATTTTCTTATGAGAAACTCATAGAAATAGAAAACACATTAAATGATACGGAAAATAATTATATCAGTGCCGTTTACGATTTTCTGGTTGCCAAAATTGAATACCAGCAAAGCTTAGGTGAATAATACAATACGACAAGATAAATGCAATTAATACGAGTATATCAGTATTCCAACACAAATAACACACACTATACAAGATTGAACAACAGTCTTTTATTATTAAAACAAGCACATTAGGAAAAAACTATCAATACAATATATGGTTGTAAAAATTGCTTTTGAACAAATAATAGAGGAAATCTCCGAAAAGGTTGCCTCTATTGACCTTGAGGGATATGACATTTCTATAAGCGAAGCACTTGAAATGGTCGAATTTTTTCAAAGTAAACTTTGTATTTTGAGAGTAAAGCTCACGGACTATATTTGCAATCCTTGACAAATTCCGTAGTGGTTTGCAAATGCAAACACCAGGAAAAACATAACAAACATGGCAACAAACTCCACTCATTGCCAAGTCTGTTATGCTTCTGTTTTTTATTCCCCTTCAGGGGTGAATGGTCAAGTACTTTACACCATTTACCTGACAAGCAATAGTCATTAACATATTAAAAATAAGAACAAATTAGTTAATCAAGTCATATATAAATGTAACACTTAATCTTCATTTCTTTCAGACAAAAATCAATCAAACATCTTCTCTGGAGGGTGTGTCAAAACTAAGCTTTTGATTTCCTCTCTTAACATATTCATACAAAAATGATTACTACTCGTCCTTGCTGCTGTCGTTGTTGAACGAAATGCAAGCTACACCTACTGTCGGAAACTATCTTTCACATACACGTCAATGGTCTGTTGGTCGGTGGATGCAGAGGTGTAGTAGAGCCGAACGTCTCTTTCTCCAGTGGGTAAAAATCGTTCGGCAGAAACAATGTACCGTTATCCATTTTCAGCTCCCCTTTACCGTCCGGCTGAAAGAAACGAATTTGGTAGATGGTCGATAAATATCGCCCGTCTCGTTTCAACTGGCATCTGATTTCTGCGGTTTCCCCGACTTTCAGTTTCTTGGGTACAAACAGAAAGATTCTTTCGGGCTCGTGCAAAAATTCTTCCGTAGAAAATATAAAACATCTTTTGAATAAGACTAGAAGATAGTAGGCTGGAGAACAACTTCTTCAAGGATGAATATGATTTCAATCCATATGGTAGTTAGTGGAATTCAATTCCGTCAATTGGCAAATCCAATATCTCTGTTGGAGATTTAAAATAGCAGTCAGCCCGGATGTCATCAGAATGGCATCCCCATAAAGCCAATCCAAAATCGACACCGGCACTTTTAGCACATTGCATATCATATATCGTATCGCCGATATATATCACTTCATCCGGATTCGCCCCTGTCTGCTTTAAGTATGCCAGCATGGGTGCAGCGGTCGGCTTTGGAGTAATACTGTCTTCAAAGCAGATAACAGTTCCAAAGTACTTTTCCAGGGCAAATGGCGAGAAATCGGATTTATATTCCTTATGGGTTTTGGACGAGATAATACCCAATTTCAATCCATGAGTTCTCAGGTCTGACAAGACTCGCTCGATGCCGTCAAAGACTTTAATTGTATGAGCATACTCGCTCATATAGATATTCCACGCAGCATTGACTTCTTTAATATTTGTTATTCCCAGTTTTTGTAAAGCGACATTACCCGGAATACCCAGAGCGAACCTTAATTCGTCTATTGCTACTTCCCTATTCTGATACTCTTTTATAGTGACTTGAAGAGATTTCAATACTGCTTTTTCAGTATCAATCAATGTTCCATCAATGTCAAAAACGATATGTTTGTATTTCATGTCATTTCCTTTTGAATGTATATCGGTTATCTTCTTATAAATAAGGCTATATTTTGCGGATCATTTCAAACTGCTTTCCTTTGATTTCAATATTATTCGCTTTCATAAAACCTGTAATTGAATCGCACCGGATATCTGTATTGAGGATCTTGAGAACAACGTTTTTATTCAAACGCAACATCTCATCCAACAACAACGACGCAATGCCTTTTCGCCTATACCGCTTGTCTACGGCAATCTGTGTCACATCACCCGATATAGGTTCAAAAACACAATAACCTACTAGCTGTTCATCAATAAATGCGCCTGAACAAATGAAATCATCAGCTGTACGCTGTATCGACTCAAGATTATTTTGCCAGGAAGGATAGAAATCCTCAAAAGTTAATAAGTTATTCAGTTGTCCGATATTTATTGGCTTGACAGAATATGACAGATCCATTTTTTTTGCCGGATTATTGATTTCCTCATTTTTCTGTAGCGAATAATAGAACTCACGAGTTACTTCAAATCCAATATTTCTATAAACAGAAACAGCTTTGGTATTATGCTGCAACACTTCTAACAGATACTGCTTTATACCGGCTTTCTTTAAATATGGGATAGAGTGTTGAAACACCTGAGTTGCCAACCCTTGCCCTCTGTATTCCTTCAGTGTACCGGTACCTGTATCGTATGCCGTGCTGATTCCATTGAAACTACCAATCCCGTTAAAGGTAAAAGCGACGATCTTATCTCCCTCAAATGCGGCAAAAGACAACTCCGGATTAAACCCCCGCCTTTTAAGCATGGCTTGAAATTGCATTTTACTGAATTGTATCTCATAATCGGCAAATGCTTGATTGAATGCGTTGAATATGGTATCAAAATCTATACGCTTTAATGATCTTAGTTCCATTTTTATTGCTCTATATTATTTATCCTTTAAATAATTGGTTTATTTTCCAAAGTCCATTTATAATCTGTAAATAAAAACTGAAAGTAGTTGTCCGCTTTAGATAGAATCCGCATATTCATTCGACTATCAATAATATATATGTATGAACAACTTTATCATAAAGTACGAAAAAATTCAAAATAGCTTCCAAAACGACTTGTGACAAAGATAATAAATTCTAATGTATGATGCATCCGTAAAAAGCAATATTCATTAAATTGGTAAGATAAGAAGTCATTCATATAAGCTTATAAGTAATTTATGTTGCTATATTTGCAAATAGAATTTTAATTTAAAAAACGGCAATGGATATGAAAACAAGAAAATTAGGCCAAGGCCTTGAAGTTTCTGAAATAGGCCTTGGTTGTATGGGCATGAGCTTCAGCTATGGTGAAGCTAAAGATATTAAATTAATGACAGAGCTGATACACAAAGCTGTTGATCTGGGCATTACTTTTTTTGATACAGCCGAAATGTATGGCCCTTACATCAACGAGGAACTGGTAGGACCGGCATTAAAACCTTTCAGGGATAAGGTTGTGATTGCCACAAAATTCGGCTTCGACATTCAAAATGGCGTATCTATTGGTCTGAATAGCAAACCTGAACACATTCGCGCAGTCGCGGAAGCTTCTTTAAAACGGCTTCAGATTGATGCTATTGACTTGTTTTACCAACACCGCGTAGACCCGCAAGTGCCTATTGAGGATGTTGCCGGAACAATAAAAGATTTGATTAGGGAAGGAAAAGTAAAGCATTTCGGTCTATCAGAAGCCGGTGTGGATATTATCCGTCGCGCCCACGCAGAACAACCTGTTACTGCACTCCAAAGCGAGTATTCCCTTTTTTGGCGGGAACCCGAAGAACAAATTCTACCGGTATTGGAAGAACTGGGAATTGGCTTTGTTACTTTTAGTCCTCTTGGAAGAGGATTCCTTACCGGAAAAATTGATACCACCACTACATTCAGCCAAAACGATTTCAGAACTACCTTGCCGAGATTTTCTAAGGAAAACATCAAAAGAAATATGGTACTAGTCGATTTAATCAAACAGTTTGCCCGGGAGAAAGATTGCGAACCATCACAGATTGCACTGGCGTGGATTTTGGCTCAGAAGCCGTGGATTGTTCCTATTCCAGGAACTACCAGGGTAAACCGCCTGGAAGAAAATGTGGGTGCTGCCAGTGTGTCATTGTCACAAGACGATTTACGAAAAATAGACGAAGCTATAACTAAAGTGAAAATTGCAGGAGAAAGATATTCGCCTGACACTCAAAAAATGATCAATAGATAAACAAATTGATTATTAATAGATTGTGGGATGTATCGATCATTTATCCATATTTATCAGTATATCCCATATCAGAATAATTGCAACTGTCTAGTTTTCACAATGAGGCTATTCTTAGCAGCTCATTTACGGTTTTCCAATTTCTTGTCGTTGCTTTCACTTTCAGGAAATTCTCCAGGAAGTTGTTATTAAGTTTTGTTCTTCCGTAGCCGTTTGGGCAATAAAGGTAAATCGTTCTTTCAAAAAATACAATTTCTTCGTTTGCTGATTTTCTAGACTCAATATTCTGCTTATCAATGCGGTTTGGCGTATCATACAAAAAAGTGATGTATATAAACAGACCCTCTTTACTTTTCTCAAATGGATTATTTTCCACAATGCTTTTCAGAGTATCAGCGCTTAATACAAGAACAGGAACATTTATTCCGAAATTTTCCTCAATGCACGATGATAATTGATATTCTAGTTTTTTTAAATCAGTTTCGCTGGCTTGAAATACAACATTACCACTTTGAAGGTATGTCTGAACGTTATTTAAATTCAATTCAACAAACACCTTCGTCAAAGCATCCATTTTTATTCGTTTTTGTCCGCTTACGTTTATACCCCGTAGTAATGCAATGTATTTCATTTTTAATTCCTTTCAGATTGGTCTATTATTTCATTGCCTTTTCCCGCAGTATGGCAGGCATTTTTTCTAGAGCATAGCGAAAGGCTGTGCGTGGCATCATTTTTTTCCTCGACATCAGATAGTTGAATACCTCCTGTTGGTGTGCTTCGCTGGCCGCTTTGAGCATCCAGCCGTAGCCTTTCTGTACAAGGTCGTCTTTATCCATCAACAACGCATCCGCAATCTCGAAAATATCATTTAAAAACAACCCCTTTCGAGCCGGGATGATCAAGGTAACAGCTGCTGCTCGCCTTACGAATCGTTGCTCTGCTACAGTCCACTTTTTAAGTTCGGCAATATATTCGGGATACATCATCACGAAATCGCCAATAGTATGATTACAGAGCGTATCACAATCGGCCCAGCTGTTAAGATAGTTGTATACCCAACGTTCAAAAATCTTGAAATCGGCAGGTTCGTATTGTTTATGCAGCGATTCGGCCCAAACGCAGGCAACGATCGATTCCTCCAGATACCCCTCCCGCCAAAACGTTTCGCAGAGTTCAAAAATCTCCTGTTTAGGCAAGTGTTTTATCTGTTTCAACCCCTCTTTGGCTATTTTGCTTACCTCACCCATTCGTACTCCATACACTCTGGGGGCCTCGCCTTGCTTATGATAATGAGCCGATGAAGCAAAAGCATCGGGATCAATGCCGTCTATCAGGGTCTGGCGGACTTGTGCTACAATATCGTTCATCTTAACGTGCGTTCGGTCTAAGTTTATAAATAGTTATTCGAGATTATTGTGATAATGGCAATAAGAATACGTATATTTTGGGAAACGATAATGACTCACAAACAAATATCGCTGTGTTTCCGAAAGTAAAATTACAGAAATTTATTTTATCCCAGATGATTTCAGGAAAGAATAATTAACCACAGCATTTGTGGTTAATGTAAATTAAATAATACTAAATAAGTACTTCCATAAAACAATAACATAAAATTTATATATATTTGTCGGACAAATAAGATTAATCATAATTATCATTTTAATATAAATATCATGGATACACTTAAATTACATAGTCAGACTACTACGCTTGTTGACCAAGTCGAGGACAAGCTTCTCAACTATTTGAAAGAAAAAGATCTGCGCGCAGGAGATCCTATTCCTAATGAATTAGAACTCTCTACGGCACTTGGTGTAGCCCGCAGTGTTCTCCGGGAAGCATTAAGTCGACTCAAAATGATGGGAATGATCGAAACTCGTACACGTCGTGGAATGATCCTGACAGAACCTACTATTTTGGGTGGAATGAAACGAGTTATAGATCCACGTATCTTGGGGGAAAATGCCCTTTTTGATATTTTAGGCTTCCGGATTGCTCTAGAAATAGGTATTTGTAGCGATATCTTTAGAAACATCACTCAGAAAGATATCGATGATCTGGAAGAAATCGTAAAGATGGAAATTGTATTTGAAAATAATGAGTATGCCCCAGTCAGCGAGTTTTCATTTCATACCAAACTATATCAAATAACAGGTAATAAAACCATCTCTGAATTTCAAGATATTATTCATCCGGTAATGATTTTTGTAAAAGACAAGTTTAAAGATCTTTTGAAACCTATCAATATTGAAATGGGGAAAAAGGGAAAAATAGTCACTCATGCAGATCTTCTCAATTATATCAAAAACAAAGATGAAGTTGGTTATCGAAAAGCTATTGAACAGCATTTCGAAGTATACAGAAAATTTCTAGCTAATAGGGCAAAAAATCAAACTAATAAGTAATCTATATCGGATATGACACTAAAAACAAGAATTATCCTTTTATATAGTATCCTTAATTTATTCAGTTTATCTGTATCAGGAACTGAAAAGTTATCCCCTAACTCGAAAATGGAAAAAATAGAATGGGATAATTCACTAAAACTTCCCTGTTTAGATGGAGTTGCAAATATCGGTATTGCAGGTGCATTTTCCGGATTCATAGGTAATACTTTGGTTGTTGGGGGAGGGTCCAATTTCCCGGACAATATGCCTTGGCGGGGAGGTCAAAAAACTTGGTCGAATACTTTATATTATATTGATGTAACGAATCCGAATGCGAAATGGAACATTATTCAAAAAGGACTGCCTAAATCTTTGGCTTATGGTTGTTCGGTCGAGTTATCAACAGGTCTTCTATGTATCGGAGGTTGCGACTCTGCGCAATGCTACAAGGATGTTTTTCAAATACAGTTCATTAACGGGAAAATGAAAATTGATGCCGAATGGCCAGCTTTACCTATTTCATTAGCTAATGCAACAGCTTCTTTATTAGACAATAAAGTGTACATTGCCGGAGGACAGACAAGTATGGACAGGCAAGAAGCTACTAAATCATTTTTTGTTTTAGATCTGTCAAATTTAAAAAAGGGATGGAAGAAATTGCCCTCATGGCCGGGAGATGCCCGCGGCTATGCGGTTAGTGCATCACAAAGTGATGGTTTTGATCAGTGCTTCTATCTTTTTAGCGGACGTGATTATAAGGCTAACGGGTATGTCAATGTGCTCACCGATGGGTATGTTTATAATCCACGTTTGAATTCTTGGAAGAAACTAAAGACTCAGTTCCCGGTTATGGCAGGCACAGCAATCACATCGGGAGCGAATCATATTCTTCTCTTAGGAGGCGTTACTCAATTAATTCCGGGTTCAGATAACCATCCGGGATTCAGCCATTCGGTACGGCTGTTTCATACCATAACACAAAGTCTAATTGTAAAAGAAAATATACCCTATCCAATAGCCGTTACAACTTCTATTGCGCGCAAGGGAAACAATTTCTACATAAGCAGCGGAGAAATAAAGCCCGGAGTACGTACGCCCAACCTTCTTAAAGGGACTATCGTTCCATTCAAAAAAGGACTTGGTTTAGTTAATATCATCGTTATTATTTTATATTTTGTCGCTTTAGCATGGATTGGCTACTATTTCTCCAAAAGACAAAAAAATACGGACGATTACTTTAAAGGCGGAGGACGTATTCCATGGTGGGCTGTCGGATTAAGTATTTTCGGAACGAACCTGAGTGCCATTACATTCATGTCGATTCCGGCAAAGGCCTATGCCACTGACTGGAGTTATATCATGCTGAATATAGGAATAATTATGGTAGTACCTCTTGTCTTATATTTATTCATTCCTTTTTATCGCCGACTAAACGTTACAACCGCTTATGAATATCTTGAGCAACGATTTAATGCATTGGTTCGCCTAGTTTGCAGTGTGGCATTCATTTTATATCAGATTGGCAGGATGGGAATAGTACTCTATTTGCCGGCAATAGCTTTAAATGTAGTTACAGGGTTTGATATATCTCTTTGTATAGGACTGATGGGGGTGCTAAGCCTGATTTACACAATGATGGGGGGAATTGAAGCTGTGGTTTGGACTGATGCCCTGCAGGTTGTCGTATTATTAAGCGGAGCTCTGCTAATTGTCGTAATTGCCATGTTTAGCATTCCTGACGGCTTCCCCGGTATTATCAAAGAAGCAGTCGCAGATAACAAATTTAATTTGGGCAGCTTGAATTTTGACTTGAAACAGTCAACATTGTGGACTGTCCTTATCGCCTCTTGTTTTACTAATATCACCACTTATGGAACCGATCAGGCAATGGTGCAACGATATATGACCACAGCTACAGAAAAACAAGCTTGCAAAAGTGTATGGACAAATGCTCTTTTATGCATACCGGCTACAATTCTGTTTTTTCTTGTAGGAACTGTCTTGTATGTGTATTACAAACATTTCCCGGAGAATTTAAGTTTGACTATTACTGATGGCGATGCTATTTTGCCCTGGTACATTTATTCTCAACTGCCGCAAGGTGTAGTAGGCCTCCTTATTTCAGGGATATTTGCGGCGGCAATGTCAACACTTAGCAGTAGTATGAACTCCGCTGCAACCGCTTATGTGATTGATATCCACAGTAAAATTTCAAAAAGTGATATATCCCAAAGCTTGGGTACGGCTAAAATTGCAACACTTATTTTAGGTATTGCAGGCATTGCCTTTGCCTATATGATGACAACATGGGATATAAAATCATTATGGGATGAGTTTAACAAGATACTCGGCATTGTTTTAGGTAGCCTTGGCGGACTGTTCTTGTTAGGAATGATTACACGCAAAGCGAATGCGATCGGAGCTTTATGCGGTATCGTGGGAAGCATATTTATTCAATTAATCGTTATCCAGCATCAATCCGTACATCTTTTGCTGTACACAACGACCGGATTCGTATCTTGTTTCTTGATCGGATATATTGTTAGCTGGATTATTCCTATTCAACGGAAAGACATTGATCATTTAACAATTTACAAAATATTCTCTAAGAAATAGAACATGAAAAATTATCAACGTTTAAAAGGATTGGTCGCGGCGTCATTTACGCCGATGGACGCTTATGGAAAGATTAATCTTCCTGCTATCGACAAGTATGTTGAACTCATAGCAAAATCAGATATAACAGGCGTATTTGTCTGTGGAACAACAGGCGAAAGTCTTTCTCTGACTACCGATGAACGCAAACGTATTTTGGAAAAATGGATTACATTGGCCAACGGACGGTTCAAAGTGATCGCTCATGTTGGAAGCAATTCGATATTTGAAGCGATGGAACTGGCTCGCCATGCAGCTGAAAATGGAGCTGATGCAATTGCCGCCATGGCACCTTGTTTTTTCAAGCCGGAAAGTGTAAAAGATCTTATTGACTACTTTGCACCAATAGCTCAAAATGCACAAGAGTTGCCATTCTATTACTATAACATGCCTTCCATGACCGGTGTCTCTTTGCCTGTTGACATTTTCCTGAAAGAAGGCAAAAAAGTAATACCGAATTTAGTTGGGACAAAGTATACGCATAATAACCTGATGGAGATGGGCGAATGTATCGCACTAAACAACGGTGAATTCGAAGTTCTTCACGGATATGATGAAATCTTAATCTCAGGATTGGCATTTGGAGCTACAGCAGGCGTTGGAAGCACATATAATTACCTGCCTGAAGTTTATCATGGTATTTTTGAGGCTATGAAAGATGGTAATGTGCAAAAAGCCAGAGAATTACAGATGAAATCAATTAAAATGGTAAAAATAGTAATTAAATATGGAGGGGGTGTTCGAGGAGGAAAGGCAATCATGAATTTAATGGGCATAGAATGTGGTCCGTGTAGATTACCTATTTCACCAATGAGTCAAAAAGAATATGAGATGCTGAAAAAGGATCTTATGGAAATCGGTTTTTTACCCAAATAAAATAAAAAGCACGAAGGAACAGAACTTTGGTCAGCGCTTATTCCTCCATGCTATTAGTATAATAACAATTAATACCAGTACAAAAATGGACAAAATTAATCATTCATGTTTATTGTTAGTCTCTTTTTTATTATCTTTTATTTCAATCTCTGCCCAAAATACGAGCATATCAGGCGTTGTCAAAGATAATGAAGGGCTAACAATTCCAGGCGTTTCCGTGTCTGTGAAGGGTACAACAACAGGTACAATTACTGACTTAGATGGAAAATACAGTATCAAAACTTCGAAGGGAAGTATTCTTGTTTTTTCTTTTGTAGGATACAAAACGAAAGAAATCACTGTTGCAAATGAATCCTTATTGAATATTACACTCAATGTTTCCAGCATTGGTTTGGATGAAGTTGTAGTAGTTGGTTACGGTACACAATCAAGGCGAACGATAACATCTGCTATCACTAAGGTAAGCGGAGACGTTTTGAAAAATGTGCCAATTAACACGATTGGTGAAGGATTAAAAGGAAAAATAGCCGGCGCCAGGTTGTATTCTGACAACAATACTCCCGGATCTGATGCTGTAATTCGTATTCGCGGAGGTTCCTCTATAAATAAAAGTAACGACCCTCTGATCTTGGTGGATGGTATTGAACGGTCATTTTCAGGCATTAATCCAAATGACATTGAATCTATAGAAGTTTTAAAAGATGCTTCCTCTACGGCCATATATGGATCAAGAGCATCCAACGGTGTTGTTCTGATTACAACGAAGAAAGGTTCAGAAAACCAATCGCCTCAAATTACTTTTGAAGCAAACGTCGCATTACAACAGGCTGAAACGCTATATGATTTCATGAATGCTGAAGATTATCTTAACACCGTCCGTACTGCTGTTGCAGTAGGTCCGAATGCTAAATACAACTGGATGGACGGTTATTCTGCCAGCTCAGGAAACACTGAATCATCTATATATTCAACGCGTTATCTGAAAGATGGAGAGAGTGTTCCAGCAGGATATAAATCGATGAAAGATCCTTTAGATTCAAGTAAGACTCTAATTTTCCAAGATAATAATTTCCAAGACGAAATATATAGAAACGCATTATGGCAAAATTATTACGTCGGGGTTAATGGAGGAAATGAAACAATCAAATATAATGCCAGTGCAGGGTATACGGATGACGGTGGTGTTGCTATAGCTACCGACTACTCACGCTTTAATTTGCGGAATAATATGGATATTAAAGTGAATAGCAAGCTGTCTTTTATGATGGAATTTGATTATTCTAAAACTAATTCTTCTGAATACCCAAATCAAATGAATGTCATCTCAAGAGGGTTGGCCACTCCTTCTACACAAAAGAAATATAATGCAGATGGAACGCCGACAAAAGGGTATAATGCAACATCTCCTAATCCTCTTTGGTACAAATATTATAATGACCAGAGCAAGGAAGAAAAACGCTTATCGGCATTTGGAAAACTAACATATCGCATTATTGACGGACTAAAGGCTGATGTTCAGATGTCAACATATAATGATCATTATAGAAGCGATAGTTTTGAAAAAGCAAATGAGTTCAGCGGTTTACGTACAACTACTGCTTCCTTTTACGAATTGAACCGTAATAAACTCGAAGCTTATGGCACTTATAATAAAACAATCTCTGACCACTCATTTTCTGTAATGGCAGGTTATTCATATCAAAAAGATAAAAGTCAGTCAATGTCAGCTACTGTTACGGGAGCAAGTTCTGACAAAGTACCGACTTTGAGCGCAGGACCTACTAAAAAATCGGCAGATAGTGATTTTACAGATGATGTCACAATCGGTTATTTCGGACGGTTATCGTACGATTTTCAAAAGAAGTATTTGTTTAGTGCGACTTTTAGGGAAGACGCCTCTTCACGATTCGCATCAGGAAATCAATGGGGTTTCTTCCCCGGCGCCTCTGTCGGTTGGGTTATGTCTGATGAACAATTCATGAAAAATATTCACGCAATCAATAATCTTAAATGGCGTGTCAGTTACGGACAGACAGGGAATAATTCCATCGGCTTGTATGATGCATATGGAAAGTACTCTACAGATGCAAAATATAATGGAAATGCAGGTATTATTCCATCGACCATGCCTAATTCGGAACTGACCTGGGAGATATCGACTCAGCTTGACGCCGGATTCGAACTGTCCATGCTGGATAACAGATTGAGCATGAATGCAGATTACTTTGATAAAAGAACGGATCATTTGCTGTTTAGCAAAGAATTGCCTAATACTTCCGGCTTTGGTAGCGTTCAGACGAACATAGGAAAAGTCAAATTCTATGGTTTTGATATTGAACTAAACTCAACCAATATCGCCACTAAAAACTTCACATGGACTTCCAAGCTCACATGGAGTTTTGTAAAAAACAAAGTTTTAAAATTACCGGATAATGGACGAGATAAAAATCGAATTGGCGGCATTACTTTAGCTGACGGTACAGCATACGGAGGAATAGCTGAAGGTGAACCTCTTTACAGATATTACGGCTATGCTGTTGATCATATCCTTGAAACACAAGATCAAGTAAACAACGCGATGTACGATAATTCGGCCAAAGGCTATCGCAATTCTGATGGTAAAAAGGTGGCCGGACGTAAGGAGATTGGAGACTATGAATGGAAGAATCGGGAAGGCAGTCTGACAAAAAATGGAAAAGCTTACATCGACAGCCAGGATCAATTCCTATTAGGTTACACGGTTCCTCATTCAACAGGGGGATTGAATAATAATTTCACATACAAAAAATTCACGCTTAATATCTTCCTTGACTGGGCATTGGGACATTCGATTAATAATAATTCGGAAATGCGTTATTTCATGAATACTTTTGCCAACAACTACACGTTGATTAATGACGTAAAGAAATGTTGGAAACAACCCGGAGATAATACTAAATATGCTCGATTTACAGCAAATGATCCGGATGATGGAAATGCAAATTTCAGCCGAACTTCTAACATCTTCAATTATAAAGGAGATTATCTCTGTGTCAGAGAGATTAGTCTAGAATATGATTTGCCAAATAAAAAGTTGGCGAGATTGGGCATTCAAAATATGGCTGTTACATTAGCGGGTAGCAATCTATATTACTTTACAGCGGTTAAGGGCGTTTCTCCCGAAATCGGCGCTTCAACAACTTATAGTAGCAGTTACTATAATTACCCTCCTATACGTAAATATTCCATCGGAATAAAAATGACATTTTAATTAGTTTAGCATTTTAAAATATCAATATTATGAAACTAAAAAAGATATTATTAATAATATTAATAGGGAGCTTGTTTAGTTCCTGTCATGGAGACTTGGATCTTGTTCAAAAAAGTGCAGTATCAGCAAACTCTATGTGGAAAAGTGAAGGAGATGCAACCTCTGCCATGTATGGAATGTTCAGTGTTTTCAGGTCAGCATTTAATACAGGTTATATTTATTGGGGAGAATACAGGACAGGTCTTTGGGGTGATGGACTGACCGGGCAAACATCACGTGATCAGGTATATCAAAACCAAATACCGACTGATCATGAATATGCCGATTGGACATCTTTATATACAACAATAAATAATGCCAACTTAATACTGAAATATACTCCTAATATAGCGTTCAGTAATGAAGCCTCAAAAAACAAAGTGTTAGCAAATGCTTATTATGTAAGAGCCTTCTGTTATTATTGGATCGGACGTATCTGGGGAGATGCTCCCATATTGCTAGACGGATTCGAATCTGATAAACAAGACGGTTTATACCCTACGCGGCAATCAGCGGACGAGGTGTTCAAACAAGTGGGACTCGATATTGAAAAAGCTCTGACTCTGATGCCGGCATCTGTAATGGATAAAAATTTAGCTTCTCAAGGGTCCATTAATATGCTGAAAGCAGATTATAATCTATGGATGTATAAAGTTAGGAAGGCTGGAGAATCGGCTTTGAGTAATGCAAATACGGCTGTTCAAGCGGTATTGAATAACTCCAATTATTCTCTAGAAAGTAACTACAGTAATATTTTTTATCAAAAATCAGGCAAAGAGATCATATTTGCATGGAGTTATATTCAAGATGAATACACAGGCGGATATCCGTCCGACTACCTGGTTCCGTCACAATACGTTTCTTCAACAGCGATTGAGAATCCTGTAAAAGTAGGAAGCCACCAGCAATGGTGTTTTTATACAGACGCTTATAAAGCTTTACTCACTGAAAACAAAGATGATCAAAGATCAAAAGTTAGTTTTGATACCTATTTTGACAGTCCTAAAAACGCAACATTTCAATGGGTTAACAAATTCGCCGGAACCTGGACAAATGGAACCCGTATCTTTGATTCTGATGTGATTGTATATCGTTATGCAGATGCGATATTGTTTGATGCTGAAATCAAATTAGCCCAGAATAATATTGCCGGTGCTATTGCTTCTTTGAATAAAATAGCTGAGCGGGCTTATGGCAAAAAAGGATTTTATCCATCATCCATGTTGGCAAGTGAGTTAAATGAAACTATTCTAACAGAAAGAATGAAAGAATTTGCAGCTGAAGGTAAGCTGTGGTGGGATTATATCCGTTTAGGAGTTGTATTCAAGAAGGCACCTTACCTGGTTGGTCGTGATAATGAATTAAATGTTTTATTATGGCCTGTATCTCAAATATCTATCAATAAGAATCCTAATATTACCCAGACGCCCGGATATGATAAATAAGTATATCATATCAACATAAATAAAGATGAGATCAAAAACAATGCGCCGGCAGAAAATTATATCTGCCGGCATATCTTGAAAAGTATTATTTTGCATCGATTATTAACTAATCTATTTTAGCATACTATTTTAAATCAATAAAGGAATATGAGAAAAGTAATATCAGCCGGTTTATTTATACTAATGCAACTTAGTTTTATCTTGCAAGCCCAGGAAAGCGCTATAATTAACGTTTTTCAAAAAGGAGAAGAAGGATATGCCTGTTTTCGAATTCCGGCTATTATACAGAGTAAATCCGGAATATTGCTCGCTTTTGCAGAGGCACGTAAAAACAATTGTTCCGATACGGGCAATATCGATTTAGTTTTAAAACGTTCGGAAGACGGAGGTAAAAACTGGAGCCGGATCATTACAGTTTGGGATGATCAGAATAATGTTTGTGGTAATCCGGTCCCTATTATCGATCAAACCACTGGAAAGATCATTTTAGTAGCATGCTGGAATTCAGGAGAATACACTGAAAAACAAATAATGGATAAAAAAAGCAGTGATAGTAATCGCAGGGTATATGTTCTATATTCTGATGATGATGGAAAAAACTGGACGAGCCCGAAAGAGATAACACCGACTGTTAAATTGTCGGACTGGGGATGGTATGCTACCGGTCCTTGTCACGGTATTCAACTACAAAATAAAAAACACAAAGGAAGATTGGTCGTTCCTGCCAACTATAGTACTTTGGAAACAAAAGAACGTCATTCGCATTTAATATATTCCGATGATCTGGGGAGTACATGGAAATTAGGAGGCTTAGTAAAGGAACCTGGAGGAAATGAAAGTAGTGTCGTAGAACTGAAAAACGGAGATCTTATGCTTAACATGCGTAATTATAATAGAAACGAGAGTAAAACACGTTCCTATGCTATTAGTAAAGACGGAGGAAAAACACTATCAGTAATGAAATACATACCTGAATTGATTGAGCCGGTATGTCAGGGAAGTACTTTAAATTATATGAATAACGGCAAGATCACCAACAAGATACTATTCTCTAATCCAGCATCGATGAATAAAAGAGAGAAAATGACAATAAAACTAAGCAAAGATAACGGTAAGACCTGGCCTTATGCTGAACTTATATATTCTGGTCCCAGTGCTTATTCAGACTTAGTCAATTTAAGCGGAGGAAATATCGGTCTCCTATTCGAATACGGCGAAAACAATCCTTACGAAAACATAGGTTTTATTGTCGTATATAGGGATAAGCTTTAATTCTATGAGTAAAAAAGGGTGTGTTCAGACTTTTGACACACCCCATTATTTTATCACAAATAATTAATATTACTTTACATAATCAGCTTTATTCAAGAAATCATAACTCTGCTGACAGCTTGAAAGAGGATCATTATTCGTATATTCCTCAATCTCTACATACCAATCTTTTATATTATTGGCATACATCTGGTCGAAAATTGGCTTAAAGTTCATCTTACCGCTGGCACCGATTTCCTTTTCATCCTTAATATGAAGCGCCTTAAACTGACCGGCATATTTCTTCATATAATCAACAACATTGGCCCCGCCAAACTGACACCAATATACATCCAATTCGAAGAATACGTGATTCTTGCTGACATTGTCAAGCATATAATCATAAATAACCTGATTACCGATCTTTTTAAATTCATAATCATGATTATGATATCCAAAAGCAATGCTGGCAGCAGCTGTCTTCAGACCTACTGAACTGAAATAATCACACCATTGCTTAACATCGTCGAGCGTTGTTGTTTTCTCATCATAGTCCATCATCGGTTGAACCATATATTTTACACCTAACTGATTATGAGCTTCTATCGCTTTATCCCACCAAGCCATTACTTCTGCCTGTTCTTTTTTATCTTTAGACATAGCTTTCGAAAGATGAGAACTTGTCATCTTTAATCCATTATCATCAAGCATTTTTTTCAAATCAGCAGGAGCCAATCCATAGAATTTGCCATCATCATAACTAGCTGCCTCTAGATTTTTATAACCAATCTTAGCAACGGCCTCCAGTACTTTCTGTATACCTTCATCCTTCACCATATCACGTAATGAATAAAGTTGCAGACCAATACGTTTAGTTGAAGCGGCTGCACCTACAGCTGCATCAGCAGTTGGCTTTGCCTTACCGGCACAAGAAGTTAATAACTGCGGAACAACTATCCCGCCTGCAAGCATCAAAGAAGCTTGTTTCAAAAAATTACGTCTGTTTTGCATGATATAATTATTTATGTATGTTTATGGATTTAAAATATTTGTGACAAATGTAGACAAAAAAATTGATTTAACATAAATAATGCTGCTAAAGATATAAATAGAAATATCACAACATTATAATAATACATTTTGTACAAAACAAGGGGGCAAAAGATCAATAAACATTTATGGACAGTCACCGATAACCGCTTTTGGCATTAACTATCGCAGAGATAAAAAACAAAGGGAGCGATCTATTGATCGTTCCCTCTTGTCTCTGTCTTAAAGACGGCGGCTATCTACTCTTCCACTGTTACGCAGTACCATCGACGCTGTCGGGCTTAACTTCTCTGTTCGGAATGGGAAGAGGTGGATCCCCGA
>Ga0160425_1001315_pt1 | contig 24450 bp, 20 predicted proteins | sample BioMet8_FD_108193 | JGI IMG/M metagenome (GOLD analysis project Ga0160425, IMG submission 108193) | Microbial communities from bioreactor (seeded with sewage sludge) at Lawrence Berkeley National Lab, California, USA - Biofuel... | ecosystem: Engineered > Bioreactor > Anaerobic > Unclassified ...
TGGCAGCTCTCATGCTTCTGACTGTATTTGCATCCGCCGCAATGGCTGATGATAATACAACCTCAGCAGCGAGTACAGTTGAGATCCGCGGCCCTGTGTACAATGGCTCAAGTTTAACCGACATCCTTGCAAATTCTGCATATGGTAACGGTACAGCTATTACAATGGATGCTAACAAATTTGCAGCATTCTATTACGACATTGATAACAATGTGACAACCGAGTCTCTTACCATTAAGAACGTTGCTGGTACTTCTGGCAGGACTATCGGAGATAACGGTTTAGTATACAAGACAACAATCGGAAATGCCAAATACCAATATGACGACTGGGGCAACTACAGTGTTCTTGGCTTCTTCGCAGACAAGTATATCCCACTGAAGTCTAACAGTGCTGACAAGCTCGCCAAACTCGTTCTCGACAGTGATGACAAGTACACTCTCAAGACCGGCGACTCCCTTGACCTCGGTGATGGATACTCTCTCCAGGCCAAGCAGGTAGATGTTGACGGTAATAAAGTCTGGCTTGAATTCGACAAAGACGGAGAATACGTCGATGACGAGATCGTCTCAACTGACTCTGGCAATGGTACCTGGACTTGCAAAGTTGACGACGTGCAGGGCGAAGACGATGTTCCTGTCCTGAAAGTCCATGTCAACCAGGTATTCCAGGGCGCAGTCGACAGCATTGCACAGATTGATGCTATCTGGCTCATTGACTACGCAAACGCAATAAAGATCAACTCTGACGATGAATTCGGCAAACTCAACGATGTTTCTATCAATGGCCCAACCATTACCATCAGCAACGATGATACATTCAGCCTGACTAAAGACTCTGATCAGGAAATCGGGCAAGGGTTATACTTCAAGGTTGCTGACTCCAATGATCTCAGGTTCTATGCCTACAAGCAGCAAACAACTGCTGGAACCTATGATGTAAGAGGAACCGTTGTTTCCGGTACACAGTCTTACACCTGGACTTCAGACAACTTTGCTGGATTCTTCTACGACCTGAAGAAGAACGTTGGAACCGAAACTATGAGTGTTTCTGGCGTTAACGGAAGAACTATTCCTAAAAACGGCCTCAAATACAGCACCACTATAAGCAAGGTTGATTATAATGCCGATGACGTATTCAATGGAACGTACCCTGTTCTTGGCTTCTTTGCCCAGAAGTATGTCCCACTGAAATCCAACGACGCTAGCAAGCTTGCCCAGCTCGTTCTTGACAGTGACGACAAGTACACTCTCAAGACCGGCGACTCCCTTGACCTCGGTGATGGATACTCTCTCCAGGCCAAGCAGGTAGATGTTGACGGTAATAAAGTCTGGCTTGAATTCGACAAGGACGGAGAATATGTTGATGACGAGATCGTCTCAACTGACTCTGGCGATCATATCTGGACTTGCAAAGTTGACGACGTGCAGGGCGAAGACGATGTTCCTGTCCTGAAAGTCCATGTCAACCAGGTATTCCAGGGCGCAGTCGACAGCATTGCACAGATTGACGGTCTCTGGCTCATTGACTACGCAAACGCAAGGAAGATCAACTCTGACGATGAATTCGGCAAACTTAACGATGTTTCCCTTAACGGTGCAAGCATTAACATCAGCAATGATGATACATTCAGTCTGACTAAAGACTCTGATCAGGAAATCGGAGAGGGAATGTACTTCAAGATCGCCGATTCCAACGATCTCAGATACTACCCATACGTTGAGGAAACCATTGGTAACGGAACCACTACAACCACCCCAAGTAACACAACCAGCATCGGTAACACAACAACCGATAACATGAGTGTTACTCCAACTCCAGTTGTGAACAGCACTGAAGAAACTCAAGATGTAAACGCGAGCACTCCTACAAACACGGAGAGCCCAGTTACAACAACTTCAGCTACACCAGATGCTGCAAACAACACCACCGATAAAAAGAACAATGCTCCTGGCTTTGAGATTGTCCCAGCAATCTTCGGACTGCTGTCAGTCTTCTACATCGTCAGGAAGAACAGATAAATTCGCTGAGTGAAGGATTTTCTTAATCCTTCTTTTTTTTAATTTTTTTACTAAAATCCCAATTGACTGTTGTGTACCTAAATTCCGCATTTTTAGACTCATAAATATTTCCTGATATCAGTGTATGCGCTTAAATTTAAGTACATTACCTGTGTAGCAGAATTTTAAAATCGTGATCTATTAACCTCACATAGTTTCATTACTCACATGTGCGCTTAATATTTGGAAACTAAGGATAAGTATCCTGAAATGATTTCGCAAATTCAAAACACTTGAAAGTTCAATACACGATACAACAGAAAGCGACGCAAAAGGTTAAACGCTGAATAAATTCCAATTCCATTTTGATACTTTAGAACGATCATGTAAAAGAAACAAGTTTGAAGTTAAAGTAAAATAATGGGTCGCCTGCATACAATAACTGCAATAAAGAAATTAAAAAACGAAATCGTTTAGGATAAAACATGCATTGACAGAGAAATGAATAAATTACCATAGAAATTAAATTACCATAGAAATTAAATTACCATAGAAATAAGCCATACTGACCAACAGAGACGATCAGAGTTAAGAAAATAAAAGTGTAGCTTTTTTCTCCACAATTAATATATAGTTGTTTTATTCTATGTAAAAAACCTAATGAACCGAATAACAGTGAGAGATATTTCATAATTATCTGTTTTTGAATTAATGTATTCAAACACTGAGGCGCACATTAAATGACATCCTTAAATCAACTAGACTTTATGATAATGCTGTCTCTGATATTTTCAGTGCCAGCAGGCTATTATATTTTTGTGCCGGAACCTCTTCGGCCCAAATATTATTATAGAAACCTTGGGTCGCCTGGAATTTCAGATATTTTACCTTATGTAGCTTCGGCGACACTTATCTTTATACTTATGGATTCACAAAGAGCCATTTCAAATTTCCTGGGTCTCAGTCCCTCTCTTAATTATGATAGATATATGTTGATGCTGGAAGGCACTAAAGTGAGTATTTTCCAGAGCCTGGCCAATCCAATGCTGACATATTTTTGTGGAGCAGTTTATCTGGTCGGATTTCCTTTCCTTTTGATCTTTACATTTATATTATTCCTGTTTAGCCAGGATGATGAGGCTCTTAAAGAGTATGCAATTACTTTTATGCTTATATATTTGATAGCTTACGTTTTTTACATATTTTTCCCAGTAAATGTGACCGGGCATGTGTTGCCAGGTGTGGTACCTTTGCTATATCAACTGAATCCGGCCATCCTGGGGATAGTAACTATCTGTAGTCCCGGTCTTAACAATTGCTTCCCAAGCCTGCATGCCGCGCTCTCGGTAATGGCAACGATGTTTATACTTTTCAAGACAGATCTCAAGCGTTACAAGGTTTTTGCGGTAGGGACAACCATTTTCATCCTTTTTTCAATACTGTATCTTGGCATACACTGGATTACGGATATGATTGGCGGAATTATACTCGCTCTTATTTCTTATTTCGTAGCTACTCGAATTTTTAAAAAGAGGTTCAAGGATGAAAGTACTCGTTTTTATATGCGGTGAAGGGTTAGGTCATACCAGCCGCTGTATCGCATTGGGCCGGGAGTTGTTAGCTGCAGGCCATGACGTTTATTTAGGAGCATATGGTTATTCAAAGGAGTTTATCGAGAGAAAAGGATACAAGGCCGTTGAAATACCTCCGGAAATAAAACTTGTAGGTGAGTCCGGTTCCCTGAACCTGAAAGGATCAATTATATCTACCCTGAAAAACGGGAGTGTTTTTGCCATTTTCAAGATTCTGAGCTTATTAAAAGAAAAGAAACCTGATATTGTAGTTTCAGATAGTTATTTTACAGGAGTAGTTGCCTCTAAAATCAGAGGAATTCCTGTTTACCTTATAGTTAATCAGTCAAATATGGAAACTTTCTTTAAAAATGGGGGCATTGCCCTGAGAACGATGGGCGGAATAATTAAACAGTTTTATAGCTGCATTTTCAGAAGAGTTGACAGGATAGTAATTCCTGATTTCCCAATGCCTTATACAGTATGCCGGTTAAATCTTGCTTTTGAAGAAAAGGTTCCAAAAATCTGTATTTCAGTGGGCCTCTTACCCTTGAAAAATTTGACGATGTGAAAGCTGAAATCTTGCAAAAACCCCATGTATTATCTGTAATAGGGGGATTTGGGTATCGAGAGCCCATATTCAGAAAGGTTATCGAAGTTGCAAAACTAGACAAAAGCATAAATTACACTCTCCTTTCGGGACCAAATCTAAATCCTGATGTTTTCTCAAACCTTCCAGAAAACGTTACAATTAAGCGTTTTATTAATGACCAGTTCCCCTATCTCAAGGCTTCTGATCTTGTGATTGCCCCGGGAGGACATAGCACTATAATGGAAGCTCTTACTTTCGGGGTTCCGGTGCTTTCGTTTCCGGATATGAACCATAGTGAGCAGGAAAGTAACGCTGCTGTGGTAGACCTTGAAGGTTATGGCAGACATTTGGATTACAGCGCATCTCCAGAAGAGATCCTTCGGTCGATAAAAGAGCTTTTAAAGGATGAAAAGGTCCATCAGAAGGTTGAAATTATGAAAAAACTATCTAAAGACCTCAATCCTACTGCAACGTTCAAAGAACTCCTTGAATCAAACAGTAAGATAAGTCAAAAAGTATAATTAGGGTATTGTAATGGACGATTTCAGGTAAATAGTGGACGATTTCAGGTAAATAGTGGACTCTTACAGTTGAATGATGGACTCTTGCAGTTGAATAATTCTGAATAAGGTCTAACGGATTGTGTTTTCATGAAAAATCACACAAAGTGGATAACAAGCTCAATTTTGATCAGTATAATTTCGATAGTGTTTGTTCTGATCTTTACTCTTGATAAGACAACAATTGAAGTTGTCAGGGAGATCAAGCCCGGATATGTAATAGCTGCGCTTGTTATCCACCTGTTTTCTTTCTTTATCTGGGGACTGCGCATAAAATCAATGGCATCTGCACTGGGACATAAAATAGATCTTAAAACTTCTATAGAAATGGTAATTTCCGGCACTTTTGTTGCAGCGCTCACGCCTTCTTCGATAGGTGGAGAACCTTTGAGAATTCATCTCCTGAGACAGAGAAAAATGCCGGTTGGGCAGGCTACTGCAGTTATTTTGGGAGAACGTGTACTGGACGCTCTATTGATCCTGTTAGCTGTACCTTTTTCGCTATATTTTCTCCGTGGTGTACTGTCAGATTCCAGACTGGATACGGTAATTATACTAGGAGAAGTCCTTTCAATAATTGTCTTTGCCCTCATGATATATGCAACCGTGAAACCTGGTTTTATTAAGCTCGCCATAAATTGTCTTATGAGATGGATTGGGCGTCTTAGTGGTAAGAAAACAGAACAAAAACTGCATAAATTATCAGGATCGATTGATAGGGAAATTGACGAATTTCATTCAAGCATAAATATCTTTTTAACAGAAGGGCGTAAAGGCCTATATTATGGGCTGATATTCACAGTCATATACTGGATAGTGGAGTTTTCCTCGCTCCCGGTAACTCTTATGGGCCTTAATCAGTCTCCTTCAATACTCATTTCTTTCGCAGTACAGGTTTTACTCATGATTATTCTAGTTATGCCTTTGACCCCAGGTTCAAGTGGGGTGGCTGAACTTGCTGCAATTTCCCTCTTTTCAATCTTTGTGCCAGCAAATATTCTCGGAATTACAGTGGCAGCATGGAGAGCTTTTACATTTTATACGAATATTATTGCCGGAGGGTTTGTGAGTTTTAAACTACTGAAAGACACGGATCTGGTGAAAAAGTACTTAAACCAATCCCAAAGTGAAGCTTAAAGGGAATGAGAAGTATTTGAGGGTTAGAAGGTTATATCGAAAACTGGAAATTCGTTTTTGGAATCTGGAGCAAATACCCGACGGCAAAATGGCTTCTTGAAGACCGTTTATGAGTTTATCTTTTGGAAAACAGGTGCATTGGAGCGTGAATGAGGGCTTTGAGATTATAGAGAATGTCGGGATTTGCGGGTTAAAAGATTCGGATTTCAGGGTTTTTTGAGGAAATAGACATAAATTCTTTATGGAAACTAAGTTGAGCTCAATTAACTGAGTTTATGCAAAGCAGATTTTTTCTGCAAAAATCTTTTTTAGCGAATCTTCAATCCCAAAAATCAAAAAGAAACCGTTTTAAGCTTGAAGTTTTATTGGAACTTATGGTGTTGGGCAGTTGATTGATCAAGAGAAGATTCACAAGCTATGCCTTAGCAAGAATCCAAAAGAACGTATCAAGGCTTTGGAACAATTAGAAAGTAATTTTTCACAACTGTCAGATAAGCAACAGGCATGGAATGACTTAATCAAATTAACAACTGATAAAAACAATTCCGTGAGATTTAGTAGGGCTGCCTCTGTTCTTGGTTCTGTATTTTCTGACGTGCCAGATAAGCAACAGGCATGGAATGACTTAATCAAATTAACAGCTTGTGAAAACAGTTACGTGAGGTCTAAGGCTACCTCTTTTCTTGGTTTTGTATTTTCTGACGTGCCGGATAAGCAACAGGCATGGAATGACTTACATAAATTAACAACTGATAAAAACAATTCCGTGAGATTTAGAGCTGCCTCTGTTCTTGGTTCTGTATTTTCTGACGTGCCGGATAAGCAACAGGCATGGAATGACTTACATAAATTAACAACTGATAAAAACAATTCCGTGAGATTTAGAGCTGCTTCTGTTCTTGGTTCTGTATTCTTTGACGTGCCAGATAAGCAACAGGCATGGAATGACTTAATCAAATTAATAACTGATAAAAATAATTCAGTGAAGTCCGAAGCTGCGTCTACTTTTGGTTCTGTATTTTCTGATGTGCCGGATAAGCAACAGGCATGGAATGACTTACATAAATTAACAACTGATAAAAACAATTCCGTGAGATTTAGGGCTGCCTCTGTTCTTGGTTCTGTATTCTTTGACGTGCCAGATAAGCAACAGGCATGGAATGACTTACATAAATTAACAACTGATAAAGATATTTATGTAAGGTCTAAGGCTGCGTCTACTTTTGGTTCTGTATTTTCTGAAGTATCGGATAAACAAAAGGTATGGGATGATTTAATTAAACTAACTAGTGATGAAAGCAGTTACGTGAGGTCTGAAGTCGTCTCTGTTCTTGGTTCTGTATTTTCTGACGTGCCGGATAAACAAAAGGTATGGGATGATTTAATTAAACTAACTAGTGATGAAGGCTGGCTGATGAGGTCTGAAGTCGTCTCTGTTCTTGGTTTTGGATTTTCTGACGTGCCGGATAAACAAAAGGCGTGGAATGACTTAATTAAACTAACCACTAACGAAAGAAGTTCTGTTAGAGTATCCGCAAATCACTCTCTCGGGAAAGTTTCCATATTCAAAGCTTCTCAGGCAAAAAGGGAAGAAGATTATAAAAGGGAATTAGAGACCGCAATTTCGTTTTTTGAAATAGCAGCACATGAATCTATACTGGATAATCCAGCTCAATTTTGCCTTCCTTTTTATCGTTCTTTCTATGAAATAATTTCCGAAAAGCAGGAAGCAAAAGAAGAAGTAGACAAATACCTAGCAGAAGCAAAAAACGCCGTAAAAGGCTCAAAAAGCAAAAAATTGCTATTCGAAGTTGTTAATAATCTTGCAAATGCCTTAAAAGAAGTGCAAAATCCAGAAAATATGGATTTAGAGGCAAAAAAAAGCGAGCTCAACTTTTACAGGAAATACTGTGATCGTGCAGCAGAATTACTGAGAGATACTGAAGAAAAAGCACCTTTTGCAACAATAACGATGAGAAAAGGACTGCCCATCTTAGACAGAAAACTGAAATCCCTTATTGAAGAAATTAAGGAAAAAGCAAATACTGCGTGTCAGGTATCTCAAGGAACTCCAACAAGAGAAGTTGCATGCGCTGTCAATAGGGAAGTTCAAAAATGGGAAATCAGTAGTCAGGAAGAGATGAGCTGGTACGTGGAAAATCTAATTTTTACTCTTGAATCAACTATCCCAAGAACACCTAAAAATCAGAATTTTTTTGATAGAATTAGCCAAATAAGAGAAGAAAAAGATATTGTAAAACAATATGCAATAGTTTGTACTATTATTCCTTTGATCCCACATGTATCCATGGATGAAAAAATAAACAATATGGAACAAGGAATTGACGATATTAAAAAGGATGTGGGGATAGTTAACGAAAACACTACTATAATTATTAAGAAACTGGATGAAATTCAAGAAGAATTAAAAAAGGGCTTTGAAAGTTTGGACAACCTTTCCATTAAAGTTGGGGGAACAGAAGGAAAATGCTTGAAGATCTTCTCTGAAAAACTTCTTGAAATTACGAAAAAAGGAGATTCTGAAACTCTAAAACTTTTCCTTGAAGAAGTGCTCAAAAACGAAGATACATTAACCAGGGAAATAGAAAGTTCTTCAGCACCTCAAAACGAAAAAGAAAAATCAAAAGGAAGCATATCCAAATTAAAGTCCCTACTGAAAAAAGTAAAGAACCCCGCGAAAGAATTTGGAAAAGATGTTACTAATGAGATTGTTGTTAGTTATACAGCAAAAGGAATTATAGAACTCTTTTTGCCAATAATGTCAATGGCAGTTTTTGGGGTTCCAATTCCTTCTCAGATAATCGACATACTAACAAATGTGATAGCCGAGATCAAAAATTAAGGGCTCCCCTGAAAAATTAACTTAAACCTCTGTTTTTTGATTTTACTTCATAAACCCGCTGAGATAACCACTAAAAACAGTAGTTAATAAAGACTTACAAACCCTTCCATCCTTTTCTGATAATACAAATACTCCTGGGCATACCCGCAGTAGTGTCCGAAATATTCCCGTCCCCAGTCCCCCATACAGCTCATGTTTGTGCAGGTTTCAAAGTAACTGTCATCTATATGGTAATGCTGAATGATCTGCCTGATATGGGTATCAACTGGAAAGGCTTCCATTTTATCAAAAGCGAAAAGAAGCACGCAGTCAGCAACTTTTTCCCCTATGCCCCTGAGCCTCATAAGGCGTTCCCGCGCATACCTGTACTCCAGGCGGAAAAGCACATCAAGATCCAGCTCGCCCGACGCAACTTCTTCGGCTGCGGCTATTATGTTCTGGGTCCTGAAGCCCAGCTTGCACTTGTCAAGCTCGGAGAGATCAGCATTTGCAAGAGTTTCAGGGTCAGGAAAGCTGAAATAGCCTGGCTCGATTTCCTGCCCGAAAAACCGGCTGAGCAGGCAGATTCGTTTCTGGATTGTGGGAATGCTTGAAGCTGTTGAGAGCATATAGGAAATAAGGCATTCCCAGGGGTCCTGCCTGATCAGCCGTAGGCCCCGATATTTGCGGATCGCTCTGTCGATCAGCAGGTCCCGATTTATGCTTTCGTAGATAGAAGGCAGGTTGTCGTCCAGGCGGAAATAACGAGTAAGAAACTCAGGCGAAAGCTTTGAATCAACAATCAGTTGCCCGTGGTCCTGAGAAAGCCGGATAACTTTGCCTCCAACAACCCCTGTCCACCAGTCTCCTTCTCGTTCCCATCGGAAGACCTGCCCACAGTCAAGCGTATAATTGAGGTCAAAAAGTTCGGGTTTAAGCCTGTACGTCCAGCTCAAGCCCCCTTAGAAAAGTCCCTGCCGTTAACGTATCTCCTAGCCCGACCGTGGTTACTGGAGATCTGGAAAGCATTGTAGGCAACATGCAAATAATATAATTCTCCCTTAAAGTATAAGCCCCCTGCTCAAGAGTTTTTCCATTAAAAGCCTTAAGGAAAGCTTCAATCTGTTTTCTTCCAAATGGGCTCTCCTGAAGTTTCGAAGCTTCCTCTTCCACAAATTTCCGCCCTTCAAGCCTGCCTAAAGCTGCATACACGCCTGCACACCGGACTCCGAATTCCAGGGCTTCAAGCTTTTCTCGGGCTGCCCTCTGCAAAATTGAACTTTCTGATTCATCCATTTCAAATTCAGAAACTGCTCTGGAATTAAACTCAAAATCGGTTTTAAACACAGCCAGCACAAATTCCCTGGTATGGATTATGAGCTTCTTAAGCCCGTGCCCTGATGCCAGCCTGAAAGCCGCACTGGATATAGCATCTGCCTCCATATGATGAAGTCCCTCTCCGAGGACTCCGTGTAAGTTATAAAACATTGCAAGTTCGTCTTCATTCATTCCAAGACTATCGGAAAGTTTTGCAAACTTCAGAAAGACCGAATTTGCAATTTCTTTACTTGCAAAATGCCCGAACTCCAGGTGAATCTGAAGCTTATTATTTCTGGTTTTCCAGCTCTTTAGCTGAGAGAAAGTATCATCAAGAATTGCCTTATAAGTGCGGCCATTGGGATAGTTCTCAAGCAGGAGATGAAAACCCGATATAAGTACTCCATCGAGCTCGCAGGCATGTTGGAGAGCATATTGCTCAAACGCAGGGTTGACAAAAAGCCTGAGATTCAAATGATCGAAGGTAGCTATGAAGCGGTTTTCCCTCGGAACCCTAACCTCTGTCCCATAAAGGGAAAATGTCTCCCCCTCAGAGAAATCAAATACGAAATGTATGGGCTCCTGGCTGCTGGAAAAAGCATCTTTATTTTCTTCAGGATCTTTCTTTGAGTTTCCCGTTATCTGCGTAGAGGCTTCAGGAAAATAGATCGCTTTTTTTGAGAAGAGAGAAAGCTGGGTTTTAGAGGGCACTGCAACATTCGGAATTACTCTGGAAGCGCCTAGCTGGGAAAGAGCATTTGCCATTATTCATGCGTTTCCACCCATTCTTACGAGAGATTTCCCAAAATAGCGGCTTTTAAGAAACTCGAAAACGGACTGCTCAAAAACAAGCCACTCGGCTCCACATCCGTTTTTCATACAGTAGGCAAGCCCTGCTACAAAATCCGATTCCGAAAAGATTTTTCCGGGGGGGTTCTTGATTTTGTCAAGGATTTCAGCCTCTTCGAAGGTTTCCAGCAGTTCCGAAATCTCAGCCCCGCTGATTCGGTACACCGAATCTATATTGACATTATATCCGCAAAGTATATTCATCTAACCAGTTCCTGTATCCGTGAAATAGGAGGCGAGTGGAGGCAAATGAATGTAAGGCAAATGAATGTAAGGCAAATGGAAGGCGAACGGTACAAACGGTACGAATGGTACGAACGGTAGGCTTATGGGAGGCAAGTTGAAGGCAAATGAAAGGAAAGAAAATGAATGGAAAGAAAATGAATGGAAAGAAAATAAATGGAAAGAAAATGAATAAAAGACAAATGTACGACTTCGGATAAGTCAAAGAGAATTTATTTTCATGCTCGCTCCTGCTTTATTCTTGCAAGCATGGCTGCAAAAGCTCCTGCCGAGATCGCATCGCCTATCCCGACTGTTGCTTTGGGCTTATCTACCACCTTGGAAGGGATTAAAACCGCATCATGGTCAGGCCCATAGAGATATCCGTATTCGAACTCCTCAGGAGTACAGAGTTTCTTCCCTACACAGTAAACCCTGAAGTTATCCAGGTCTTCTATACCTTTACTTGAAACCGGGATCTCCAGTCCTACTTCTACGTCCTCAAGATTCTCAATCTTTCCTTTAAGGGCTTTGGCACCGGCCAGAGTTGAGGAAAAAAGCAGGGCATCCCTGTGTTCTTTAAGTGTAAGAGGATGGCCTTTTGCAAGGATACAAATGTAAAAGCCAAGAGAATGTACATGGACCCTTTCAAGCGACAGGTCCTTTAAAAGCTGAACAGCTCCATGGTAAAGCGAGGTTATCCCGGTCTCTTCTTTTCTTATCACGGAATAAGATAGTTCTTCATGCCCCAGGACGTTCAGGGCATTTGCCACTTCTACGGTATCAAGGCCCAGGGAATGAATATGTTTGGCAACAATCTCGGTCAGGATAGCCTTTCTTATTACCCTGTTCTGAATGGATGTAAGTTCTACATGAACGCGGAGTTCAGGATTTAAAGCCTTGAGTTTCTCAATAGCTTTCACGGAATGCAAAACGTAGTCCTTATACGTAGACCCATCCTCATACTGCTCTTTTATCATCTGATAACCTGAAAGCATTGCCCCATCAATCGGGAAAAGTGAGTCAAGGTGCTCATAGATTTCCCTGTCCATATCCAGGCGGATCCATTTTGGGCGGGAGGAGATTATAAGGCGGTTATCTCTCGGGATCTGGAATTTGCTTCCACCGCAGGTCACGTCCATGCCTTTGGAATATTCAAAGATCCAGTTGACTTTTGATTCAATTCCGGGTTTGAAGGCTTCCCGCGGGGGTTTAAGTACGACATTTCCATCTTCTACTTTAGGGTGCAGAAGATTGTTAGAAGCCACAAAATATTCTGCCTGTTCTTCGGAAAGCCAGGGAATATACGCCACCACTTTTTTTATCCCAAGGCGAGCAAGAAGATTGGAAATTATTCCTGCCTGGCCGCCCATGCGTGCATAGTCAAAACCCAGGTGCTCTTTCAGCCATTCATGAGTATCCGAGGTATGAGTCGGAATTTCAGCGGCTTTGCCCTCTCGCATAGAAATCAGCAGGCGAGCCATAAAATCAAGAGGCTCTTTTATTTCTCTCGGGTATGTTTCAACTCTTGCCTGAATCTCAGCCTCGTTAAAAAGCCCCATAAGCATAGACAGTTCTTTGTCTGTAAGGTGCTTGATAGCATCGATATTACTGTTGTAAGCTACAAACATGCCTTCCAGATAAGGAAGAGCTTTTTTGACATTATAAAAAGCGTCTTTGTAGCGTTGTTCCCATTCTTGTATATCCATTTAACAAACCCCCTGGAAATATAGATATAAACCTGAAATAATTTTCAGGGATTAAGAGAAACCAGGATTTTTTCCGAAGTAATTTCATTTATATTTCGAATTAATCTTGTTTACATTTTTTATTTCCTTCTACCTGTTTTTCAGCCTGTATATCAATCCTGTAGTCAGTCCTGTATTTTCAGTCCTGCTTTTTCAAGCCGGTTTTTTCAGTCCTGTATTTTCAGTCCTGTATCAGTCCTATTTTTTCGGTCCTGTACTGCAGTAAGTCATATACTGGCGTTAAGCCTGTGTTCAACACTTGCATTACTATGTTTCATCATCAAGTCGTATATTCGGCGTTAATCCTGACATAGTCATAGGTCAGGTCGCAACCCCAGGCTGTTGCCTGTTCCTCTCCCAAATTAAGGTTAAGGGTAATGACAATTTCTTCATTTGCCATTATTTGTTTCAAAAGCTCGAGATCCGAAGAACTGGAAATCTCGCCGGAATTTACAAGTTCAACCTCTTCTCCTCCTCCTGAGAAAGAGAGAGAAAGCATTTCCTGTTCAAGTTCGGCACCTGAGTAGCCTGCAGCGGCTACAACCCTTCCCCAGTTTGGATCCTTTCCGAAAATTGCGGACTTAACCAGAGGAGAACGTACAATTGCCTTTGCAACAAGTTTAGCGTCCTCGTGCGTTTTTGCGCCAACTACCCTGGCTTCAATAAGTTTTGTAGCGCCTTCTCCGTCTTTTGCCATTTTCTTTGCAAGCTCGGTGAAGACGTAAATCAGCCCGTCCTCAAAGTCATCCAGACAATCCATACAGGGCTTGACTCCAGACTTGCAGGTGGAAGTAAGGAGTACCATGTCGTTCGTGCTTGTATCCCCGTCCACCACAACCATATTGAATGTTTTATCCACTGCTATTCTGAGAGCAGCATCCAGAACATCGGCAGGCACTTTCGCATCGGTATATGCAAAACAGAGCATAGTTCCCATATTGGGCTCGATCATCCCCGAACCTTTGGCAATGGCACCTATCCTGATCCCGCAGTCCATCTCAATAGCTACTTCTTTTACAACCCTATCCGTGGTCATCATTGCTTTTGCAGCTTCACGGCTACACTCAGGAGAACTGCCCAGCCCCTTGAGGACTTCAGGAAGATGCTCCGTGATTAAGGAGACATCAAGCCTTCTGCCAATTACCCCTGTCGAAGCAACTGCAACCGTGTCAGCCTCAAGACCAAGCTTCTGGGCAAGTACGGTTGCCATTTCCATAGCATCCAGAAAGCCGTCATCACCTGTAAAGGCGTTAGCGTTTCCGCTATTTACAATTACTCCCGAAAGACGGTGATGAGTATCGATTACTCCTTTACTAAGGGTAACCGGAGCTGCTGTGACCTTATTTTTTGTAAAAACGCCTGCTGCAGGCCCCTCTGCAAGAATGACAGTCAATCCCAATTTTCCGGCTTTAATCCCGTTTGCAGATACGCCCTTTACTGCACAGATTCCACCTTCGATTTCCTTCATGAAAGACTCTCCTTTTTCCTCAGAGCTTTGCAAGACCTTCAATAATATCGCCGCGCGTAATGATCCCCACCACGCGGTTGTCCTCAGTTACAGGAAGCCTGTTGATCCTGTGCCTTATCATATGCTCGGATGCCTCTTCAATAGATGCCTCGGAAGAGATCGTGTGCACATCCCTTATCATAATCTCTTCTATCTTTGTGGAACCCACATCAGAGAGCATCTTCTTTGTTTCCTCCCATCCAAGGAGTTCCCTGATAGGAACCTCTATAACCTCAAAGGGACTTGGAAGCCAGAGTTCCCCCTTTTCGGGGAGTATCAACAGTTTTAGCAGGTCCGCTTCACTTATGATTCCCACAAGCTCTTCACCTTCAAGGACAGGTGCTCCACTTACATTGTTTTCCTTCAGGACTCTTGCCGCTTCCCGGACTGTATCATCAGGCTTGCAGAAAACAACGTTCGGATTCATGACATCTTTTACCTTCATCTGACTATACCCCTTGAGACAAATTTTATTCTTTAATTTAATCCGTCACCAGTTATATTTTCTTGCTTTGGTTACGCTTACGGAGCCGCAGCAGGCATCCAGAGCCCACACGTCTCATCCAGCCCGAACATGAGGTTCATATTCTGGATAGCCTGCCCTGATGCGCCTTTGACCAGGTTATCGATTGCTGAGAGGACAACAACCCTGTTATTTTCCTTATCTGCTTCAAAGCTTATATCGCAAAAGTTAGAACCTCTGACTGCGGTTAAAGAAGGAACTCCTGAAGGGAACCTTATAAAAGGCCTATCCCTGTAAAATTCCTCGTAAATTGTCTTTAAGTCGTCCGTGGAGAGAGATTCCTTTGTAAAGAGGTGAGCAGTTGTAAAGATCCCCCTGATAGATGGAATTACGTGGGGAGTGAAATTGATGTTCCTGAGCTTTCCTTCAAGCCCTGTCAGTTCCTGGACAATTTCAGCCCTGTGCCTGTGGGCTGTAAGTTTGTATGGGATGATATTTTCCGCCAGGTTTGGATAATGTGAGTTTTGAGTAGGCGAGATGCCAGCTCCTGAGATTCCTGTCTTGGAATCAAAAACCGCAATATCGATAAGTCCAGCTGCTGCAAGCGGGGCTGCTGCAAGGGTTGCACCTGTAGGAAAACATCCCGGGTTTGCCACGAAGTTCTCTCCTGCGACTTCAGGGTGGAGCTCTACAAGCCCGTAAACGGCATTCCTCGGGTCGCTATGCTTTATCCCATAGATTTTCTCAAATTCCGAGGTTTCAAGCCTATAGTCTGCGCTAAGGTCAACAACCTTAGTGTTCCCATCAAGCAGTTCAGGTACATAGTTCATGGCAGATCCGTGAGGTACTGCAAGAAAGACTACATCACAGCGCTCCCTGATATCTTCAGAATCAGGATTTTCATACTTCAGGTCGAGAAAACCTTCAAGATGCCTGTGAGTGCTCGTTACGGGCTTCCCTGCAAGGCTTCGAGAAGTTGCCAGCTCCAGCTTAACATTTGGGTGGTTAACGAGCAAGCGCAGGAGTTCTCCTCCCGTATATCCCGAAGCTCCTATTATTCCAGCCTTGATCATAAGTGTCACTGCCTGTGTAATACTAATACAAGATAATTAAATTTGTTATTGGAAAAATCAAATATAAAATCTGTTTCTGTCATTAATCGATGTCACGAGGTCTGCTCGAAAAGCTGGCTCAGGCTGCAGAGCCATATCTTTTTCTTCTTGAATACAGTTTTTCAAAGGAGATATCAGCTTGTAACCAATATCAGTAGATATTCTTTTCATAACCCGATTATAAAGGAAATTAGATATGAGCTTTCGTAATCGAATTACAAAGTGAGTTAGACATGTTGAGTTAGATATACTTCTTCATAAACAGATCTCAAGTGGAATCTGCTTTGATAATCGAGAATTTTTCATGAAAGCTTCTGCCTGGATTCCAAACCTACTGCTGATTGTCTACTTTCGTAAAGGATCATAAGTTTACTTGTCCCTGCCCAGGACATCCAGATAGAAGCCGCTAATCATAAGGAAGTCTTATAACGGAACCTCATAAGATAATTGTGCAGGTTTTCGTTCATAATTCTAGAGAGAACGACTCATATAATTTTAAATCAGTAAGATTTAAATTTTTTAATATATAAGTATATTCTAGATGAAAATTGCTAAGGCATTTAGCGCCGGAAATTGGAAGTTCACAGGTAAATGATTTTATCTTTGGAGACTCTCTTACTATAGGAAAATTTGCGATATACCCTCTTAAGTGTCAGGAAGAAAAAAATCATGAACAGGAAGAAGACAATCTATCTTGCAGGCCCCCTTTTCAGCCATGCAGAACTCAATTATAACCGTAGATTGAGGGATTTGCTGCTCAGTAAAGGCTTTTCGGTTTTTTTGCCCCAGGAAGACGCAGAAGATACCATAGACGAACGCGAAAAACTGAACCAGGAGTGTATTTTCAATAAATGTGTAGAAGGTGTGGACGGTTCTGACATTGTAGTTGCAGTCCTCGATGGTGTGGATGTAGACTCAGGAACTGCCTGGGAGATAGGCTACGCTTATGCAAAGGAAAAGCCTGTTATCGGGATTCGAACCGATTTTAGGTCTCTCTCTGACGGGATTGTTAACCTTATGGTAGAGATGGCTATAGTCTCCCTTGCAAAGGATGAAGACGAACTGCTGAAAATAATAGAGAAATTCCGGTAACTAGTACTGGCTTCTAACTGTTTCTGTTCTCTAAATTTTTGGTTCCGAACTATTTTTGGTCCCAATTTTTCTTTGCCCGGAGCTACTTTTGACCCGAACTACTTTTTCCGTTCACCAGAATTTAATCTTGAAGACAAAATCACAGATAACATTCAGGAAATCAAATTTATGCTGGCGCACTTCATTGCTTGCATGGGTATGTTCGCGCCACCGCTCCAAATATGGAGTTTAAAGGAACTACTAACTTTTAGAGTTACGGTTCAATAACCTGGGGATACGACCAACTATCGTTTTCCTTAGATTAGCTCTATTTTTGCGGTTTGAAGGATATGCAACACGAGCAAAAAAGGTAGGACCCAAAGTAAAATAGGCGTGATAAAAGATGAAGCAAAATGTGCAGGCTTTGAAAGTCTATATGCAGGCTTTGAAAGTCTAATATGCAGGCTTATTTTTTCTCGGCCTCGAACTTTGAGATCTCCAGGAACCAATAACCTCCCCTTAAGACTATTTCACTCTCCGTGACCTTTATTTTGTTTTTGAACAACGGGCCGTCAGTAACAAAGGTATGAAATTCCCCGTTTTCGCCGCAGGGGTCGATTGAAGGATTGTGCTTTTTCAGGTCGTGTATGAAATTTTCATCGATCTTTCGTCCCAGCCACTCTTTCCCCAGCAAATCGGCTTTGACGCTGAGCAGGATCACCTCAAACCCAGAATCTATTAGGTCATTTATGATCTGTTCGGAATTCCTCTGCCAGAGAGGCATTATTAACTCGAGGCCCAGTTCCCCGCATATCCTGTCTACGAGGTTTTTGTGCGTGGCAATATGCCCGAAAACAGCCCCATCTATTTTCTCCCCGCTATCTCTTAAATTACGGACTACTTTTTTGAACTCCTGTTCATATGAAACAAAGTCTTTATGGATAAGAGGAATTCCAAGCGCCTCAGACTGTGCATAAACCAGGTCAGAACTGATGTCATGGGAACCACGCCTCTGAATTTCCCTGAAGTTCAGAAGGTGGGAGACCTCAAAACCTTTCGAGATTGCCCTGTAACATGCGAAGCAACCGTCCTTTCCTCCGGTCCATGAAACAACCACTCTGCCTTTATTGATCTTGCTTTCATCGATCTTGCTTTCATCGATCTTGCTTTCATCGATCTTGCTTTCATCGTTCGTAGTTGAAGTTGGATTGGTGCTCATCTCCGATATACATGCACAATTCGAAAAAAAAGCTTTTGTTTTTTACCGGCTCTCTGCATGAATATTCCTCAAAATCCCCCTGAAGCCAGTTTTCTTCCCGTAAATCAGCAAATAAGCTCTTGAAGAGTCTATCGGCTTGAAAACACGATTATCCGTGGGCGAAGACAAAGAGAACGAAGAGGGGTTATAAAGATGACCTCTTTAATAATGAAGTGGTAAAACCTCCTCTTCTTAATTAAATAGGTAATTACATCAAATTGAAATTAGTTGAGAAAAGATCAATTGCAGAAGCTAGAATCTATAACGATTATTAAGTAAAAAAATTTTAATATAGTATGCCTGACATAGTAACTAGTGGAGGTTAAAATAGTGACCTTTGTGAACGGCTATAGTTTTAGAAAAGTAAAAACTTCACATGGGCCTGATATGTACGTCTCCAGATATGGGAAGCTGGTAAAGATCGTGCCATTCAGTCCACAGGTGGAGTTCTCCGAAAAATACACCAGTGACTTGATCCACCAAATCGAGTCAGTGGAGTGAAATAATAGTAAGTTTTTCCGACTTTTTCTTTTTGATTCGGACCTATTTTTGTGAAAGCTTTTTTTCAGGCCGAAGCTCTTTCGGTCTGGCATTTTTTAGACTACTTTTACTATATATATAACTTGTGCCTCCCATAATTTTTTATACACAGTTATTACGCTCAGGAATTTTTAGGGATTTTCAGGAATTTTCAAGGACTTTCAGCTTAGAGTACCGGGTTTATGAAAGCATTTGTTAACTTTACATAGGTAAAAGAAACCTTAACGAATAGAAATCCGGTAAAATAATCTTCAATTACAGGAAAAAGCATAAATATTAGAAATTACAGGAAACCGGCAAGTTGATCCGGGAATAAGAAAAATCAATGAATTGGCCAATATAAAGAGAAGTCGATGAATTGCTCCAAAATATAAAGGAACGTTGATGAATTGATTAGAAGCTACAGGAAAACCGATCTTGAAGAGATGGTAAAGATCTGGTACGAAGCCTCAGTTATTGCCCATTTCTTTATCCCTGCCTCGTTCTGGGCTTCGCAAAAGAACGCAATGAAGGAAAAGTACCTTCCACTCGCCGAAAACTTTGTTTTTGAGGAAAAAGGAAAGATTGCAGGATTTATCTCCCTTGTTGGGGAACACGTCTGCGCCCTTTTCGTAGCGCCGGAAATGCAGGGTAGAGGAATTGGCAGAGCTCTTTTAGAATATGCAAAAATCCTGAAAGGAAGGCTCTCTCTCAAAGTTTACAGGGAAAACGAGAGTGCCCTTCACTTTTATGAAAAGTGTGGGTTTGTAGCAGCTGGTGAAGAAGTTGATGAGTATACGGATTGCGTGCAGATTTTGATGGAATGGGAATGAAGGTCCCGATAAAGGTCCTGATGAAGATCCTGATAGAGGAGACAGACTGGTTTGGCATCTTATCCTGAAAGTCGAACCGCCGGAAAATTTTTTGTTTTGAATCTTGCCCTGCGCGGCTTTTTTGCAAGCCTTTAGAAAAGATATAATTCAAAGTATAACCGGCCGCCATTAGCAGGCAAAAAAAGAAAGTTCCAGCCCGAAACTACCCGGCAACACTGGAAATCAAGAGCGTACAATACTGGGAACCTGAATACAGCAAGTATATGGGTGTTATAGAGTAATGAGTGTTATAGAGTATTCGGTTGCAAACACAAAAAACAAAAACACATAAGAAAACACATGTGAAAAAGTAGGATTGTTGATTATGGTTTCTGAAGAAGATGTATTAATTGACGAGAGTAAAACCTCATTGTCAGATTTTCTCAACCCTGACACGCCTGAAGTAAAGAACTTAGAAAGCCTTCTTGGTGAAGAACACAAGTACATCGATTATCTGATAAGTATCGAATATTCAATTGCACATTATTACCATGAAGTTGACCGAAAAATAAAGGATAAAGACGTCATATTACTTTTAAAAAATATAAAAAATAACTGTGGTAAAAACGTTTCTTTTTTTGAACATCCTCTGGAACTCTCAATCGTGAGAAACCTGCTTGAAATTTTTTATCAAAAGCCAATAACCCACCATGAGTTCAAACTGGTACTTGACTACGTTTTAAATGCTACTGGTAACAGGTCCTTTCTGGATGATGAACAGGCTTATGTGAAGTGGCTGACATATGCACTTAGTTCTTTTACGGAAGAGGAAGAGGAAGAATACGTAAAGAATGTCGCTATATTTGCCAGTAAATTGGACCTTTCCGACGAAGAGATAAGTCTTTTGCTTTTGAAGAAAAGGGGATACGATTCTTTCAAAAAAGGAGCCACGCCATCAGAGTTGAAAACCAGATTTAACTCGATGAACGATGTCGAAAAATTAGAATTCCTTATTGAGAACGGATCGGATTACTTTATCCTTGTGGAATCCTATATCAATGAACTTGTAAGTCAAGAAAAATTTGAAAAAATCCAGGAGTTATATAACAAGATCATTGAAAAAGATGAAGACTTTTTGCCTCTCCATTTTATGATGGGGACCATCTACCTGGACAGGGACCCGTCCCTTGCGAAGTTCTATTTTGAACAGACTTTGAAAGTAGCAGAAATGGGGGATGATGTACCTGAAGAAATTCTACAAGATTTGAAGCTTGATATCCTCGCACTGGAAGCTTATCTGTCAGAAGAAAAGCAGTCTACGCCTGTGGATAAAAGGAATTCCGTCAAAAAAAGCAGGGGCAAAGGTTCGAAAAAATAATCGGGTAATTAAGCTTGTATTCATCCATCCCAGTCTGAAAATCAATACGAATTAACAAACGGAGAATATTATTAATGAGTCCTGATGAAAACAATACAATTGTTGAGAATGAGTTCTCTTTGTCCGAATTGCTCTTGCCGGATACACCGGAAGTAAAGGAAATAAAAAGCATTTATGAGGACGAATACGAATATAGAGAGTATCTAAGCGAAATAGAGTTTTCAATTGTCAGGTATTACTACGAAGAGAACCGGAAGGTAAAAGACGAAGATGTAATTTCGGCATTAATGAATATAAAACTGAACCGCAATAAGCCTATTATTTTCTTCAAAAAGAACCTTGAAAGAGAAATTGTAGAAAACCTGATTGAGCCCCTTGAGGAAAAACCTCTTACCAATCACGAGTTCACCCTTGTATTTGACTATGTCCTGTGGATCATTGACAAATGGTCATGGGTTGAGGATAAACAGGCCTATGTAAAATGGATCACGTACATCCAGGGCGTGTTTTCAAAAGAGGAAGAGGAAAAATACGAAAAGGATTTCAAAAAGCTTACTGACAAAATGGGCCTGACCAATGTCCAGGCTGAAATGCTCCTCATGAAAAGAGACGCGAAGAACTTCTTCGAAGAAGAAGGCTTATTAGAAGGTTTAGAGTTAAACGATTTTTACGATACGGACAGTGTGGCAGATAGTCTTGAAACCGGTTTCTTTTTAATGACAGATGAAGAAAAATTCGATTTCCTGATGGACAAAGGCCCTGATTATATAGAACTTGTCCAGACTTATGTTTTAGAACTCGCGGACAAAGAGGAGTTTGAAAAAATCCAGGAATTTTACAAAAAGTTCAATGAGAAACACGAAGACTTTTTCCCTCTGCATTTTATTGTTGGGTCTGCCTACCTTAACAGTGACCCTGCTCTTGCAATATCCTATTTTGATAAAACTCTGAAAGTTGCTGAAAATTTAGAAGATTTCCCTGACGAAATACGAGAAGAGATGACAAAAAACATCGACATTATAACAAAACTCCTCCTTGAAGAACCCACTGAGAAAGTTGAGGAAAAAGCCGTTAAAAGCAAAAAAAGCAAAATTGTTACGCTCGACGAAGGAGAGCGGTCTTTCCAATAATATCATAAAAGAAGAAACAGCGAACTAAATGCCAGCCTGCCAAAAATGAAATGCAAAAATCACCCTGATTAATAAAATTTGTGTTTTTCTTGCTTAAATATTTCAAAAGAATCTTTATAGAAATCGCAAGAAATAAACAAACAACGGGCTTGGAACACGTTACATCGAAAGACCTGAGGAATATGTTTGTAGCGCTTCCAAATAAAGATATTATTAAAAAATTCAATATAATTGGCGGGCCAATAGTAAATAAAATATTTTTAAATAGTATTGAGTTTAATAATCTTTCTCAAGTACGCAACTCCCGTCTTCCAAAACTCATATCAGGGAAAATCAGAGTTGAATGATAAAATGGCAAAAATTGTTTTGATATCTTGTGTGAGTAAAAAATTGCCTTATAAAGCAAAGGCAAAAGAGCTGTACATCAGTACGCTTTTCAAATACAACCTTAAATATGCAAGATCTTTGAGTCCGGACAAAATATTCATTCTTTCTGCAAAATATGGCCTGGTAGATCTGGAAAAGAAGATTGAGCCTTATGACAAAACTTTGAGCAATATGCCATCTAAAGAAATCAGGAAATGGGCAGATTGTGTAATAGGTCAAATAAAAAAAGAAGCCGACATGAAAGAAGATGAATTCGTTTTCCTTGTGGGCGAAAAATATAGAAAATATTTACTGCCCCAAATTTTAAATTACCAGATCCCTCTTGAGGGACTGAAAATCGGAGAACAGCTCCAGTACCTTAAAATGAGATGTTCAAATGAGTGAAAAATGCAAACAACTGCATCAATGGTTTAATAATTTGGAAAGGATAAGTTTCCCATTTGATGAGAGGAAAATCCCTCGCAATGGTATCTATATTTTGTTTGAAAAAGGAGAAACTGCCCACAATATTGATAGAATTGTTCGCATAGGGACTCATACAGGAAAAAATCAGTTAAGATCACGGCTTAAGCAGCATTTCATTAATGAAAATAAGGATCGAAGCATTTTCAGGAAGAATATCGGGAGGGCTTTACTGAATAGGGATAAAGACCCTTTTCTTAATCAGTGGGAAATAGATTTAACCAGCAGAGAAGCAAAAGAAAAATATTTAGCCTTGATTGATTTTGAGAAACAGAAAGAGAAACAGAAAGAAATAGAGAAGAGAGTAAGCCAGTATATCCAGGCAAATTTCAGCTTTGTTGCAATTGAAGTTGAAGATAAGGAAAAAAGGCTTGAACTAGAATCAAAAATTATCTCCACAATTTCCCTGTGTGGTGAATGCAGGCCTTCATCTGACTGGCTGGGTTTGTTTTCCCCTAAAGAGAAAATAAGTAAGAGTGGACTCTGGGTGGTAAATGAATTATATAAAGAGCCTTTGTCTGATGAAGATATGCAACTAATCAAAAATTTGGTGTCAAGCGCCGCTGGAATCAACGGATTCCTTGAGTAAAGGATTTTACTCTCCTTTTTTCGTTTGTGCCTATTTCGTAACTATTATTTTAGTGAATATTTCGTTTTGTAATTTCGCGGAATGGCCGCTCTCCTTCGTCGAGCGTGACAAGACACGTTAAAGACAGCTAATATGGTTTTTCGTTATTCCAAAAAAACTTTTCTTCAAAGTCGTCTGCCGGATTTTAATTCGAATCTATTCTTTTTGCTGACTCCGCTGATTTAACAAGTTTTTCAAAATACTTGCCTGCGCCTCCAGCAGAAAAAATATATTAAAGTAGAAATTTCTATCTCAAAGTTCATCCCTTAATTCCTTAATAACACACTCACTTTCAATATATTCTTCGTCAGCCATGTATCCTTTTTCGTGCATCCATTTTATCAGTTTTTGCATAACTTTTCCAGCGGTTGCCATGAAAGTTTTGGTTTTTGGCCCTTTCCTTGTGATGAAATCTTCGAAGAAATATCTTATTTCAATGGCATGGATGTGGTCCGTCCCGAAAATTTCGCAGTATCCTTTTCCTTTATGATAAAGATCATCGTAGTATTTGTGATCCTCTCTGTTAAGATTTACGTAAGCGAAACCGTGGAGATAATACTCGAAAAAATATATGACATCTTCATACTCTTCGAATGTCTTTGTTTTCAGACACTGTTCCTGTTTGTTCAGGAACTCTTCTAATGCTTTTTCGATAGTTGTCATGGTCTTCCTAAATCCATGTAGTTGTGTAACTCTTAAATCGCCAGTTGATTTCAAAAACTTCAAAGTTCCCCTGAAAAACGGGGATAAACAACCCCTCCACTTATGGGATTCCAGATATTGCCGCTTTTTCCTACAGTAAGATAAACAGTCCAGCCGACTTTAGCTTTTGAACTGATTTCCTCAGAAACAATTACGGGACCTATAGTCTGACCTAATGTATAA
>Ga0160425_1001320_pt1 | contig 24338 bp, 20 predicted proteins | sample BioMet8_FD_108193 | JGI IMG/M metagenome (GOLD analysis project Ga0160425, IMG submission 108193) | Microbial communities from bioreactor (seeded with sewage sludge) at Lawrence Berkeley National Lab, California, USA - Biofuel... | ecosystem: Engineered > Bioreactor > Anaerobic > Unclassified ...
TCTCGTGAATGCTTTTCGTGCCGCCGGCTCGTTCCATACCGGAAGGTATGCTCCTTGCCGTCAGCCCAAAAATCAAATCACGATTTTTCCGGCAAATGGTCAAGTTAATTTCTTTACAGCTCCCTTGCTTGTCCGGAAACTCGCGCTAAAACTACTCCGGATGAAGCCGTTCTTCCCGTTTAGCGGTCCGGTATTGATAGGGCGAATGCCGGTGAAACTTTTCGAAGACGGCGATGAAATAAGACGTGTAGCGGTAGCCGCAGAGGTAGGCGATTTCATCGACCGTGAGTTCGCTTTGTTCCAGCAGTTCTTCGGCCCGCTGCATCCGACAGTCGGTGAGGTGCGCGTTGAAGCTTTTACCGTCGAAATTGCTTAGCAGCCGGGACAGGTAAGTCGGCGTCAGACTGAGCGCGTTGGCCGTGCTTTCCCGATTGATCGGCAGGTGGCTGTTGCTCTGGATGTAATCCAGAATGCGCTGGCGGGTGAGGTCGGCCTTGCTTTGCTCCGACGTGTCCGTTTCGTTCAATTCCGCCAGAGACATCTCCAGCAGCGCCGACAACAACAATTTCAGCAGTTTGGGGGAAACGGTCTGGCCGGTGGTCAGACTGAGCGCCTGAAGCAGGTGAAACGTCCGGCCACGGATCGGGTGGCGGGTGTGAAAATAGTAGTCCGGCTCCGGAAACGTCTGGTCGGTGCAGTGATGAAGATAAATGCCGCGCAGATAGGTCTTATAGAATATCAGGGAAATCATCTCGTGGTGAAGATCCCAGTAGGGCCGGGTCCAACTGTAGGACTGGCAGAAGATCATGTCGCCCGGGTCCAGAATCCGCTCCTGTTGTTTTCCCTCCGACCAAATGACGATATGCATCCGGCCGGACAAAACCAGAAGAAGACGCGGGACCGGGGTCATCTGGATGCCGGGCCCCCGCTGGGACTGCCCCTCCGGTTTTTCCGCCAGAAAAATATGGCGCAACGGAATCCGGTCGATGGCATCTTGCAAATGTTCCGTGATCCGGGTCCGGTCGGCGTTTTTGCCCCAGACGACCTGCCGCTCGATTTCGTTGCCGGTTCCGGGTTCCATGTTGCCGTTCCCCATAAAGTGCACGATTTCATAATGAATTATACACTATTACTATAGTGACAAGACGATAAAGGTTGTATAATTATAATCAGAAAGGTTCGTAATTACAATGGCAAGCTAAAAAAAAGGACGGACGTTTTCTTCCATGAAAAATATCAACCCCAATGTTTATCAAGGAGTACAACCGATGAAAAACCGGAAAAGCAAGTTTACCCTTATCGAGCTCCTCGTGGTAATCGCCATTATCGCGATTCTGGCGGCGATGTTGCTGCCGGCGCTGAACAAAGCGCGGGAACGCGCCAAGGCCATCAGCTGTTTGAGCAATTTGAAACAACTGGGCACCTATCTGCAATTTTACGCCAACGACTACAACGACTTCTTTCCGGCCGCTTATGCCGACTATGCGGTGAGATCGATCCGCTGGTATATTGTACTGACCTATAATTATGCCAAACCGGGAATATCCTCCAGTAATGCGGAAGTCTATTCGATTGGAAGAAGAAACAGCGTGGCCAAGTTGTTCTGTCCCAGTACCGACACCTATGCCAGCACGTCATTTGTTTACGGGGCCAATTGCGGCGGCTGCGACTATTCCGGGCAGTGGTACGTCAACAATACCGGCATTCCGATGGGCGTGGGGACGACCTACATGTGGAGTTTGAGAAAAATCGGCCGGGTTCCGGGGTCCGTAATGACGCTGGCCGACAGCAATAATGACTTCTGGCTTACCAATCCCAAAATCAGTTCTTATCCGCTGACAACCGACGTCAGCCTCGACGGGATTCTGGATTCGGCGTCCGGGACGACGTTCAGCCGTTTTGCTCCCCGTCGTCATTTCCTCGGCCAGAACTATGTGGCGGCGGACGGTCATGCCGCCTATCTGACCTTCAAGGACTGGCAGGACAATATGAACAATTCCGGCGTGATTTTCGACGCCCGATACAATCGCTGACCATCCGACTGCTGAAAGAAAGGACCGAATATGTTTAAATCCGTTTTAGGGGCGATCCTGCTGCTTGCCGGGATCGGAGTATGCGCCGGAAATGAAATTGTCGCCGACGGACAGTTGCGGGACGGCCTCGCGGTCGAACCGTCGCAGTGGGTAACGCAAAACGGCCTGCTCGCCGGCGGCGGCACGACCCGGTTTCTCTTCACCCGCACGCAGTTCAGCCCGAAAGAATTCACGGTGGACGTGGAGTTGGAACTGGCGATCCGTTACGGATCCGCCGCCGGACTGCTGATCGGAGAACAGCTGTTCGGGTTCGACGGCAATCCGGAAAAACCCTACTTTTATGAAGGTCCGAACCGGCCGTCGCAAACTTTTGCCGCGCCGTCCGTGCCGCCGGCCAACCGGTTGTTTCACCTGCGGGTGACCGGGAAAGACGGGACCGCGAAAATTGCCGTCGACGGCCGGGAAGTCGCAACCGTAACCTACGATGTAACCAAACCGCTGGCGTTCGGACTTCGTCCCTACCGCAATACGCTGCGGATCAAAAATTTTTCGGTGACGGGCGCCCCGGCGGGCGGTCCGGTCGGCGCCGCGCAGATTGCGCAATTGTCTAATTTGTTCCTTTCCCGTCCGACGGTTCCGGAAACGCTGATGATCGACCGGGATCAGCGGATCGCGCCGCGCTTTGCCACGGAAATCGCCCCGGGACGTTATACCGGGCGGCTGAGCGCGTTGCCGACCGGCGACAATCCGGTTAAAATCACCTGTACGGCGGCGGCCGACGGCTCCCTCACGCTGTCCTCTGCCGCGTTGACAACGGTTTACCGTCAGGCCAAACCGGCCCATGCGGTCGCGCCGTTCCAACTGCAACTCGAGGGGCAGTCCTCGTCGCCGTTCGTCTGCACGCTGCTGCTCTGCGATCCGGCCCGGACGTTCGACTTTCCGCAGTGTGAAGTCCGCAAACGTCCGGACGGACACAATGAATTGACCGTCGACGGCCAGCCGCTCGGCAGTATTACCGCGCGAATGGCCCGCGCTTACGGTGCTCAATTCTACGGTTCGGCGGTGGCCGACTTCGGCCGGGCCGGCATCAACGGCAATCTGGTTATCGTCAATCCGTTCCAGTTTGCGGGCAAAGACCAGTCGTTCGATCTGGACGCCTTTCTTCAGGATTTGACGCTGTTCATGAATCGGACGATTGCGGAAAATCCGGACGCCACGTTCATGCTGTACTATCAGTTGATGGTCCCGATGGAATGGGGCGAACGGCATCCCGACGAATTGATCGGGCTCGATACGTTCGGCAAAGTGTTGCAAGGCGCGCCCGGCAATCGGCGTCAACCCTCCTATGCCTCATTGCTCTGGCGGCAGGAAGTCGGCGCCCGGCTGAAAAAGGTGGTCGAAGCGCTGGCCGGAACGCCTTACGCCGACCGGATTGTCTCGCTGCGGCTGCTCTATGCCAATTGCGGCGAATGGAATCACTGGGGATACCGCGACAATGCCTTTGTCGACTATTCTTTGCCGATGCAGCGGGCGTTCGGACAATGGCTGCAACAGAAATACCATACGGTCGCGGCGCTGCAACAGGCCTGGGGACGCAAGGACGTTACGTTTATCTCGTCGGATCTGGTGCCGTCCCGCGCCGATCGAATGGCCGGCGGACCGGTCTTCCGGCTGGACGGGCCGGGGGTGCGGAATACCATCGACTATTACGCCTTTTTCCAACAATACGCGGCGGAAACGATCGCCTATTTTGCGCGGATTGCCAAGGACTCGAGCCGTCACCGGCTGTTGATCGGCAGTTATTACGGCTACTATTTCGGACATTACGGCGCGACGCCGTACCATTTTCAGGATTCCGGCAACTACGGCATGTACCGGTTGCTGCAATCGCCCGATCTCGATTTCATCGGCGGACCGTATCCGTACGAACAGCGCCGGATGCGGGAAGAAGTTAACGGAATTGTCGGCTCGGTGACGCTGCACGGCAAGGTCTGGGAATCGGAAAACGACATGCGGACGCACTACAGCGGCAAAGATAATGCGCAGTTCGGCACCACCGATAACCTGGCGGAATCCATTGCCCTTGCCAAGCGCGATTATATGCTGAATCTGAGCCGGGGCAGCAGTTATTATTTCTTCGATTTCGTCCAGAACTGGTATCGCGACCCGGAATTCATGCGGACCGTGGCCGCGCTGAAGAAACTCGATGCGTTCGTCCGGCAGTTTCCGCCGCCGCGTCCGCCGCAGGTGGCCGTAATTTTCAGCGAAAAAACCATCCCTTATCTGACCAACCAGAAAGTACCGCGGGCCTTGGCGGAATTGCGTCAGGCGGCGCAGGGCGGCTTCTTTGCGCTGACCGGCGCGCCGTATGACTCCTATCTCGACAGCGACCTCGATAGAATCCACTGGACGCAGTATAAAGTCGTCATCTTTGCCAACTCGTATTATGCCGACGATTCGACGATTCGGCTGGTTCGGGAAAAAGTCTGCCGCAACGGCCGTTCCGTGCTGTTCCTCTATGCGCCCGGAATAATCGGCGCGGACGGCAAATTGTCGCCCGAACGCTCCCGTCAACTTACCGGGATCGGTCTGACGGCGGCGCCCGACGCCGAATTCACCCGGATCAATTCGTCGGTCGGCGCCTATATGCTGACGCCGCCGATCCGGTTTCAGACGTTCATCGACGATGCCGGGGCCACCCCGCTGGCCACGTATCCGGACGGCAAAATCGCCGGCGCGGTGAAAAAAACGCCGAACGGTTCCGTTACGGTGTTGTGCCATCCCGCCCCGAATGCCGCCTGGCTGCGGCTCTGGCTGAAACAGCAGAAAGTCCACCTCTATCCGGACGGCTTTAAAAATTACGACTGCGACTATGTGGCCGGACCGTTGCTGGCGGTGTATTCCCGGACCGGCGGGCCCCGGAGTTTCACGCTGCCGGGTCGGGTAGAGATTATCGCCGATGTGTTTACCGGCGAAGTTCTGGGGCGCCGGACCGATCAATTCAGTTGTCAATTGCCGGCCAAGACGCCGTTCACCCGGATCTTTTTCGCCGGTCCGGAAAAAGATTGGCAACAATATTGCAGTTTGAAATAACCGCGTTCGCGGCGTTTTTTGCCGAACGGAGAAATAAACCAGGAAAGTGATTCCGATGAGTATTAAAAAATACACCATCAGTTGTGATCGCAGCGTCTATGAGGCGTGGCCGGATCTGGTCTTGCTGCCGGACGGCAAGCTGCTCTGCGTGTTTTCCGAGTGTGTTCACCACGGGGACCGGTCCCGGACCCGGATTGTTTTGACCACCTCTGCCGACCGGGGCCGGACCTGGTCGCCCAAACGGCCGGTGCTGGCATCGCGGCCGGAGGATGGCTTCTCCTATAACTGCGCCCGGCTGAGTATTCTGCGCGACGGCCGGATTGGCCTCTGCGTCGACCGGGTGCCGTCGGGATCGGAACCCGATGTTTCCGCCCGTGCCGAAGTGCTGCTGCTGTTTTCCGCGGATGCGGGCCGAAGCTGGAGCCGTCCGGCGGTGACGCCGTTGCGCGGGATCGTGCCCGACAAGCTGCTGGAACTCGCGTCCGGTCGCTGGCTGATTTCCGCCCATTGCGTCGAAGACGGCCTGATGATTCAATATCTGCATTCTTCCGACGACCGGGGCCGGACCTGGAGTCCCCTGATCGTCGTGGCGAAAAGCAAAAAATACCGGGTCTGCGAAGTATCCATCCTGCCGCTCGACGAAAAAACTCTGGTTGCTTTTCTGCGGGAAAATTCGGGAACCGGCTGCGACTGTCTGAAAACGATTTCTCACGACGGCGGTCAAACCTGGGGTCGGATCATTCATTTCCCGCTGCCCGGCTGCCATCGTCCGGTGGCGGGTTTCCTGCACGATGGCCGGATTATGATCACTTACCGTTTCATGCAGGGTGGCCGGGGCTGGCTCGGTACCTGGACCCAGAACTTTTTTGTCGCCGTGACCGACCGGGAATCCGTGCTGGCGGCTCGTCGTAATCAGGCGGCCACCCGGATCATGCCGGTCGACTACGACCGCTCCCCCCAAAGCGATCTGGGATACAGCGGCTGGGTGCAGTTTCCCGACGGTGAAATTTACATCGCCGGGTATATTGCCGACGACGCTTACGACAAGGGACAGATTCGCGGCTATTCGTTTTATCCGGACGAGTTCATGCTGCCGGACCGTTCCCCGGTTGTGCCGAAAACGGAAAGCGCGATGACGGCGGTGAATTCCCGTCGCGATAGCGGCAAAGACCTTTCCGTGGAGAGAAAAGAAAAGTCTCTGGTTCCCGCGTCTACCCTTTGACGGCAGAGCGCCGTCAGGCGAAATGGACCGTCATATTGTTGTCGCGCCGAGGGTCGCCAACCGGCGGGCGGCGTTCGTCCGTACAAAGTCGGGGCATGGTTCGAATTCGGCGATTTCTCCGGCCGCAATGGTTTCGAGCATCCGTCCGGACTGCGCGCTGATCGCGGCGGCGCGTCCGGCGGCTTGTCCGCAGGTCATCAGGGTACGCGACAAACGGGCGGCTCCGGCTGCGATATGGGTCGTGCCAAGCCCCCGCGACGCCACCAGCAAGTTGTCGAATTCCACCGGCAGAAGGCTGGCGTAGGGAATGCCGAACGGAATACTGCCGAGCCGGGCTTCCAGATCGGTGCCGTGTACGTCCAGCGGATGGTCGGTCTGGCCGATCCACTGCTTTTCATAGGCGTCGCCGAAAGTGAAAACATCGTTCGCGGTCACAACCTTTCGCGCCCGGAGCCGATAGCTTTCGCGAATGCCCAGCGCCGGGGCCATGCCGACCAGTTCCCAGTCGGGATTCAGTCCGGACGCCACTCGCCAGCAATAGGTGTTGAACGCCAGTTCGTACTGTTCTTTCGTCACCCGTTCCAGATCGCCGGGAATTTCCGGCGAATAGTGACCGAGTCCGCAGATGTTGACCAGCAGATCGCCGTTGGGCATGGTCGCGGAAAAAATGGCGGACCGCCAGGCATTTTTCGGAAACGAATCGGGCGCGGCTTTGACCTGCGGCCGTCCGCCGGGCCGGACCCGATAGAGCCAGTTGACCAGATTCAAGTTGTGGCGGTCGGCGGTTTCCGGCGCCACCTTTTCATTAAAGTCGTGACGCGAGTCGGTGCCGAGCATGGTTGCGCAGCCGCATGACCGCGCCAGTTGCAGCGTACCGGTGGCGTCGAGAAATACTTTGGCCCGGATTTCCACCGGTCCGGCCTCGCCGGCAACGGTGACGGAGACGATCCGGCGTCCGTCCGTGACGGCGGTAATAAACGTGTGTCCGCCGAGAAAATTCAGGTGCGGAAACCGGGCGAATTCCGCCAGTACCGCCCGCTGATACGCCCACAGTTCGAACGGCATGGTGGGCTGACGGTTGCCGTCCGGAAACGTCCGGCTGACGGTGAACGGCAGATCGACGGCCCCCAGCGGCATGGCCCGCATCCGCTCCCAGAGCCGGCGGGTGAGCGGCCCGTTGCCGCAAGTCGGTTCCCAGTTGTGAACCCAGCAGGCGGCAACGACTCCGCCGGGTAGGTGTGCCCGGTCGATCACGACCGTTCGCGCGCCGCGTTCCGCCGCTCCGACGGCCGCCCCGATGCCGCCGCTTCCGGCCCCGATAATTGCTACCTCGCAGTCGATGGTATTCATCCGCTTTCTCCGGTTGATTTTATCGCATCAGCATGCCGCCGGTCACATCCAGAGTGGCACCGGTAATATAGTCGGCTTTGTCGGAAACCAAAAAGGCAATCGCGTACGCGACTTCTTCCGGTTCGGAAATGCGGCCCAGCGGAATGCGCTTGACGTAGTCGGTTTCCCGCTCGGCGAGCGCGGTTTTATTCATCGGCGTCCGCATCATGCCGGGGGCGACCGCCACCACGTTGATTCCATAGGGCGCGACTTCCCGCGCCAGCGACACCGTGAACGTGACCAGTCCGCCTTTGGCCGCCGCGTAATGCGCGTGCCCGCTGGTCGAACCGTGAAACGCCGCCTGGGACACCACATTGACGATTTTGCCTTTGACGTGATGGTCGATAAAGTGATTGACCGCCCGTTTGGCGAACATGAATGGACCGGTAAGGTCGATCCGCACGGTCCGTTCCCAATCTTCGTCGGCCATGTCTTTGACGTAGGCGGTGGGCCAGACGCCGGCGCAGTTGACGAGGATGTCGAACCGGCCGGTCTGTTCCACGGCGGTCCGGAGGTTGTTTTCAATGTCGGCGGCGGAGGTGATGTCGCCCTTGACCGGCACGACTTTGACGCCGTACTGTTGACGGAGTTCGGCGGCCAGACTTTCGGCGTCCTCCGGGTTGAACAGGTAGTTCATGACCAAATCGGCGCCTTCGCCGGCCAGAACGCGGCAGACCGCCGCGCCCAGACCGCTGTTGCCGCCGGTGACCAGCGCCGTTTTATGCTTCAGATTGAAATCCATTTTATTTTACCTCGGTTGAATTTTACCGCGGCATGGTTCGCCGCGCAGAAATTTATGCAGTTCCGCCGCCAGTTTGACGGGAGAATTCAGGAAGGCGTCGTTGGACCCGCCGGCCATGTGGGGCGTCAGCGTGACGTTTTCCAACTGGACCAGCGGATTTTGCAGCGACGGCGGTTCTTCCTCGAAAACGTCCAGAAACGCTCCGGCCAGACGCTTTTCCCGCAACGCCGCCACCAGCGCGGGCTCATCGACCAAACCGGCGCGCGATGTATTGATCAAATAGGCGTTCGGCTTCATCAGCCGGAGCATTTCGGCATTGATCAAGTGATGATTTTCCGCCGTCAGCCGGGCGTGCAGCGAAACGAAATCGGATTGGCGCATCAATTCCGGCAGTTCGACCGCGCGGACGGATTCGGGAAAGTTTTTCGCGAACGGATCGTAAGCCAGCACGTCCATATCGAAGCCGCGCAGCCGGACGGCGACTTTGCGGCCGATCTCGCCGAATCCGATCAGTCCGACGGTCCGGCCGGGCAGGTCGGGAATCATCCCGGAATTGGGATATTCGCGAATCCACTTGCCGGTTTTGATGCCGAAATGACCGCGCGCAATGTTGCGGGCCTCGCAGATGATCGCGCCGACCGCGAAGTCGGCCACCGAATCCGCGTTGCGACCGGGGGTGTTGAACACCGTAATTCCCTTTTCCGCCGCATAGGCAAGATTGAGGTTTTCATAACCGCCGCGCAGAATCCCGATGATTTTCAGTTTCGGGCAGGCGTCGATCACCTTGCGGTTGACGGGACAGAACTGGGTAATCAGAATTTCCGCGTCGCGTACCCGGTCCAGCAGGGCATCGGGCACTTCATAGGCTTCGCTGCCGTGCTGTTCGATCAGCAGATTGATTTCCTGCAGCCGGGCGAACCCGCCGGTGTCCCAGTCGCAGACCGTGACCGGAAGATCGTTTTTCCGGAAGCCCGCCGCGATGTAGCCGGAGGGAATGAACAAGTCGCCGATCCCGTAGATGTTCATGGTGCTAGGCCTTTCCGTTGGCGCCGAACATCCGGATTTTGGCGCGGACGACCTGCCGCAGCGCCGCATCCGGCCGGGGCCGGATGACCGACGGCCAGGTGGACAGGTTTTTCAACCCTTTCAGCACTTCCAGCATGGTCGAGTTCCAGGCGTGCAGTTGTTCGGAGAAAATGTTGATTTTACAGATGCCGTTGGCAATGGCGTAATGCAACTGATCTTCCGGCGTTCCGGAACCGCCGTGCAGGACCAGCGGAGCCGCCGAGATGGCGTTGATTTCCTTCAGCCGGGCAATGTCCAGCACCGGAGCGGAGATATAGACGCCGTGTACGGTGCCGATGGCCACCGCCAAGGCGTCGACCTTGGTCCGGTCCAGAAATTCCGCCACTTTGGCCGGTTCGGTGAAGCGGTCGGCGGCATCGGCATGGCCGGTGACCGCGCTTTCGCCCGACCCGGCAATGCCGTCGCCGACATGTCCCAGTTCCGCTTCCACGGTGATCCCGCGCGGATGCATCCGTTTGCAGACTTCCGCCGAACGGGTCACATTGACTTCGAAATCTTCCGCCGAGGCGTCCAGCATGACCGAAGTGAAGCCGATGTCGGCCACCCGGGTGATCTGTTCCAGTTTGACCGCATGGTCGAGATGGATGCAGACGGGGATATCGGCGCGTTCCGCCGCCAGTTTGGCCGCCTGAAACCAGTAGGCCAGCGCGTCGCCGGCGATATCCGGTTCCAGCGCCGCCAGAATCACCGGGGCGCGTTCTTCGGCGGCTACTTCCGCCGCCGCCCGGATCATGGTCGTATCGGACACGTCGAACATCGGCACCGCATAGTGCCGCCGTCGGGCGTCCGCCAGCATTTCCTTCATACTTACAAGGGACATGATAACAACTCCTTGAAACGTTGATAGCGTTGATTGTACAAGTCATGTTCGGCGGCGATGGGTTGGAAAGCGCCGTCGACGGTTACGGACACCGCGTCCGCCAGCGTCGGCGCCAGGCCGAGGGCGACCCGGGCGGCGGCCCGCAGCCCGGCGGCGCCGGACTGTTTTTCCGTGACGGTCGTCACCGGTTGCCCGCAGACATCCGCCAGCAGTTGTCCGAACTCCGGAGTGGCGGCGCCGCCGGTCAGTCGGATGCCGGAAACCGCCGCGCCCGCCCGGGCCAGATTCTCCAGATGGAACCGATGGGCAAAGGCCATGCCTTCCGCCACCGCCGCCATCAGATCGTCGGTCCGATGCGACGCATGGATCCCGATCCAGGCGCCCCGGGAAGCCGCCGTCCCCAACGACCCGTTGACGAACGGCAGCCAGTACGGACTGTCGCCGGTCCGCCGTACCCGCCGCAACACGTCGGCGAGCTCGTCGTAGCGTCGAGAACCGGCAAAAAAAATTTTCATCAGCCACTCGATGTTGACCGCGGAAGTGGCGCTGGAATCGATCAGCAGCAGCGCCTTGCCGTCGCCCCGCCGGACGCATTGCCGGATCGTCGGATGGAATTCCGGAACGGCGGCGACGGCGGCGTTGATATTCCAGGTTCCGGCAATGCTGCAGACGGGATCGTCACTCCTTGCAATTCCAGCCCCGTAAATACAGGCGTCGACGTCGAACATGCCGCCGATGACCGGTGTTCCGGCGGGAATTCCGGTCGCTGACGCCGCTTCCGGCGTTACCCCGCCGCGACAGTCGGACGACCGCAGGACCGGCGGCAGTTTGGCGGCCAGCTCCGGCAGTTCCAGCGCCGCGAAAAGTTCCGGAGCGTACCGGTTTTGCCGGATGTCCAGCAGTCCCGCCGCGCTGACGTCGCCGTAATCGGTGTGGCACTGTCCGGTCAGCCGGTAGGCAATGAAATCCTTGCAGGACAGAACCTGGCCGATCCGGGCGTAGCGCTCGGGGGCGGTCCGCTTGAGCCGGCGCAGAATCATGCCCGGCTGTCCGGCCCACAACTGTTGAAGCGTCAAGGCGGTCAGAACGGACCGGTTTTGTTCCGGCAGTCGGTCCATTTCCTCCGCTGCCGCAGTGTCCATCGAAGTGACCGCCTGCCCGCGCGTCTGACCGTCGGCATCGACGAAATACGCGCCGTTGCCGTGGCCGGAAATCCCGACCGCTGCCACGGTCGTCCGTTCTGGAACGGCCTCCAGCACCCGGCGGATCAATCCGGCCACAGTCTGCCACAGGGCTTCCATCGGCATCTCCGAGCGGCCCGGCCCGGGCGTGCAGACGGGAGTCGGCGCGCCCTCCGAACTCAACAAGTCGCTCTCGGCAGTACTGACGGCCACCTTGCAGAAACTCAGGCCGATATCCGCAGTCAGAAGCACGGCATTCATCCTTAGAACGGCACGACTTCCTGAATCAGCGGCTGGACCATGATTTCCGGAATTTCCAGATGGTCGTAGAAGTTGCAGATGTTGACCACCAGCGTGCCCATCTGTTCCGGCGACATCTTTTTCTTTTCGGTTTCGGCGTCGCTGCCGGGCAGATGCGCGGCGGCGGCAAACTCGGTGCTGCCCCAGGAAGGAGTGAGTACGGTCACCCGAACGCCGTAAGGCCGCATTTCCGTATAGAACGACCGGCTGAACATGTCGAGCCCGGCCTTGCCTGCGGTATAGACGCTCCAGCCCGGCCAGCCGTAATGGGCGCAGATGCTGGAGACGTTGATAATCAGGCCGGAATGCTGTTCCGCCATGATTTTACCGGCGCGGCGGCAACCGAGGATGGCCGCCGCCAGATTGGTGTGCAACGATTGAAAAATGGCTTCGTCGGTCTGATCGATCACCGGCGTGATATTGACGCCGCCGCCGGCGTTGTTGATCAGGATGTCGCAGCGGTTGCCGGTGGCGGCAAACACTTTGTCCCAGTCGGCGCCGACGGTGGCGTCGGCCTGGATGGCCTTCACCCCGAGTTCCCGGGCGCTTTTCTGCAACGGTTCCAGCCGACGGCCGGTGATGAACACTTCCGCGCCTTGATCTTTCAATGCTTTGGCCATGCCGGCGCCGTAGCCGGTGCCGCCGCCGGTGATGATGATGACTTTACCCTGACAATTGTTTTTCATAATGATTTCCCTTGCTTTGATGGTTCGTGTCAGAATTCGTTAAATGCTTCGTGTCCCGGACGCAGCGAGCCGTCCAGTTGGATAAAAGCCAGATTGCCGGGTCCGCCGACCGGACCGACTTCCGGCCCGTGTGCGTCCGCGATCCGGCTGGTATGCAGCAGGTAGGCGAGATAACCGAAATGACGACGGCACAATTCCGGAAGGTCGAAACGGATGATTTTCACCCGTTCGGCATCGTCGAGCGACCCGTAACAGCATTCGGTAAAAAGCACGTCTTTGCCGGTTTCCGCCGCCACGGCGGCCACGATATCCAGTTTCTGCCGGTATTCTTCCTGCGGGACCCGGGCCGGAACCCAATAGATATGAATGTTGATATAATCGGAAACGGCGGCATTTTCCCGCAGCACTTTTTCCAGCGTCTCGTTCGGGACGTTGCCGACCAGCGCGGGGGCAATCGGTGCTTGGGCGCCGGCGTCTTTGACGTACCGATAGATTTTTTCCAGCCAGTGATGTTCGTCGGTAAAATTTTCCGTTTCCGGATCGAAGGGATAATACGGTTCGTTGCACAAATCCCAACCGATAATGCGCGGGTCGGCGGCGTGCGCTCCGATTACGGCGTCGATATAAGTCTTAAAATCCCACTTATTGGCGAACGGTTTGAGCACATGGTCGAGATAGACGCCGCCGTAATCCAGAACATCGTCGTGCCAGCGGTTGAACAATACCGGCACGGTTTTCAGACCGTACCCGTCGAGAATCGTCAACGCCTGTTCCAGCTTGTCCAGAACGCCCGCCCGGTCCTTGAGAAACGCCGCCCAGGAGAGCCACAGCCGGACGCCGTTGAAGTTCGGAAAATACTGTTTGCCCAGCCCCAGTTCCCGAGAAAAGGTCTCGGCATTGAATCGTTGCCAGAGCTCCAGTCCGTCGGTACCGTAGCTCGGCTGATAATTGAAGCCTTTCAGATCGCGGATATTCATCGTTTTTTGTAATCCTTGTTGCTGAAAAAACAATAATGGTGCATTAATAAGTGTTGATATTTTCCATATTTAGAATTATAGTCTATATATAGAAATAAGTCAATTGCTCAAACCAAAGAAAGTGGTTATAACGATGAACGGAAAACTCGATTCGCAATATCATGTGCCGAATCTGGAACGGGCGCTGGAGATCATGGAACTGCTGGCCAGTCGGCCCGGCGGGGTCGGCATGGCGGAGATTGCCAAACTGATGAATTATCCGGCCAACAGCGTGTTTCGGATTCTGTCGACGCTGGAAGAACGCGGATATGTCCTCCGCGAACCGGAAAGTAAGAAATATTCGCTGAGCCGGAAACTGCTGGCGCTGGGATATCAGGCGCTGGACGAAACCGGACTGGTGGAAATTGCCGTCGACGCGTTGCGCCGGCTGCGCGACGAGACCGGCGAAACCGCATTGATGGGCGTGCTGCTGGACGGCGAAGGCGTAGTACTCGACCAGATGCCGTCGCCGCAGCCGATAAAATTCATTGTCAATCCCGGAACGCGGTTTCCGTTGCATACGGCCGCGCCCGGCAAGGCCATGCTGGCATATCTGCCGGAAGACGAACGGGAACGCCAGATCGGCCGGATCAAGTTCACCCGGTTCAACGACCATACCCTTGCCGATGCCGACGCGCTGCGGCGCGAACTGGACAACGTCCGGCGGCGCGGCTATGCGTTCGATCTGGGCGAAGAGGAGGAAAGCCTGTTCTGCACCGGGGCGGCGATTCTGGACTACCGGGGTTATCCGCGGGCGGCGCTCTGGGTGACCGGTCCGGCGTTCCGGCTGACGAAGGAGAAATTGAAGATGGTGGGCGAAACGGCCCAACGTCTGGCCGGAGAATGTTCCGCCCGGCTGGGCTATCAAAACGGTACCGGAAAAGCATCCGCCGCCAATCGTAAGAAAGGTTGATCTTATGACGCTGTCATCCGCGAATCATGCCATTTCGGATTCTATGGAAAAATTACCGTCGCCGGCATCCCTTGTTTTTGTCGGCGACAGCTTGACCGCCGGAGTGGAATGTTCCGGTCCCCAGCCGCCGGAGGAACGTTATGCCACCGTATTGACCCGGTTGCTGCAACCGCGTTTCCCCGGTCTCCGGGAGGTCAATCTGGGCTGTTCCGGCGTTCCGGTCTGTGAGGCCAACCGGGACGGCAGGCTGATTGACGAAGTACTGGCTCCCGCTCCGGATATGGTGGTGATGCAGTACGGGGTCAATGACTGTTACTGGGGATATTCGCTGTCCGCTTTCGCCGTGGCCTATGAGGACTTCATTCGCGCATTGCGGCAGGCGCGGCCGACGCTGCCGATCGTCCTGGTGACGCTGATGGCTCATTTCGGCTGGCCCGACAACTTCGACGACTGGACGGTTCAAGCCAATGTGACGATTCAGGAAATTGCCGCCAAATATCGCTGTCATCTGGCGGATATCCACGAAGCCATCGACCACGACCGGCAGTACTATGCCGATATGGTTCATCCCAACCGGGACGGACATCGGAAAATCGCGGAAACCATTTTGTCCGCGCTGGCGGACGCCCCGTTGTCGAAAGAGAATCTGCGGTTGAACTTCGACGGCGGCGCGGAAATCCGGTTTCTGGGTTATGTTTTTCTCCCGGAATGGAAATCCGGGCCGCGATCATGGATCAAAGTATCGGCCCTTTCTCCCGCAGGATTGACCATTGATACCCGCGTACCGGTAACCATCCACATTATGACTTGTCAAGAGCCCAATCGGACAATGCGGCTGACCATCCGGGACCGCAATCGCCGGGAAGTGATGTCGGCAACGGTCGACACCGGCTGGAAAAAGGCGGTGCGGGTTCAGGTCATTCCGACTTCGGCCCCCATGCCATATGCGATCGCGCTGCAATAGCCGGCGCTAAAATATTCCCTTCGCCGGAACGCAATACCCCCCGCTTGGTTATTCCACTATGAAGAATTTTGTTTCCGTATTATAGTATTGTTGAAAATTCCGTACAGGCAGATCACCCAAAAAAACAGATAAATGGAAGAAAAAAGTTATTTGGCTCCTTGATTTTTCCGTGGCAGCCTTTTATATTTTAACAATGAGAAAAATAAATTTCGTATTGCGGAATAATTGGTAATGGACAACATTCAGGTTCTCGAACGGGCGTTCCGGCTGCTGGAAGCCGTGGCGAAAGACGCCGCCCGGCCGCATACGCTGAGCGAGCTGATTCAGAAATCCGGCCTTAAACCGGCCACCGCCGCGCGGATCGTCAAATCGCTGGCCAATCTGGGCTATCTCGAACAGTTGGGGCGGAAAACCGGTTACGTGCTGGGCCGGATGGCCTACGAACTGGCTCGGGACAACAATTTTTCCCGTCCGCTGGTGACCATCGCCAAACCGCTGTTGCAGGAATTTTCCCGCCAGACCGGCGAATACATTTGTCTTTCCGAGCTGCGCGACGGCCAACGGGTCATTCTGGATCATATCCTGTCCACCCGCTCGGTTCAGATCAATGGGCCGATCGTCAATGCGGAAACCCCCTATCGCAGCGTTTCCGGTCATGTGCTGCTGGCCGGTCTCACCCCCGATGAACAGCGCGTTTTCTTTCAGAAAAACGGGGCGCCGGGTGCATACTGGCCGGAAATCACCACGGAAAACAAGCTGATTCAGGCCCTGGCGAAAATCAGGGTTCAGAGCCGGGTTGTCATCGCCACCGAAGAGATTACGTCGCTGGCCGTCCCGATCTGCGACGGCGACCGGTATTTGGGCGCGATTGGCGTTTTTCTGCCGACGTATCGCTACAAAACCGAGCATCGCCGGTTGATTCAGCATTTTCTGGAAACGATTCCGGAACAGATTCTCCAGCAATTAAAAAAACAGAATACCTGATAACCCTTATGGAAAAAGGAATAAGACAATGAGCGAAAACACCTTTACACTAAAGGAATTAATAAACGGCATGACGCAGGGATTTCTGGCGCCGCGCGGACATTTCGATACGGCCAAGGGCGAACAGCAGCCCCGGGAGCTTGCCGACCTGGGCGTCAATTGGGTGGCCTTGTGCGTCAACCAGTTTCAGGAAACCGTGGCGTCGACCCGGATTTTTCCGGACAATGTCCGGACGGTTTCGGACCGCGAACTGGTCGGGCAAATCGAACGGCTGCATGCCGCCGGCCTTCATGTGATGCTCAAACCGATGCTGGAGCCGTGCGACAGCGTTTGGCGCGGCTGTATCCGGCAATATACCGGGAATATTCTGGCGGAAATTCATACGGATACCATCACGACCTGGTTCGAGTCCTACCGCGCCATGATTCAACGCTATGCCGAGATTGCCGCCGCAACGCAGTGTGAAATGTTCTGCCTCGGCTGCGAACTCGACGGCATGGAACCCCATAAAGACCAGTGGCGCCAAACGCTGGCGCTGGCCCGCCGGTTTTATGCCGGACTGATTACCTACAACTTGACCATGAATATCGAAACGCTTACCGACGAACGCCGCTGGCTGTCCGAACTCGACCTGGTCGGCATCAGCGGTTATTTCAAAGCCGGCCCGAACGACCGGACCAGTTCCCGCGACGCCATGATCGCCGGCTGGCAGCCGTGGAAAGAAAAACTCCGGAAACTTTCGGAATGGCTGGGCCGCCCGTTGTTTTTTGCCGAAACCGGAACCCGCCCGCTGGTGGGCGCGGCCGGCATTACCGGCGATTTCTGGGTGGGCGCGGCCGTTTATTCGGAAACGGAACAGGCCGACTATTATCTCGCCACCTTGCAGGCGCTGGCGGAAGAACCCTGGTTTTACGGCACGGTCTGGTGGAAATGGGACGAACATCAACATCGGCCGCATTTCTATCTGCCGGACGGCCATTACGTCGGCTGCGAGCCGACGCCGCAAATGCAACAGGCGATGCGGGATTGGTGCCGTCGTCCGCCGGTTGGCAAGCATGCGCTCGTTCCGGCGGCGCGGCAATAAACTTGCCGCGCGAGACGGGATTCCGTCTCATGCGCCCGGCGGATTACGCTCCCTGGCGTCAACCTTACGGTTGCTTTTCCGCCGACAGTTTTACCGGTTCCGGATTGCCGATTACCTGCCGGATTGCCGTAATGAAAGCGGCCGGAGAAGCGGCCTCGTTGTCCACCTGGCCCAGCGTTTTTCCCTGCGCGTCGAGAAGAAAAATGGTCGGAAAGCCTTCCACTTTGAATTTTGCCTGTAGCTCCTCGTTGGCCTGACGCTGAATCGGCAGCATATGTTTTTCCTGGGGAAAGTCGATTTTCACAAGAACCAGTTCGGCGGCGGCGAATTTCTTAAATTCATCGGTGGAAAGAATGGTTTTTTCCAACTGGATACAGTAAGGACACCAGTCGGAGCCGGTAAACAGCAGGAAGACGTTTTTCTTTTCGACGGCGGCCTGTTTGACCGCCCGACTCAAATTGGTCGACCACGACAATTCCGTAGCGCCCGCCGTGACCATGACCGCCAACAACAGCATTGCGCCCCATACCTTTTTCATTCTACGCCTCCATTGTTTTATCCGAATGATTTTTACCGCCGATCCCCGGTATGTACGATAACGGAGCGATTCATCGATTGCAATCGGTCCGTCTGATATTTACATGACGGGAACCGGCGCCTTTCATCGTATCTCTTAAAATAATACTTTTTGCGCCTTCCCCGGTCGATTTTTTCTGCATTAAAGTCAAAATCATACCATAAAAAGTCAACAACGCAATTGAGGAATCACGATTAACGAATTATATAGTATGTAGACTTCCGATCCGCAGTTGTAGTACCGGGGAAGTAACTTTCAGAAGGCATTCGAATTATGAATATGCATTGGCTGGATTGGTTGTTTATTGTCGCCCTGCTGGGGGCGATTATCGGTATTACTCTTTACGTGCGGAAGTACATGCGCAGCATCGCGGACTTTCTGGCGGCGGACCGTCTGGCCGGCCGGTATCTGCTGACCGTCTGCGGCGGGTTCGGCGGCGCCATTTCACTGGTGGCGATGTGGGAAATGGTTTACGGGGCCGGGTTGCCGACCCAATGGTGGGGGCTGATGTCGATCCCGATCGGCCTGTTCCTGTCCCTGACCGGGTTTGTGGTCTATCGGTTCCGGCAGACCCGCGCGCTGACGCTGGCCCAGTTTTTCGAAATACGCTACAGCCGCCGGTTCCGCTTTTTTGCGGGGATTCTGTGCTGGATTTCCGGGATTCTCAATTACGGTATCTTTCCGGCTGTCACGGCCAATTTCATCATTTACTTTTTCGGTTTTCCGACGCATTTTCAATGTTGCGGCATCACCTTTTCGACGTTTGCGGTGGTCATGCTGGCATACCTGAGCATTGCCTGCTACATCGCCTGTTGCGGCGGCATGATCAGCATTATGCTGACCGATTTTTTCCAGGGTATGCTGTTGATGATGATCTTTCTCGGGTTGATGTTTTTCCTGCTGTGGAAATTCAGCTGGGGCGACATCATGGATGGACTGGAAGTGGTCGGCGCCGGCAAGTCGATGATCGACCCGTTTAAGAGCAGCGCCGCCGACGAATTCAGCATCTGGTATTTCCTGATCGGCATTTTCGGGTCGATCTATAATATCCGGTCGTGGCAGGGGAACTCCGGATTCAATGCCGCGCCGCGCACCCCGCACGAAGCGAAGATGTCCGGGATTATCGGCGGCTGGCGGACTACGGCCCAAGGGCTCTGCATGTTGTTGATTCCGTTGAGCGCCTATGCGGTGATGCATCTGCCCGCTTTCGCCGCTATCGCCGACCCGGTAAATGCCAAACTGGCCGCGATTACCGATCTCCAGATCCGCAATCAGATGACCGTCCCGCTGTTTCTGGCGCAAATTCTGCCGGTCGGCATGATGGGGCTGTTTGCCGCGATCATCGTTTCCTGCGCCATCAGCTGCGACGATACTTACATTCACGCCTGGGGCACGATTTTCATTCAGGACGTGGTTTTGCCGTTGCGTAAAAAATCCCTCACGCCCAAACAACATCTGCTGCTGTTGCGGATCGCCATTCTCAGCGTGGCGGCGTTCGGCTTTACCTTCAGTCTGCTGTTTCCGTTGAAGGATTATATTTTAATGTACTTTGCGCTGACCGGCGCCATCTATCTGGGCGGCGCCGGGGCGGTGATTCTCGGCGGATTGTATTGGAAGCGCGGGACCGTTTACGCTGCGTGGGTGGCACTGATCTCCGGGACCGTGTTGGCGTTCGGCGGAATGGTAATCCAGCAAATGTGGAGAATCACCTGGGCGCCGCTGTTGCTTCGGCACTGGCCGGACTGGCAATGGGTGCTGATAAATCAGGATAAGTTCCCGCTCAGCAGTCAGGTGATTTACTTTATTGCCATGGTGGTGGCACTGGCGTCCTACGTGCTGGTGTCGCTGCTCGGGCCGCGACAGGTGCACAACATGGACAAGTTGCTGCATCGCGGCGCGTACGCGGTCAACGCGGACACCGCCCGGGGCGATGAAGGCCAACCGCAGCCCAAGGCCAGGTTTTCGATGCGGACGTTTCTGGGCATCACCTCGGAATTTACCTGGTTCGACCGTTTTATCGCCTGGGCCACATTCTATAAGTCGATGCTGTTCTGGGTTTGCTTCCTGGTCGGCTGTCTGCTTTATTTCACGACCGACTGGCTGACCGATAAAGTCTGGCGCGAATTCTGGTGGTGGAAACTGGTGGCCTTCTCCGTGGTCCTCGGCACCATCTGTACTTTCTGGATCACGATCGGCGGGATTCACGATGCCATCCGGCTGTTCAAAGATCTGAAGTTGGAACGGATCGACGAAGCCGACGACGGGACCGTTAAAGAACACGACCGCTCGGAAGAAGTCGAAACGGCATCCGGTAAAGAGGTTGCGGCGGGCGCTGCCGCCAAACCTGCCGCCGCCGCCTCGTCGTCCGCTGCTTCGCACTGTAATTCTTAACCCTTAGCATAATGGAATTTCCATCATGACGTCCCGAATCCTGTTGCCCCTCGGTCTGCTGTTCGCCGGTCTGGCTCTGACGGCGGAACCCCTTCAATATCACGTGCCTCATGTGGCTGGAACAATTGCCGAACTCGGTGTTTTTTCCGCTCCGGCGTGGGAAAAAGTTCCGGCGTTGCCGTTTCGTAGCGCCGGGCTTGAACATCCCGAACTCACCGAAGGCGGCACGGTCAAAATGCTCTGGAACGAAAATACTCTTTTCCTGTTTGCCGACATGGTCGATTCCGACCTCGTCCAGGAAGAAGACAAGGACGGCGAACATCTCTACCGCTTCGGCGATGTGCTCGAGATTTTCATCCGGCCCGCCGGCGTCCGCTGCTACTGGGAGATTTACGCCGCGCCCAACGGCCGCCGGACGTCGTTCTTCTATCCGTCGCGGGGGTGCCGCCTGCCAAGTTGTTTTACCGAATCGCTGATGCCGGGCTATCAGATCAATGTCGAATTGCGCGGGACGTTAAACCATCCGGCCGACCGCGATCAGGGCTGGCGCTGTATTGCGGCGATTCCGATGAAGGAACTTCAAGCCAAAGCCGGAAAACTGGATTTCAGCAAGCCTTGGCTCATGCAGGTGGCGCGCTATAACTATTCCGTTTATTTGGACAATACGGAGTTCAGCCAGATCGGGATCACGGTCAGCAAATCCCCCGACTATCACCAGTTCAAGTCCTGGGTCGAAGTCTTTCTCGATAAATAAACTGCCGACGCCGGGGATGCCTCGCGATGGGATTGTCGAGGCATACTCCGAAGTCGGAATTTACGATTCCCGCCAAACTCGCCGGCCGCGCTACAGAATGAAGTCCAATTCGAAGCGGAACCGGGTATTGTCCCCGTACCACATCGGAAAATTGGTGCCCCAGAGATTGTTATACAGATTGTAGTGGATACCCTGGGTGAGGTCCGGCAACTGGTTGTCGAAATGCAACATCCGGGGTTTGCCGAGCGCCACCAGCGGCGCATGAAAACTGCGGAACACCAGCGCGCCGTCCGCCGTCCGGCAGGTGATGGCCTCATCCATGGCGTGCAGGTTGCGGGCGCCGTTGACCACCACGTTGGCCGGTTCGATCGGTTCGCCCAGCTTGGAAAAATGCCAGTGCCCGGTTTCGGCCTCCAGCGGACGGCAACTGAAATGGATGGCGTGCGGAATCCGGGCCGGGAATTTGCCGAACCAGTCCAGCGTCACCGCGATGCGGGGCGCGTCGTGACCGAAATAGTAGGTCAGGTAGATTTCGTCCGGCATGCCGGTGGCGTCGTTGGCCGGCATCGTCATAACCAGCAGATATTTTTCGCCGTGGCGCAACGAATGATGGTAAATCCCTTTGACCGCCGGCTGGAGAATTTGATGTTTCAACGACTTCGGCATCTCCGGTTTGGTAAAATCCTGCCGCGCCCAGTCATAATCGCCGCGGTTGTATTCTTTGTGGAACCGGGAGTAGTCGGCCTTGGAGAAGGTTTCGCCCCAGAGCTGAAACAGCGGGTGGTCGGCATCGGCGATCGGATTGCCGATTTCATCCGTCAATCTTTCCAACGCGCCGTCGAGGCCGAATTTACCGGTAAAGAAAGCCGTTTTGAATTTCCGGGTCCGGCACCGTTCCGCCGGATCGAGATAGGGATGCCGCGGCGAATTGCGCCGGACGCGTTTGGCTTCCGGCTGCATGGCTTTCGGCAACTGCCGCAGCGCGGTGGTAATCAGCGTCCGCTGTTCCCGCCAGGAGGAGGCAAACCGCTGGCCGGCGGGAGAACACTGCAATGCCGCCAGTTCCGTGCCCAGAAAACGGTGATCGTGCGGAATCCAGGTTTTTTCGTCCATGCCCCAGGTGTGTTCGGCGATCTGGAGCAGTTCGGCGTCGAACGCGATCAGGCGAGTGCTCTGGCCCTGTGCTTCCCGCCAGCGCAACAGATTCTTGAACTGCCCGACTTTCAGCGGATCGCTGCCGATGCCGTGAATCCAGGTATCGCCGATGCCGGCGGTCACAACCGGAAGCGAGGCCGCCTGTTTGGCCAGGATGCGCGCCGCTTCGTCCAACGTGCCGCAACGAATCCGGGCGTGGGGATAGGCTTGAGCCAGCCGGTCGTATAAGGCGTCCATTTCTTCGATCGTATGCGGACCGTGATTGTCGTTGGTCAGTTCCATGCAGAGCACGGTTTTCTTATCCGGAAACACGCACGGGCTGCCGTATTGGCCCTGATAAATAACCATAATCGAGTGGCCGCGGGAATCCTGCCAGCGGAAAATCGGCGGGACTTCCGCCTGCGCGCTGGCCGGATTGATCCCGATATGCAGAAGTTTGACCCCGGCTTCGGCCAGCGGCGCCACGATGCCGCGCGTATGACCGGGGACGTCCGTCATTTTGGCGGCGATGGTATGGCGATGGAATTGCTGATCGAGGATTCGGCTGATCTGCAAGGCCCGCGCAAAGAAAAACGCGCTGTTGAGTTCGCTGTGCATCGTAAAAGGCAGCGCATGCCAGACCAGATCGCCGCGGCGGATGGCGTTTTCCAGCAATTGCCGGCGTTCGCCCTTGAACTTCCGAAGATATTCATAAACCAGCCAGGACCCGACTGTCCAGACATAGTTCCGGCCCTGGTTTTCCTGCCGATAATGTTCGGCCACCGCTACCGCCTGTTCGAGATAATCCTTGAAATAGCGTTCCTTGACCTTGGCGGCCAAATCGGTAAAACCGATATCGAGATGAGTCTTACAGACTACTAAGACATCTTTGATCATAATTTCTATACGTCCCTGGTTTAAACATTCGTTTATTATAGCTATTTGTTAGTGATTTTACAACTGTCGAAATTAAGTTTGCCGTCAAGTTGTAACCCGGCATGTGCAAATGACTTTACCCGCGCAGCGCCGCCCAGTCGCCGGCCTGAATGGACGGCAGGCGTTTTTGGACTTCTTCCGGCGGCCAGTTCCACCATTGCAGCTTCTGCAATTCGGCGATAACCGCTTCCGGAAAACGGTAACGGATCAATTTGGCAGGCACTCCGCCGACGATCGCATAGGGCGGCACCGACTTCGTCACAACCGCCCGCGTTCCGATGATCGCGCCGTCGCCGATGGTGACGCCGGACATAATCACGGCGTCGTAGCCGATCCAGACGTCGTTGCCGATTTGGATATCGCCCTTGTTCTGCCAGGCCGAAGTTACGTCTTGGGCCGCCAGCCCCCATTCTTCCCAGAAGAGCGGAAACGGATACGTCGACAGCGAGTCCAGCGTATGGTTGGCTGAAGTAAAAATAAATTTCGCCCCGCAGGCTATCGAACAATACTTGCCGATCACCAGCCGATCATGATTGATCGGATAATGATAAAGAACATTGTTTTTCTCGAAGTCGCGCGGATCGTTGACCCAGTCGTTATACATCGAGAATTCGCCGACGGCAATATTGGCATCCCGAACAACTGCTTTCAGATAGACGGTACTTTTATCATTGGTCCGCGGATAAATCTTGGCCGCATCCATAACATTCCTTCCGATTCCGCATTGTGTCGGCAACTCGTTGCCGTGATTCCGTTTGGACATTCGAAGCGATTAATATAAATTCTCGTTTGCCGCTTTAAAAGTAGTAACGCCGGAAAAGTTGGCGGAAATCCGTGGATTGTTTCAACCCGACGGCAGTCTCAAAACGAGTCTCCGGGGATAAACCCCGAAAACTTTGAGAAGTTTTCCAGGTTTCTCCCCGGACCGTTATGTAAAGTGTCAACCCCAGATTGCCGTCAGACGCTGTTTTTTTCCCTTTTTTTATTCTAACTTCTTTTTTTGGTAGCTGTTTTTCACCTCATCAAGAGCACA
>Ga0160425_1001322_pt1 | contig 24333 bp, 22 predicted proteins | sample BioMet8_FD_108193 | JGI IMG/M metagenome (GOLD analysis project Ga0160425, IMG submission 108193) | Microbial communities from bioreactor (seeded with sewage sludge) at Lawrence Berkeley National Lab, California, USA - Biofuel... | ecosystem: Engineered > Bioreactor > Anaerobic > Unclassified ...
ACAATCGTTATATCGATCAGAAGAAGGGCGCACGGTCATGCCGGAGCACGGCGGCCCTCTGTTTTCGGCTGCGGCCGGATGGACGATTTCCATGGGACCGACCGCCTGAACACCCCGGGCGGATCGGATCCTTCGGCGGCGGGAAGCGGGATTTTTGGAGGGTTGTGCCTGCCGTGAGTCCCATACGCAAAAAAGAGAACCCGCCGGTCATTTGCCGGCGGGCTCTCTTTTTGCGTTTTTTCATGGATGACTGCCGCTTTTCGGCAGCAGAGGATTCTTGTCGGCCTCCAGACGGAAGAGGTACGGATATTCCGCTTTCAGATAGCCCATGTGCAGCATCCAGTTCACCAGAAGCATGGTCACAACGCGCTGTGTGTCCTCGTTGAGGTGCGCCGTGTCGGCCTCCTCCAGTGCGGCAAAATCGCTCCGGGCACTCAACTCGTCCGTCAGGTGAAAAACGGCCCAGAGCATATCCGTAAAGACCTCGTGCTCCAGCAGCACCGGGTTGGAGGAGATGACCAGCAGCGCCATTTTTTCTGCCGTGAGCCGTTCTTTGAGTTTTTCAAACTGTTCCGGCGTGCACATGACCGTCAGCGGCAGATGCCGCAAAGCCGCGGCCGCCTTTTTGAAGTCCTTTTTTCCCCAGCTGTCCCCGATCCGCAGCAGTGCTGCGGCTTCGGAGGTGTCGCCGATGGCCGGCCTGATCTCCCGCAGCAGCTCAATACCGACGCCGCTGAAAAAAGAACCGGTGAGCATACGCGTTTTTTCCACGCGGTTTTCCTTTTCCCGGTCGTTAACGATCCGCCCGGCGATCACCGTCACCAGCGCCACCTGCACCGGCAAAAAGGCAAAATCCTGCATCAGATAGAACACGGTGTCCCGCGTGTCCCGGAAAAAGAAGATCTGCAGACTGTAGAGCAGGGCCGAGAGCGCCGCCAGGATGAAAATGGGCCGAAAACGTTTGTCCATGGGGAATGCCTCCTTTGCACCGCCGCGCCGGGCGGTTTGAAACTAAGCTGATGATACCGCACCCCACGGCGCTTTTCAACTGAAACCGCTGCAAATCCCGCGCCTTCTCTATTTTGGCGGAGAAATACAGCTGTCCTGATCTTGGGACTTGAATTGTGCCAGAATAACAACATAGAAGAAATTCGCGAGGGGAGTGTCCCGACCGGATGGAAAGAGGGAGTACTGTGAACTGGGAAGAAGACGACGACCTGGATTATCAGGAAGGTTATGAAGAGGGATATTGGGAAGGCTGCCAAGACAGGCGCGGGAGGGACTGCGGGGGGCGCCGCCGCCCCGGAGATCGCCGGGACGGAAGCAGAGGGCCTTCGGGCAGTGCGGGCGGCTGTTATGTGGCCACCTGTGTCTACGGTTCCTATGATTGTCCGGAGGTCTGGACGCTCCGGCGCTTCCGGGACGAAAGACTGGCCAGGCATTTGCCGGGGCGGGTTTTCATCCGCATTTACTACGCGCTGTCGCCCGCCGTCGTCCGGCATTTCGGCGGCGCGGCGGGGTTTCGCCGTTTCTGGCGCGGCCGTCTGGACGCGCTGGTGCGGCGTCTGCGGGCCCAGGGCGTGGCAGACACGCCCTACTGTGACAGACCGCGGTAAAACGGCGCGGTGGTGTGGAACGGACGGATTTTCCTGTCGGCGGTGACAGACAGCATGATAAAAAGCACGGTGCGGCAACGCACCGTGCTTTTTATCATACCGGCGATACCGCAGCGAAATGCAAGATATCATTTTTACACGCAAACGCAGAAAATTTTCAGGAAAGGTTGTGCTATACTGAAAAACAATCAAACAGACAAGGAGGTTTTTTATGCTGGAATCCGAGAGAAGCGTGATTTTTGATCTGGATGGGACCATCTATCAAAACACTGTTTTCCACACAGATTACATACATGCTCTGGTTGCCAATACGCCGTTTACTGATTGGGAGCAGGATCTCATCAGCCTGGCAGATGACGTTTTTGCCGGACGTCTGCTTCACATGAACCGTTTTTACCGGCCGGGGGCGCTGCACGCGCACTCGTGTGCCGAGCTGATCGACGGTCTTGCGGGGCAGCTCTGTCCGCCGATAAGCTATGAAGAGGCCATGGGAAAGGACGATCTTCTGTATCTGGGCGATGCCTGGTCGGTGATGGATCTGCTGGGGCTGGGCCTCGGCTGTTTGGACAAAAAACGGTCTGACGAGCTCTACCGGCAGATCAGACGTCAGATGGAGCAGAAAGGGATGCAGGGCAGTCCCCGTCTGCGGCAGGCCATTATCGACCTGCAAAAACGGACCCGGGCAGTGCTGGTCAGCAATTCGTACCGGCAGACGGTAGATGAATTTTTGCGGCAGCTTGGCTTTTCAGGCATTTTTCAAACTGTGTGCTGCAGTGCCCGCAAGCCTTACGGTATGATCGAAAGCCTGCGGAAGACGGACCCGAACCTTCTGCAAGACCCGCAAAATCTTATTTCCATCGGTGACCACGCCTTCAACGACCTGATGCCCATTGCGGCCCTGGGCGGGGAAACCGTCTGGATGAATCCCTATTCCGGCATTGACCCGCCGGTATGCGATCGCTCCTTTTCCACCCTGGCTGAGCTGGCCGACTATTTGGATACCATTTAATAAAGAAATGAATACCGCGTGTGTTCATATAAAATGATTTTATTTATGGAGGTGCAGAAAAATGAAAGTGAAAAAAATTCTTGCGGCTGTTCTGGGTCTGGCCATGCTTCTGACAATGGTTACGGCATGCGGACAAAAGAGCACGAGTTCCGGCACAGGTACCAAGGAAAAGACAAAAATCGTATACTGGCACACCTATACCGATCAGCATGAAGAAGAAATGCAGAAGCTGATCGATAAATTCAACGAATCTCAGGATGAGTATGAGGTGGTGGCGGAGCAGCAGCCGTACAGTGAGATCGAAAGCAAACTCATGCAGGCTGCCCGCAATGGGACGGCTCCCGACCTTACCAATATGTATCCCTCCGACGCTGTCAACTACATCGGCGAGAATTTGCTGGTGAATCTGGCTCCCTATATCAACGATTCCCAGATCGGCATCCCCAACTTCAAGAGCAGCATACCTGCCGGACAGTACAAGGAGATCACCCAGTGGGGCGATGACAAAGTGTATGTGTTCCCCTGCACCACGGCCGGCGAGGTGCTGTTCTACAACAAGACCATGTTCGACAAATATGGTCTGAAGGCTCCCACCACATGGACAGAACTGGAAAACTGCAGTAAAATCATTTATGAGAAGGCCGGTATCCCCGGCTTTGGCACCGACTCGGTGACAGACACCTACCTGTGCCTCATCATGCAGGCCGGCAGCGGCTATATCAACGCAAGCACCAAGACCATGGATATCAACGAAACCATCGCGAAGGATAAACTGAACTGGTTTGCCAGCGGCGTCAAGGCCGGTTATTTCCGTCTGGTGGGCGAAGATCAGTATTTTTCCGGTCCCTTCGGCAGTCAGGCCGTAGCCTCCTATATTGGTTCCAGCGCGGGTGCCAGCTATGTGGATGCCGCTGTGGGCGGCGCCTTTGAAGTGGGCTGCGTTCCCATTCCCCAGGAAGGCCCTGTCAAGTACATTTCCTCCTTCGGCAACAACTTCGCCTGCCTCAGCAAGGACGATGTCCATGCCCGCGGTGCTTACACCTTTTTGAAGTTCTTCACATCCACCGACAACATCGTGGATTGGGCCAAAGCCTTCGGCACCGTTCCCGTATATTCCGACGCCTTGCAGTCCAAGGATTTCCAGGACTTTGCCGTCAGCAACAAGGCTGTCAAAGCTCTGACGGAGGAGATTGCCAATGTCGGTATGCTCGCCAGTATTCCCGGCGCCTCCAGTATCAGGACCGAGATTGACAAGATGGTGCAGAGCGTGTCGCTGGGACAGTCCGACGCCGATACCGCGTACAGCACGTTTATCACTGCCTGTCAGGCGGATCTGAACAAGTAACGCGTTTCCCCGCACTGTCCGGCCCGGCCGGACAGTGCGGGCGCCTCGCTCATTCAGCCGGGCGGAACCAATTCCGGAAAGGAGTCATCATGCCAAAGCTATTGGTTTTCTGCATCGATGCGCTGTGCGCCTCCGACATTTCACTGATGAGGGACATGCCGCATTTCGGACGTCTGCTGCGTGCCGGCGCTCTGGTGGAAAAGATCGATCCGGTATTCCCGGCTCTGACCTATTCCTGTCATACATCCATCCTCACCGGCACCTATGTGGGCCGGCACGGGATCGTACACAACGAGATTCTTACCCGCGGCGGTGTCAGCGGTGCCCCGTGGCACTGCATGAAATCGGATGTCCGGGGGGAAACCCTGCTGGACACGGCTCACGCCGGCGGCCTTACCACCTGTTCCTTAAGCTGGCCCGTTTCCGGCGGTGCCGGTTATGATCTGAATATGCCAATGATCGTTCCTTACGGCTACCGCGGCTACGAACCGGAGAAATGGCTCCGGGGCACCGCCACGGATTACCTGATGGAGCGCTATTTCTATAAACACAGCCGGTATCTCAAGGGGCCGGACCGCAGTCTGGATTTATTCACGATGTCGCTGGCGCTGGATATTCTGGAAAAGGAGCCGCAGCCGGACGTAATGCTGGTGAAGATGTGCGATCTGGATTCTGTCCGGCATACCTGGGGCGTTTACGCTCCCCAGACCCACGATCAGCTGCGCATGCACGACGAACAGCTGGGCGCCCTGATGGAGTGCCTGCGCCGCAAGGGGACGCTGGACGACACCAACATCGTGGTGCTGGGCGACCACGGCCAGACGGACATTCAGGATGTGTGCATGATGAACGTGCTCTTCAAGCAAAAGGGCCTTCTGAAGGCGGATCAAAACGGCGCTGTCACATCTTTTGACGCCTTCTGCCATTCCACGGGGCTGGCGGCGCTGATCGAGGTGCGCAATCCCGGCGATGCGGCGCTGCTTCGGCGGGTGCGGGATCTTCTGGAGAGTCTGCGGGACGATCCGAAGATCCGCCTTCATCTGGTGCTGGACGCCAAAGAGGCAAAAGAACGTTACGGGCTTGCGGGTCCCTTTGACTTTGTTATCGAAAGCGCCCTGCCGATCGCCTTCGGCGAGGCGGCGGCGGGCGACTCCGTTTGGGCCAGCTGCCTGCCGGGCGACAAAAAGATGGGAGCTGCCACCCACGGAGGCAGCCCCACGCGGGAGGAAGTCACCACCTTCTTCGCCGCGGGTCCCAGCCTGCGGTCCGCCGTTGTCGGCGGGCACCGCTCCATGGTGGACGAAGCGCCCACCATGGCGGCCATGCTGGGTCTGACTATGCACCACATTGACGGAACTCCCATTTTTGAGATATTGAGGTAGACGGCTATGCAGATTACCATTGAACATCTGACAAAACGCTTCGGCAATACGGTGGCGGTCAACGACCTGTCCACTGTGCTGGAAAGCGGCAAACTGATCGCTCTGCTGGGGCCTTCCGGCTGCGGGAAATCCACTACGCTGAACATGCTCTCCGGAATTTTATCTGTCACCTCCGGCAGAGTCCTGTTCGATGACCGGGACGTGACCTCACTGCCCCCGGAAAAGCGGGGCATCGGGCTGGTTTTTCAGAATTACGCCCTTTATCCCCACATGACGGTGCTGCAGAATATCTGTTTTCCCATGGAGATCAAGCACATCCCGCAAAAACAGCGTCTGGCGCGGGCGGCGGAATTGGCCGAGATGGTACATATCGCGCCCTACCTCAACCGGAAGCCGGCGGAGCTCTCCGGCGGCCAGCAGCAGCGCGTGGCCATTGCCCGGGCGCTGGCCAAGGACCCGCAGGTACTGCTGCTGGACGAACCGCTGAGCAATCTGGATGCCAAGCTCCGGGTGGAAATGCGGGAGGAGATCCGCCGCATCCAGCGGGAATCCAGGATCACCACGCTTTTCGTCACCCACGATCAGGAGGAAGCCAGCAGCATCGCGGATCAGGTGGTGCTGCTCCGCGACGGCGTTTTGCAGCAGCAGAACACCGCCCGGACGCTGTATGAGGACCCGGCCAACTATTTTGTGGCTGACTTTTTGGGTGCGCCTCCTATCAACAAGCTCAAGGGCACCACGGCCGGCGGCAAAATTCTGCTGGCCGGCTGCAGCGATCCCGTTGCTTTCGCCCCCGCCGCGTCGCTGCCGGACGGCCTGCCCGTGATTCTGGCGGTTCGCGCGGAGGGCATCACCACGGCCGGCGACGCACCGGCCTTTACCGCGCAGGTGCTGGAGCGCTATTCTCTGGGAAAGGATGAGCTGGTGCGCCTGGCGGTGGGTGAAGAGCAGCAGATGCGCGGCTTCATTCCCGCCGAGATGGACATCAAAGCCGGCGACCGGGTGTCGGTCAGCCTTAAAAACCGCGGGGTATTCCTGTTCCATGCGGAGACGGGAGAGCGATACAGATGAAAAAAGCATTGTCCGGCGCCAAAAGGGAGGAACCGATCACCCTGCGCACCTTTACCGAGCCCGCCGCCTATCTGGCGCCGTTTATGATCTGCCTGCTGATCTTCACGGTCTACCCCTTTGTCAACGTCATATTGCTGTCCTTCCGGGAGAATTACAGCCTGATCTCGGGCAGCTATACGGGCGTGGGTCTGGGAAACTATACCCAGATTTTTCAGGACCCCCACTTCATCAACGCGTTGAAAAACACGGGGATGTATGTGCTGATCGTGGTGCCGGTTTCCACGGCGCTTTCGCTGCTCATCGCCACTTTTCTGAACAGCAGCATCAAGCTGCAGGGCCTTTTCCAGACCTGCTATTTTCTGCCCATGGTGACGTCCATCACCGCTGTGGGTCTTGTGTGGAAATGGATGTTCAACTATGACTACGGCCTGATCAACTATTTCTTTTCGCTCTTTGGCATTGCGCCGGTCAATTGGCTTAACGACCCCCGCTATAACCTGGCCGCGCTGATCATCTACGGTATCTGGAGCATGATGCCGTTCACCATTATTCTGCTGCTGTCGGGCTATCAGAACATCAACCCCCAGTATTACACCGCCGCCAGAGTGGACGGTGCGGGCGCGGGCCGCATTTTCTTCCGCATCACCGTCCCGCTGCTGGCGCCGACGCTGGGCCTGACCATGATCATCAACGTGATCAGCGCCTCCAAGGTCTTTACCGAACTGTTCCCGCTGTTCAACGGTAAACCCGGCTCGGCCTACTCCCTTTATACCGTGGTGTATTACCTCTTTGATATGTTTTACAAGCAGTGGCAGCTGGGGCCCGCCGCCGCCAGCGCCGTCATACTGTTTATCATCGTGCTGATCTTCACGCTGCTGCAGCTGCGTATCCAGCGCAAGTGGAAGAATTACTGAGGTGCCGCTATGAAAATTGCCAAGAAAACGCTGATCTATCTCATATTGACCGTGGGCGCACTGCTGATGGTGCTGCCGTTTTTCTGGATGCTGGTTTCTTCGCTGAAAACCGCCGCTGAGGTCAATACCACGCCGCCTACGTTTCTGCCGCAGACGCCTGTTTTTGAAAACTACGTCTACGCGTTTGCCAAGGCGCCGTTTCTGACCTATTTCCGCAACTCTGTGATCGTGACGATATGCTGCGTGGTCTGCACCATGTTCACCACCATTCTGGCGGCCTTCGCGTTTTCACGTCTGAAATTCCCCGGCCGGGACCTGCTCTTCTCTTTTTTGCTGTCCATGATGATGATCCCCTTTGAAATGCTGATCATCACCAACTATACCACCATCATGCACATGGGACTGCTGGACAAGCTGCCGGCGCTGATCGTGCCGTTTTGCGCCAGCATCTTCTATACCTACATTCTGCGGAATTTCTTTCTGGCCATCCCTGACAGTCTGTACTATTCCGCCCGTGTGGACGGCGCCAGCAACTGGCGTTACCTGTGGCGCATCATGGTGCCCATGGCGAAGCCGGCCCTTGTCACCATCGGCCTTCTCAACGCCATCGCCTGCTGGAACTCCTTTTTGTGGACCGTGGTGGTCACCGACAGCAAGGAAGTGCGGACGCTGCCCTTCGGCCTCTATGCCTTCATGACCTCCAGCGGCATTCGCTATGAGCGTCTGATGGCCGCTGCCACCATCGTGGTGATCCCCATGATCCTGCTCTTTATTTTCTGCCGCAAGAGCATTGTCACGGGTGTGTCCCGCGGCGGTCTGAAGGGGTGAGGATATGACGGACATCGTTCTTGATTTTCTTTGCCATGCCGATTTTTCCGGTCGTCTGCGCCAAACGCGGGACGACGTGGGCTTCTGCGCCTTTTCCGCGGCTGTGGACGACCTGCGGTCCGAAAACCCGGCGGGCACGCTCCTGCTGGACGCCGGCGACGCTTTCAGCACCAATTTCTGGCCCGGACTGCCTCTGGTGGGCGCAATGAACTGCAACGGCACAGACGCCATGTGCCTGGGGAACCATGAATTCGATCGCGGACCGGATTTTTTGAAGAACTGCATTGCGGCCTGCCGTTTTCCCGTATTGTGTGCCAATATTCGGGAAAAGGCCACCGGCCGTCCCATCCCGGGCACTGTCCCCACCGTCATTCTGGAGCGCCGGGGCGTCAGGATCGGCGTGCTGGGACTCACCACGGAGTACACGCCGTTTATGGTGACGAAGCCTGCTTTCGATTCATTTGAAATCACCTCCGGCGCCGAGGCGGCACAGACGTGGATTCCGCGGCTGCGTGCCGAGGGCGCCGAGGTGATCGTGGTACTGGCGCATTTTCCTTTTTATCAGTCCCCGGAGGGTGCGCTCAGCGGTGAGCTGTGGAACCTGATCAAGGCCTCGCCCGCGGCCGACATCTGGATCGGCGGCCACATCCCCGGCGACTGCGCCCGGCTGGAGGACGGGGCCTGTGTGGTGAAGGCCGGCTTCGGCGGTGCCAGCATCGCCCATGCTCGCCTCACGCTGGACGGGCAAACGCACAAAGTTCTCCGCCGGGAGTGCCGCGTGGTGCAAACGCCCCTTCAGGGCGCCGCCCGGCCGGAGATCGCGCAGTACGTCCATGGCATTATCGATCCCTTTGAGCCGTATTTTGCCGAGCCGCTGTCGCAGGCTGCGGAGCGCTGGCCCATGCGTCTGGCCGTGGAGTCCAAACTGGGGGACTTTCTGGCGGACTGTCTGCGCGCTGCCGGAGGGACGGAATTCGCCTATATGAACGCCACCGGTGCCTGCGGCTGTATTGAGCCGGGCGCCGTGACGCGCGAAACGCTTATTTCCGTGGCCGGGTATGATGACCCCATATATACCGCCGCCATCACCGGCGCGCAGGTGTGGGAGCTGATGGAAACGGTCTATGCGCCGGAGCGGTTTGGCAATAACGCCGCCTTGCTGATCTCCGGCTTTCATGTCGCGCTCGATCATACCAAAGCCTCCCCGCACAAAGTGCTTGCCGTAACGCTGCCGGACGGGACGCCGCTTGAAAAAGACCGTTCCTACACTGTTTCCGCCAGCGCCTACATTGCTTCCGGCGGAAACGGAACGGGCAGCATCGCTTCGCGTCTTAGCTGGAAGCCCGCGAACGTCCGCTTCTATGATGCCATGTTCAACTTTGCCCGTTCCATGCAGACCTTGGATGTGGACGATTTTCCGCGTTTCACCGAGATCGGTACACCGGAGAACAATCATGCTCCTTATTAGGGAAAGGGGAGAATTCGTATAATGAAAACAGAAGAAATACTCCGCACAGTGGATCACACGCTGCTTCGCCAGACGGCCGCCTGGGAGGAGATTCGCACGCTGTGCGATCAGGGCATCCGATACGGCTGCGCCAGCGTCTGCATCCCGGCGACCTATGTCCGGCAGGCTGCGGATTATGTGCAGGGCAAGATCCCCATCTGCACGGTCATCGGTTTTCCCAACGGCTATGACACCACCGCTGCCAAGTGCTTTATGGCCCGTGACGCCATAGAAAACGGCGCCTGTGAAATCGACATGGTCATCCAGCTGGGATGGGTCAAAGACGGCCTGTACCGGAAGGTGCTCGATGAGATTCGCCGCGTTAAGGATGTGTGCGGCGGGAAAGTACTCAAGGTCATCGTGGAAACCTGCTTTCTCACCGAGGCGGAGAAGATCGAGATGTGCCGTGTGGTGACCGAGTCCGGCGCGGACTTTATCAAGACGTCTACCGGCTTCGGTTCCGGCGGCGCCACTTTTTCGGACGTGATGTTGTTTGCCGCACATGTGGGGCCGAACGTGCGCATCAAGGCTGCCGGAGGCATCGGCGGGCTGGAGGATGCGGAGAAATTCCTGCGGCTGGGTGCTTCGCGTTTGGGAACCAGCCGCGTTGTGAAGGCGGTCAGAGAACAGGAAAAGGCCTGACATATCAAAAAACGCAGAACGGCATCCGTCCTGCGTTTTGTCAGGTGTTCTGTTTTGTCAGGTGTTCTGCTTTTGCCGGAAAAAGGCGCCCATCAGTTCCTCAAAGGCCAGCAGTACTTTTCCGAAAAACGGGTTGGGCACCGCACTGATCAATGTTTGCCGTGAGGCATCCACCAAAAAAGTGAGATTTGACAGGTGCGCCAATGTGGAATCGGCCCTCCGGGTAAAAGAAACCACGTCGAAATCCTTTTTCAGAGCCTCCCGCACGTCGTTGATCACGGCTTCCGATTCGCCGCTCTGAGAAATGGCAATGATGACCGAAGGCTCGATATTGGTAGTAGTCTGATGACTGGATGCCTGACGAAAGATCATGTAATCATAAAAATGCACATGGTTGAACACCATAAAGCCGCAGACGGCCAACCGCTGAACCATATAACTGGTCACGTGCTCGGCAAACCCTGCGCCCACCACAAAGATTTTGTGATTCTGATGCTTTTGCAGAAGGCGGCAGAACTCGTCCACCATCTCCGGACTGCAGTTGTCCACCAGCTGCTGCAGGGGATTGGACATGGTTTCCTGTCGGGGTTCCCCGTTTGCCAGCATATAGTACAGCTCACTGTATCCGGCAAAGCCCAGCCGTTTGCTCAGTTTCATCACAAACGCTGTGGACACGTAGTTTTCCGAAGCGATCTTCTTGATGCCCACCTTGGGTTTGCCGCTTTCAATATGATTGACGATGCTGGTGATGACACGCCGCTCGTCGTCTGAGAGCAAGTTGGTCAGAATGTAGTTGTAACAAGTTCCGTTCACTGTGTCTGCCACCTCGAATATCAGATTTTCAGGCATAATACTGTACTCAGTATACTGCAAATTAAAAACCGGGTCAAGCCATACGTGACCGTGTCAGGTCACGAAAGAGGAGAAAACCAATGCCAACGACTGAAACAGCAAAAGACAGAGAGCAGCTCACGCAGCGTCTGCGGGAGCTGCGCCATCAGCTCCACCGGTATCCGGAGCTGTCTGCTCATGAAACGGAAACAACGGCGCTTTTGATAAGCGAACTGACTGCGCTGGGGCTGGAGATCCCGCAGCTGGGTCTTTCTACAGGGACCGTCGCCGTGCTGCGCGGCGGGGCGCCGGGTCCTGTCGTGGGCCTCCGCGCCGACATTGACGCGCTGCCCGTGGAGGAACATACGCATGCCGCCTGTGCTTCGCGGCATCCCGGCGTCATGCACGCCTGCGGCCATGATGTGCATACCGCGGCTCTTTTTGGGGCGGCGGTTCTGCTCAGCCGTCGCCGTGCCTCGCTTCACGGCACAGTGGTGCTGATTTTTCAGCCGGCGGAGGAAACTGTGAACGGAGCCCAATCCATAATCGCTTCCGGGCTTTTTGAAAAGTACCGGCTGCAGGCGCTGTTGTGCCTGCATGTCTGGCCCGGTTTGCCGGAGGGTACCGTGGGAGTGGGCGACGGGGCATTTTTGTCTGCCGTGGACAGTTTTCAGATCACCGTCACCGGCCGCGGCGGCCATGGCTCCATGCCCTATTTATCGGTCAATCCCATTCCCTGCGGCGCTGCATTGGCGCTGGCCGTTCCGGCAACGATGGGTTATGATCTGCCGCCGGAGGAAACGGCGGCAGTTTCCGTCTGTTCGGTGCAGTCTGGCTGCTGTGACAACGCCATACCGGACGCCTGCACCCTGCTGGGTACGGCCAGGACCTTCTCGGAGGCGGCTCGCCAGGCGGTGCTGGGTCGGCTCCGGACGTTGACGGAGGGTACTGCCGCCGCCTATCGGTGCGGCGGGGACGTACGCATCGACCACTCCATTCCGCCGGTGGTGAACCATCCTGTGCTGGCGGACATCATGCGCCGAAGCGCCGTAAAGGTGTTGGGCGAAGGTGCCTGCCGGACATTGGCGCCGGTAATGATCAGCGAGGACTTCGCCTATTACCGTGCCTGCGTCCCCATCTGCTGCACCCTGTTTGGCGTAGGAACGGGGGACTTGCTCCACAGTCCGTCTTTTTTCCCGCCGGACAGCGTGCTGCTGCCGGCCGCTTCTTTTTTGGCCGAGAGTGCCGTCCAAATGCTTTGCGATCAAAATTTGCCGCTGTCTGAAAGGAGAAATGACGATGCTTCTTATTAAAAACGCACACATTCGCCCCATAGTGGGGCCTGAGCTGGACAATGGCTGCCTGCTCATGGAAGATGGAAAGATTGCGGCGCTGGCGCCCTCTGTGGCGCTGCCTGCCGGCGCGGAGGTATTGGATGCCGGAGGGCGCCTGGTGACGCCCGGCTGTATCGACGCCCACTGTCACATCGGCCTTGACAACGAAGGCATGCGCTGGGAGGGAATGGATTATAACGAGGGCACCGATCCTGTGACGCCTCAGCTGCGCGCCATTGACTCCATCAATCCCCAGGACGAAGCCTTCGGCCTGGCGCTGCGGGGCGGCGTCACGGCTGCCTGCACTGGGCCGGGCAGCTCCAACGTAGTGGGCGGCACCTTTGCTGTGGTGAAGCTGGTGGGAAACTGTGTGGACGATATGATCCTGCGGTATCCGGCCGCCATGAAGTGTGCGTTCGGCGAAAACCCGAAAAGCTTCTACGGTCAGCAGCAAAAGGTGTCCCCTGTGACCCGGATGGCTGTGGCGGCTCTGCTCCGGGAACTGCTGTTCCGGGCAAAGCGCTATCGCAGCGATCAGCTGCAGGGCAAGGAACCGCCCTTTGACATGAAGCTGGAGGCGATGATCCCCGTCATCGAGGGACGCATTCCGCTCAAGTGCCATGTCCACCGGGCAGACGACATCATGACCGCCGTCCGCATCGCCAGAGAATTTGACCTGCAGATCACGCTGGACCACTGCACGGACGGTGTGCTGGTGGCAAAGGAGCTGGCAAAGGCCGGATATCCCGTCTTGATCGGTCCCACGATGGGCAAAAAGAGCAAAATCGAGCTGCGCAACAAGAGCTTTTCCACACCCCGCGTATTGGCGGAGGCGGGTCTGAGCGTCAGCATCGTCACGGACGCGCCGGTGATCCCCCTGCAGTATCTGACGCTGTGTGCCGGGCTGGCCGTCCAGGCAGGTCTTTCTCCGGAGGAGGCGTGGCGTGACATTACCATCCATCCGGCCCAATGCCTTGGCATAGAGAAACGGGTCGGGAGTCTGGAGAAAGGGAAAGACGCCGATCTCGTCATTTGGAAGGAGGACCCGGTGACTGTTCCCGGCACGGAGGCGTATATGACCTTCGTGGACGGCGAGATTGTTTATCGGGCGGAGGACTCCCTGTGAGGGCACGGAAACGTTCGGCGCGGAGCGGGAAAACGGCGGTGCCTGAGCGGGACGGGAAGGCTGTCCCGGCGCGGCGTTCTGTCTGCGGAGCATCCGCAGACAAGGGGTAAACACATACAAAAGACCGGCCGGGACGCTGACGCAGTGTCCCGGCCGGTCTTTGCGGCGGCGCCTGAGGCTGCTTCCGCGTCATTGTGCCGTCAGTTCTTACCGGAAGACTCCGGCTCTGTCCGCCGCGTATAAAAAACATCCTCTGCCGTAACGGCAGAGGATGTCGCCATTTTGCTGCGATCAAAGGCAGCTCCGGCTGTTCCGCGCAGGAAAAGCGTCCGGAATTTTCTCAGGAGGCTTGCCTGTTCCGCACCTTATTTGTGCAGCAGGGGGGACAGGGGCTTGTAGATAAGGAAGCACAGCACCACGTCCAGCAGGCCCTTCACCAGCGTGAAGGGGGCGTTGAAGAAGGTCAGGCATTCCAGCAGGCCGTTGACGCTGGGGCGGATCTTCTGGTACATCCCCACGATGGCGTCGATGGGCATGAAGTTGGCGTAGATGGGGTATGTAATGAAGTAGTTCACGGGAATGCTCAGAAGAGCCATCAGCACCGCGCCGGTGAAAGCGCCGATGAGGGCGTTTTTGCGGCATTTTTTCCGCCGGTACAGCAGGCCGGCCGGGACCACGAAGCACACGCCCAGCAAAAAGTTGCACAGCTCGCCCACGCCGCCGGTGGTGGTGCGCAGGCAGTTGATGAGGTTTTTGATGAGGCACACGGCCACGCCGCTGACCGGTCCCAGAGCGAAGGATGCCAGGAGGGCGGGCAGCTCGGAGAAATCCAGCTTGATAAACGGCGGGATGAGGAAGGGAATGGGGAAGTCCAGAAACATCAGGACGGTGGCCACCGCCGCCAGCATGGCGGTGACGGCCAGTTTGTGGGTTCTCAGTTTTTGTGCCATAGAAAAATACACTCCTTCTGTTAAATAACAAAACACCTTGTAAGACATGTCTTCCAAGGTGCACGCACAAAAAGAGCATACTGATATATGCCGTACACGCCTTCTCCCATCCAGACTGTACTGTCGGTACCGGAATCGCACCGGTTCGTGCGGCTTGTGGCCGCTCGCGGACTTTGACCGCCGGTGGGGAATTTCACCCCGCCCCGAAGACAAATGATTCACTTGTTCTGCGGTTCTTATGATACAACATCCCGCTTCAAAAAGCAACCCCTGTTTGATGGCCGACAGGACATATCGTCATTCGAAAATAATTTATTGATATTCGATAAAAAACGATTGACATTCGATATGGACTGTGGTACAGTGACGGCAATAAAAGAAAAAGCGGAGGAATGCAATATGCTGGAACACAGGACGGAGTGGCTGCGGGGCATCGTGGTGGGCGCGGCAGTTTGCGGTGTGATGGTGTGTTTTGTGATCGTGCCCTGGCTGGGTCGGGACATAGCGGAGGCGCATCCGGAGCTTGCGGGTCGTTTCTGGCCCTGGATGCTGCTGATCTGGGTGTGTTCGCTGCCCTGTTTCGGGGCGCTGATACCGGGCTGGCGTCTTTTCGGGCGCATGGGGCGCTCCAGCGCCTTCTGCCGGGAAAACGCGGCGTGCCTGCGCTGGGTGGCCCGTCTGATCGGATGGGACAGCGTCTTTTTCCTGGCGATGAATTTTGTTTATTATCTGCTGGACATCAGCCATCCGGGCGTTTTGCTTCTGGCGCTGCTGCTGAGCTTTTGCGGCGCGGCCGTTGCCGTGGCGGCCCGTGTGCTGTCGGGCCTGGTGACGGACGCGGCGGTGCTGCGTGAAGACAATGATCTGACGATCTGAGGCGGAGCATGATTGTATTTAACATCGATATGATGCTTCTCAAGCGGAAGATGAGCCTGACGGAGCTGTCGGAGAAGGTGGGCATCACCATGGCCAACCTCTCCATTTTGAAAACGGGCAAGGCCAAGGCAGTGCGGGTGGAAACGCTGAACAAGCTCTGCGCGGCTCTTGCCTGTCAGCCCGGCGATCTGCTGGAGTACCGGGCGGATGACCCGGAAAACGAGGAATAGGAGGAAGTTCAATGGAATCAATGGATGCCGGTACGTCCCGGCCCCAAAACGGCACAGCGCCCGCGCCGGCGGCCTGGGTGAGCAGAGTTCCCTTCACGGCCACGTCCGCGGAGAAAGCGTCGCTGCTGCTTTCCTACCTGATGGCCTATCTGTATGTGAGCGCTTTTTTCACCGCTGACACGTCCCCCGCGTTAAAGGTGGCGGAGGCGGTTTTCTCGGTGCTGTTCTGCGCGGCGGCGGAGTGGGTCTACCGGAAGGAGAAGGCGTGCTGGGAGAGCTGGGTGTGGCTCGGCTGCGCGGCGGTGATCCTGGCGAGCATTCTGGCCGGCCGGTGCCGGGCGGTCCCCGGCGTTTCCGTGCTGCTCTACCATGCGTATGTGGTGTACTGGCTTCTGGTCCGCTCGGGCCGTCTTATGGAAGGAAAGAGCGGCCGTTTTTTGCCGCTGGATGTGTGCCATGGCTTTTTTGCCTTTCCCCTGACCCATTTTTTTCTGCGGCTGCAGGTGCTGTTTTACCGGGAAGAAAAGAACGGTGAAAAGAAGAAAACAATTTGGCCCGCCGTGGGAGCGGTGGCGCTGGCAGCCGTGCTGTTTTACGGAGCCGTGCGGCTTCTGGGCGAGGCTGACGGTGAGTTCCGCGCGCTGACAAAAGACCTGCTGGACTGGATCACGCTGCCGGATCTGCCGGAGTACGGCATCCGGCTGCTGCTGAGCCTGCCGGTGGGTGCGTATCTCTTTGGCCTGGTGCTGGGTACGGCGCGGGAAAAGCCCCAGGCGCTGCGGGAGAGAGCCGTCCGCATCACGGCGGGTGCGGAAAAGCTGCGGCGGGTGCCGCCTGCCGTGTGGAATATGCTGCTGGGTGCGTTCTGCCTGCTGTACCTGCTGTTTTTCGTGATCCAGGGCAGTTATCTCTTCGGGGCCTTCACCCGCACGCTGCCTGAGAGCTTCACGGTTTCGTCCTATGCCAGGCGGGGCTTTTTCGAGCTGTGCTGGGTCATGGGACTGAACTTTTTGCTTCTGGGGGCGGTGGCTGTCAGTTCCCGGACGCCCGCCCGGCAGAGCAAAAGCACAAAGGCCATGTGTACGGCTTTGCTTGGCGAAAGTTTTTTGCTGGCGGTGACGGCTTTTTCCAAGCTGGCGCTGTATATCGGCTGCTTCGGCTTCACGCCGCTTCGGCTGGAGAGCAGCTGGCTGGTGTGCGTGCTGGCGGCGGGATGCGCCGCGGCCATGGTGTGGCTGTGGAGCGGGAAAAAGACGACCCGTGTGTGGATCTTGTTTACCGGCGTCACGCTGGCGCTGCTGCACCTCTATTAAAAAGGCTCACAGGCAAAGGGCGGAAAGGAGCGGAAAATGGAACATGATCGGACATTGTCGGCGGTATTCCCTGTTCTTCTCCGTCAAAACGGCGGGACGGAACAGATCCTGCTGCACCGGCGGAGCAACACCGGCTACATGGATGGCAGGTGGGATATCGCCGCCAGCGGCCATGTGGACAGAGGCGAGACCGCCACGGAGGCGCTGGCCCGGGAGTGCCGGGAGGAGATCGGCATTACGGTGCGCCCGGAGGACGCCGTGTTTATCCATCTTTGCCACAGTGTGGAAAGAAGCGGCCGCAAGACGTATTATAACCTCTATTTCCGGGTGAAGGCCTATACGGGAACGCCCGTCATCATGGAGCCGGAAAAATCCGCGGCGCTGGAGTGGTTTGACGTGTCCCGTCTGCCGGAGGATATGATCCCCGCCCGAAAAAGGGATCTGCTGCTGGCGCTGGCGGGCCGGACATACAGTGAGTCGCTGCAGGCGGAATGACCGGAAAAGCGCAAAGACGGTAAAAAGATGAAAAAAAGGCGCCGTGTCCAGAGGACACGGCGCCTTTTTCATCTCATATGTGCAAAATGTGCGGAACGGAGGGAGAAAGATCCGCCGTCAGATACGGCGCTTGCCCCGCAGCCACAGATATTCCTCCCGAATGGTTTTTTCCATGGGGCGGCAGGTGTAGCCCAATTCCCGGTCGGCCTTTTCATGGGAAAAACGGGAATTTGAGGTCAGTGTGTAGAGGGAATAAGGGGTATACAGCGGCGGCTGACGCAGGATTTTATAGTAGACCTCGGAAAGGGGCGCCGTGACCTTGGCGAACCACAGCGGCAGATAGGAGCGGATAGGTTTGAGTCCGGTGATCTGGTGAAACAGCTCCAGCAGCTGCCGCACAGGGTAGTATTGATTGGAGAGAATGTAAGTTTCCCCCGGCCGGCCCCTGTGACAGGCGGCGATAATGCCCTGTGCCACATCCCGCACGTCCACAAAGTCGTAGCCGCCGCCGTCCACGCCGGCGGTGAGATGTCCTTTGCAATAGTCGATGAGCAGCTGGGTCAGATTGCCCCGGCCGTAGTCGTAGGGTCCGCAGATGCCCGAAGGGTGGACGACTACCACCGGCAGCCCCTGATCGGATGCCGCCAGCACGTTGCGGGTGGTTTCGGCCTTGGCCTTGGCATAGCAGCCGCTGACAAGGGCGGGGTCGAAGGCTTTTGTTTCCCGGATGACCTGTCCTTTGGGCGCTTCGGGAATGGCATGGACGGAGCTGACGTAAATCAGCCGTTCCGCCTGATAGGTCCGGCACAGCTCCAGAATATGGTCGGTGGCGGTGATGTTGGCGTCATAGACCCGCTGATCGAACTGCGTGGCGATGGACACCATGCCCGCACAGTGGATGACGTAGAGCTTCTCGTCCGGCTGATGGACGAAGCAGGGGACGATGGATTCTGTCTGCAGCAGATCGCCTGAAAAAATCTCTGCGGCGGCGGGCAGGTCCGCCTTGGTTTCGTCGCCCGGCAAGACCAGACACCGGACGCGCGCCCCCTGCGAAACAAGCATTTTCACCACGGTATTTCCCAGATACCCGGCCGCTCCGGTGACCAGATACAGCTCGTCCTCGGAAAAAACATGCTCCATAGGAAATCCCTCCTTTTTGTTTGATTGTACCCCATGGAAAAGGCAAAGTGGTGACAAAATCGTGAATGAATCCGAAAAATTTGCTGATTTGGCCGGTATGGCGGGCCGTCCCGGCGGAAAAAAGCTCCCGCCTTTTGGAAGACGGGAGCTTGGTGTCAGCCCATGTTGTACTGGGAAGGCTCGATGCGGCCGGCCGTGATGCCGTAGGAGGCGCACAGGCCCTGGAATTCCTGAGAGCCGCAGAAGCCGTCGAAGACCGTGGCGCGGGTGCTGGTGCCGGAGGCGATGTCGCTCACCCAGCCCTTGACCTCGTCGGCGCCGGGCTGGCGGTTGAGCAGCACGGTGTAGAGGAGCTTGACGTAGTCCTCATTGGAGAGCTTCTTGTTGAGCAGCTCCGTGCTGGAGAAGAACCCGGCGGCGGCCTGCGCGCCGGTAATCGCCTGCGACTGCAGGTTGCTGACCCAGTTTTTCAGTCCGTCTGCGTCGGGATCGCGGCTCAGGCAGATCTTGTAGAGGCGTGTGACGAAGGCGTGAATCTCGCCCATGTCGTAATCGGAGGGCTCGATGCGGCCGGCGGTGATGCCGTAAGAGGCGCACAGGCCCTTGAATTCCTGGGAACCGCAGAAGCCGTCAAAGACCTGAGCGCGGGTATTGGTGCGGTTGTTGATGGTATCGCTCCAGTTCTTGACCTCGTCGGCGCTGGGATCGCGATTGAGCAACACCTTGTAAAGGGTGGTGACGAACTGCTCGACGGTGGGATTCTTGGCCAGATACTCGTCGCTGGCGAAGAAGCCGGCGGCGGCCTCGGCGCCGGTGACGGCGCCCGCCTTGAGGTTGCTGGTCCAGTTGGCAAGACCGGCAGCGTCGGGATCACGGCTCAGGCAGGTCTTGTAAAGGCGCGTCACAAAGGCATGGATCTCCGTCAGATCCTCACCCATGTTGTACTGGGAAGGATCGATGCGCCCGGCGGTAATGCCGTAGGCGGTGCAGAGCTTCTGGAATTCCTGAGAACCGCAAAAGCCGTCAAAGACCTGAGCGCGGGTGCTGGCGCCGGATGTAATGTCGCTTACCCAGCCGTTCGCCTCGGTGCCCGCGGGCGCGCGCCCCAGCAGAACGTTGTAAAGCGTGGTGACGAACGCCTGATTGGTGTGATCCACATTCTGGTATTCCTTGCTGGTAAAGAAGCCCGCAGCGGCCTCGGCGCCGGTAATGGCGCCTGCCCTCAGGTTCTTGGTCCAGTTGGTCATGCCGTCGGCGTCGGGTGCGCGGCCCAGACACGTCAAATAGAGCCGTCTGACGAAGGCCCGCACGGAGGTGGGATCTTCGCCCATGTCGTAGGCGGAGGCGGTGATGCTGCCCGGCGTGATCCCGTAGCTGGTATAGAGCGTGTTGAATTCCTGCGAGGCGCAGATAGATGCAAAGACGTCCGAACGCGTCATGACGCCGGAGGAAAGCTGCCCGACCCAGGAGCTGATCTCGCTTGCGCCGGGCTGACGGTTCAGCAGGGCGCTGAAGAGGGCGGTGACGAACTGCGTGTCGGTGTGAGCACAGTTGAGATACTCGGCGCACGAGAAGAAGTAGGCGCCGGCGCTGGCGGCGGTGTCGCCGCCGGTGGCAATGCTGTTGGACCATGCGGCCAGTCCGCCGCTGTCGGGTGTGCGATCCAGACACGTCTGGTACAGCCGCGTGACGTAGGCGGAAATATTGCTGGCGGGGCTGAACGTATAGTGGGCATAGATCATCTGATTGTATGCCGAGGGAGCCACCGTGGAGTCGGTAACGGCGGTGCCGCCCACAGGCGAGGTATACCAGCCGTCGAAGGTGTAGCCTGTTTTTTCCGGAGTGGGCAGTGTGCCGTAAGCCGCGCCGGGCGTCACCCGCCGGTAGACGGTGCTGCAGGAGCCGCCCGCAGTATTGAAGATCAGATTGCAGGTTCCGGTGTCATGGCCGTCCGGCACCACATGGAACACGCTTGTGTATTGATAATGAGAATCGGCGGCAGACCCAGTGTCATAGGCGTCCACTTGGTAGGTGTAGCTGCCCGGTTGCAGCTGCGAGATGGTAACGGCACTGTCCAGATCAGCCAGATTGAAACTCCTTGCGTTCGGCTGCCGGGTGGGTATGGGGTCATCAAGTTCCTGCTTGCCGGTGCTGTTGTTGATGATGGAGATGGTCACTTCGCTGATGGGGAACGTGCTGCTCAGCGTGCCGCGGATGGGAAAACCGCAGCCCTGCAGCAGGTAGGAGGACGCGGTGGGATAAGTGGCGCCGGACAGCCGCCAGTCGGAAGCCGACGGCGTCAGCGTCCATACGGAGCCGGTGGAGCCGCCGGAGAAAGAACTGCCGGAGAGAACCAAATAAGATCCGGTAGCCTTGCAGCGCAGGGTATAGCCGCTGCCGCTGGCGGCAATTTCCCACATCTGATCATCGGAAGCGGCGGGAGAATTCAAATTGACGCCGGTGCCGGAACCGCTGCCGGCAAGGCGCCGCTCACTGCCGTTCACTGTGGTAAGCGTGTAGTAGCCGCTGGCAAAATAGTTCAGACGGAAGGTCAGCTGGGCGCCATTGAGGGAAATGGTGTAGATGCCCTGCGGCACAGGAGCGTCGGTAAAGCCGTAGTTGGCCAGCATCTGCTGGGCGTCGGCGACTTCCTTGATCCGCAGCCGCTGATAGACGCCCACCTGCACGCCGGAGGAATTGCCGGAGTAGTAGGCCAGAGAGCTGCCGCTGATGCTGAATTCAATAGCGATATCGCTGCTGATCACGTTGGTGCGGGGCGCGCCCACGGCACCGCTTTCGGCGTAAATCGCGTCGATGAGCGTGGCCTCGTCCTGATTGGCGAAGCCGCCCAGAGAGTTAAAGGCGCTGGTGATCACTTCCTTGGCGCCGCCGGTGCCGTGCTGCACGGAGCGGGACCAGAAGACGTTGCGCAGGGCGATGCTGTAATTGTCCATGGAGAAGCCGGGGACGCTGCTTTCGATGGCGGACACGATGGGATCGTAGTAGCGCATTCTGATAAAGTCGCGCTGTGCCTGCCAGAAAATGCCCCGGTCGCCGCCGTAAACGGTGCCGTCCTGGGCCAGAGCGGTCCATACGCGGTCAAAGTTGGCGTCGTATGTACTGTTGTCGGCGGTGTAAGCCGTCTGCAGCTGCGTGCCGATGTCCACATAGGAAGCCTGGGAGGTCTGCTGGATGCACCAGGAAAAAAAGTTCTTGGGAATATCAAATTTACTGGCCAGCTGATAGGTGCCGTAGGATTTTCCGCCCAGATCGCCCGAGCCGCTGGAGATGGCGCCGGGTTTTCCGTTGGATTCGTAAGCACTGCTGAGCGTGCCCAGCAGCGCGGCTTCCTGAGCGCTGACCGTGGATGCGGAAGCATGTACCCAGATGGCGCCGGGGACAGCTGTCATCACCAGGCTGACGCACACAAAAAAAGCACCTATTTTCTTCCATAATTTTCTGCTGTTGTTCATAAAGCTCCTCAACTCCGCATGATACCTGAACTTCCTGTACGATTTTACAAATTATAACATAAGTTTACCATAAAAGTCTACCTTTGCCAAAAAGAAATAATTTCCAAAAAAGCGGTGTCGTCGTGCGGCTGTTTGATGTGCAATTACAAGGCCGCCGCATTCCTGAAACGGTGCGGCCGACGGCGTTGCTGCAGCGGTGCCGGCCGTTGAAGCTGGCAGGGAATTTCCCGACAGCGCCACAGGACATAAAACGATATACCACGAAAAACGCAACAATTTCTGTTTTTCACTTTAAACGGCGAAAGTGCCGTAAAAACCGGGAAACGGCGGAAAAATTCCGCTGAAATCGAAAAATTTTATGGGGATTTTCACAACGAAAGGAGGATCTTTATGGTGATAATAACCGAACTTTTTTTGAAGGCCCGTTTTTCATTGACGGACGGATTTGAGAACTTTATAATAGAAAACGAAAATACGCAGGCAGGGTGCTGTCCGTATTTGAAAGAGGAGATTTCAGATGAAAGTATTAGTCATCAATCCGGGTGCGACGTCCACAAAAGTGGCTGTTTTTGATGAAGAAACGCAGCTTTTCAAAGAAGGGATCGACCACTCTGCGGAAGAACTGGATCGGTTTGAGCATGTGATCGACCAGGCGGAGTACCGCAAACAAACGATATTAAAGACCGTTGCGAAGGCCGGCTTTCAACTGACGGATTTTGACGCCGTCTGCGGCAGAGGCGGCCTGTATCATGCCATTCCGTCGGGCACTTACCGTGTCAACGACAAGGTGATGCACGATGTGGAAACGGCGCCTTACGGGGAGCATCCGTCCAATCTGGGCGCCTATCTGGCCAAAGAGATCGGCGACATGGTGGGGATCCCCTCCTTTTTTGTGGACCCCGTCTGCGTGGATGAGATGACGGAGGTGGCGCATTACACCGGGTTTGCGGAGTTCCGGCGGCTGTGCATGTTTCATGCGCTCAACCAGAAGAGCATCGCCCGCAAGGCGGCCAAACAGCTGGGCAAGACGTATGAGCAGGCCCATCTCATCGTTTGCCACCTGGGCGGCGGCGTGTCCGTGGCAGCTCACGACTGCGGCCGCGTGGTGGATGTCTTCAATGTAAAGGACGAAGGCTCCATGGGCATGGATCGCGGCGGCAGTCTGCCGGTGAACCAGCTCATTGACTACTGCTTTTCGGGCCTGAGCAAGGCGGAAGTCAAGAAGAACCTGGGCCGTCGGGCGGGTATGTTCTCCTATCTGGGCACCACGGATTTCCGGGTGGTGTGCGCCAGTGTGGCGGCAGGCGATGCCAAGGCCAGGGAAGCGTATCAGGCGCTGGTGTATCAGCTGGCCAAGGACGTGGGCGCCATGGCGGCGGTGCTGAAATTTGATGTAGACGCCATTGTTTACACCGGCGGCATGGCCTACGACGAGGATTTCTGCAATGACATTTCCGCCTATGTGGGAAAGATCGCGCCGGTGCTGCGTCTGCCGGGCGAAGAGGAGATGCGCTCTCTGGCGGAGGGCGCGCTGCGGGTGCTGCACGGCGAGGAAGCCCGCACGTATGATTGATTTCAACGAGGAATTGAAATAAAAATTTGGAAAGGTGGAGTTTTTAATGAAACATTTGATGTCCGGCAATGAAGCCACCGCGCGCGGCGTCTATGAAGCCGGTATCAAGGTCTGTTCCGCTTATCCCGGAACACCCAGCACCGAGATTTTGGAGAACATCCCTCAGTATAAGGATGATGTGTATTGCGAGTGGGCGCCCAATGAGAAGGTTGCCACCGAAGTGGCCTACGGCGCTTCTCTGGCCGGCTCCCGCGCGTTCTGCACCATGAAGATGGTAGGTATGAACGTGGCGGCCGATCCTCTGTTCACGGCCGGCTACCTGGGCGTGAACGGCGCTTTCGTCATGGTCACGGCCGACGACCCCAGCTGCCACTCCTCTCAGAATGAGCAGGATAACCGCCATTATGCCCGCGCCGCCAAGGTGGCCATGGTAGAACCGTCCGACGCGCAGGAGTGCAAGGACTTTGTCAAAATCGCCTGCGATCTTTCGGAGCGGTTTGACACCCCTGTGATCTTCCGCACCACCACCCGCGTGTGCCACTCCAAGAGCATGGTGGAGTTCGGCGAGCGCACGGAGCATGTGGCGCCTCCTTACGTCCGCAATACCCGCAAATTCGTGGCGGCTCCGGCCAATGCGTATCTCAACCACCCCATCGTGGAAGAGCGCCTGAAGAAGCT